>Ga0080004_1111141_pt1 | contig 16435 bp, 16 predicted proteins | sample WasSprMetagenome_FD_69207 | JGI IMG/M metagenome (GOLD analysis project Ga0080004, IMG submission 69207) | Sulfidic aquatic microbial communities from Washburn Spring, Yellowstone National Park, USA - WS (SPADES assembly) (version 2) | ecosystem: Environmental > Aquatic > Thermal springs > Hot... | reverse complement strand
TTAGGAAGATTCTTCTTTCTTCTTCTGTTGTGGGTCTAATTGTTAGTTCGCAGTATGGGTGTCCATCTGGGATGGTTTTTATGTGTATTTGTTTGTAGTTTGGGTTGTAGCCCATGTATTTTGATACGTCCATGTAGCAGTAGAGGCGTCCCAACCTTTCTTCACCATACTCCTGCCATACCTTTGCAAGTATACATCCATATGTTCTCACCCTCTGCTCATTATCAACTTTCACTGTTTCGATTTTGTCGTGCATGCCGAATGGGGGTAGCCTATAGCTTTCTCCAGCATTAAAGTTTTCTGGGGTTGGCTCCAAACCTAGGCTTAAAACTTCCTCCCTCGTCTTTTCACCTATCCTAGCACCATAATCCTTTATGGCTTTAGCAATGACCTCTAAACCCCTCTCTTCCCCAAGTTCTTCAATTATTGCTTTAGCATATGATAGGTGTAGTAATGCCACTCTTCTGCTAACGCTTGCAATTGCCCTTTTCGCTTCATCTAGGGGGATCATTTCCCTATGACTCATATCAATCCCTCCATACCCCTTTATCTCTGCATTGCTTTTATCCTTTTGCGCAGACGAGATCTCTGATCACTCTTTTTGGGTTTATGGGTTCTATTGTTATGTCTCCGGAAACTGGTGTTTGACATGCTAGGCATGGTTTTCCATTGACAATTAGCATGCATCCTCCACATATTCCATGTCTACATGCTGCATGGTCGTAGTATGCTATGCTGCCATCAATATTTTCATATATGTAGTCGAGGACGTCTAGGACGCTCATCCCCTCCATTAAGGGTACTTTATAGACTTTGTAATGAGGCTCCTTGTCTATTGTGGGGTTGAATCTGAACACCTTAACATTAATCTCTTTCTGCTGCATTCCACTTCACCTCAATGATGTCCACCTATATCTGAATGCATCTTCATCATCATTTTCATCATCTCCCAATATGGGATAACTCCACAGGGTAGGGGGAGCTTTGTAGCTTTGACGGGACGGGTTACCACATTTACCCCATTGTTAACTCTTTTCACCACTATTTCCTTCAACCAATTATCGTTGTCCGTGTATGGATGGTCTAGGCGATAATGAACCCCCCTACTCTCTGTACGCATGAGTGCAGATTTAGCGGATAATTCAATTATTTGTATGATGTTTTCAAGTTCAATGGCTTCAACCCACTCTTTGTTATATTTCCTACTCTCGGAGCTTACGTAGAGTTTTGGGAGCTCCTTTTCTTTCACCACATCTATGAAGCGTAGTAATTCCTCTATGCCTTCGCGCGTCCTCACGGGACCGAGCTTCGCGTGAGCCATCTTCTGAATCCTCTTCCTTAATTCTGCTGGTTTTATCCCATCCTTACGCTTTAGGGGACTAAGCACCTTCTCTCCTAGCTTCTCAACTTGTCTTTCATCAATTTCTGGCATCCCAACCTTCTTTGCATATTGTGCTGCTGATTCTCCAGCTATTGCGCCTTCAATAAGCATTTCCGTTGTAGCTGCTGCAACCCTATTGGCTCCAAAAAGGCTTGAAGTACACTCGCCCGCCGCATATAAGCCTTGAATCGTTGTCTCCATCTTTTCATTGACAACTATTCCCCCCTCAAAATATTCAGCGGCAGGTCCAACTTCGATGGATCCCCCATCCCTCAACATTTTTCCAAACTCTGAGAAGTCTATCCCCTTATATCTCCAGTTTGGGTAACGTTTTGTTACGCGGCTTTCAAATTCCTCCCATGTAATGTCTCCAATCTCATAGTATACGCCTCCATGCGGAGCCCCCTTCCCCTCCAAAACTTCAAGCATGTTGGCTATGGATATGAAGCTCTTATTCCACTCCATAGAAGTCCCAAATTTAACTATGGTTGGATCATATTTGCTTAGGAATTCTTCACCTCTACCGTTTACAAGTTTCCCTCCAACTAATAGGTGGAGTAGGTATGGGAATATTAATCCTTGCCATTTAAGCGGCCAATATATGGCGTTGCAGATGAATGTGACGAATTCCATGTTTGCAAGTTCAGCTCCAGCTCTATATGCAGCTGCAATACCATCCCCAGACAGCTCCCTTGACCCAGCATTAGGCGAATAAGCTTTATGCCATCCCCCAGTAGCTAAAACAATGGCCTTCGACTTGAAGACTATTAGATCCCCATTCATTATATCGAGACATAGGGCGCCTGAAACCCTTCCACTACAAGTTAAAATGTCTATGAGCATAACGTCATCCATGGTTTCAGCGCCCACTTCCCTAGCTCTCTTCAATAATGCATTTGTAATTGACTCTCCACTTGTGAAGATAGCTCTCTCCTCAGCGGAGCTTACTTTAAGCCCCCAATCCAATAACTCTTTAACCCTCTTCGGGGCATCCTCCACATAGAGCTCCACAAGCCTCTGATCATTTAAATAGAAACCCTGCGTCACTATATCATTAAAGAATTTATCCTTGGTATCTCTAGGATCTCCTGGAAATCCAAGTTCATGTAAACTCCTCCCATCAAGCGTTAAATCTGCACCTGCCAGGGGGCTTGCCCCACTCCTCGCAACAGGCCCCTTACTTATGAGTATGGTGGAAACCCCCATTTCAGCAGCTCCAATAGCAGCTCTTAAACCAGCCCCGCCACCACCAACAACCAAAACATCAGTAGTAATAAGTTTATCAATTAACTTCATGTAAACACCCCCTTAATAATGAGGTAAGAGGGGCTTCACTATATAAAGTTAAACATTTTAGAGTAGTGGGTGAATTTGAAATCTGTGGTATCCTCGGTTGCAGCAAGCTTGTCAAGTTGCGATTATCTGGTTTACATTTAGGTTTAAGACTATTTCTGCTATGTCGCTTGCATATTCCGCTATCCTACGTATACTTTCAGTTATCATTCTTATGCTGGAGATGTCTGCCTGCTTTGTTTTTGATTGTATCTCCTTTAATGCTTTCTCTTCAAGAGCTACTATTGCTTTTGTCTTGGATATGACTTGATCTGCTAGGGCGTAGTCTTTTTTGAATAGGGCTTTTATTGCATCTTCAAATAGGTTTTGGGCGAATGTGCTCATTTCATAGAGTGTTTGGAGGACTGATTCACTTGGCTTTTCCTCCAGTGAGAGGACGTTTTTCGCAATTCTTGCAGCGTGATCAGCCATTCTCTCCACAAATTTTACAATTACCCTGTATCCTAGGCAATCCCTTGGGCTGGAGAGTCCAATATCCCTTATTATCTTCACATTTTGTACAGCTAATTTTAGTTGGCGTATTATGTAGAAGCTGAATCTGTCAACTTCATCATCCAATTGGATTACTTCCTTGGCAAGCTCCCTATCCATATTCTTCAATGCTTGCATTGCATCGTTATGCATTGAGGTGGCTATTATGCACATGCGTCTTAAAGCATTTTCAACTGATAGTTCTGGGTAGCTCACCAATACCTGCAACCTAATTTCATTCGAGGTTTCGGATACTATTTCTGTGCCAACCAACTTTTTCCTCGTCAACTCCTTTATCAAGTTCCTCTGCATGGTGCTTATCCGATCCTCCCTTGCCTTTATTATAATGGAATTGTAGCCCACCAAGTATAGGGAGATTATGGCTCTCACTATCGTTTCAGGGTCTTCCCCACTTGAAATGGTGATTGTGGCTTCTGTGGGTTGAGTTGCAGGTTTAGCCACCCCCTTTGGGGTTAATATGAGTGAACCATCTTGTCTGGTTATCGTTACTAGGCTTCCAGCCTTCAACCCCATCGACACAACCCACTCCTTTGGAAGTGAAACTATATATGTGGATTTCCCAGTAAACTGAATTCTCCTCGTCTCTTCATCCACACGCTCCTCCATTCACATCACCACCTATATAGATATTCAAATTCTATATATTCTATTCGGGAAAAATATATAAATCTTATCAATCTAAATAGGCAGGGGAGGGAAACATATGAAAATGGCGCGTGGAGTTACCGTTACAATACTAATAGTCGCCATAGCTGTCATAGGGGTGTTTGCATACCAGTATTTGATGAGGAGTGAACCTACAGTAACTTTGAATGGTGCTGGAGCAACATTCCCATTCCCATTGATTGATAAGTGGACATCTGAATACCATAAAATTAAACCCAACGTTCAAGTGAACTATCAGGGGATTGGGAGTGGTGGTGGAATACAACAGCACACTGAGAAAACTGTGCATTTCGCAGCCAGCGACGCCCCATTAACGGAGGCTCAAGCTTCAAAAGCCCCAAACACTCTACACATACCCATAACCATTGGTGGAGTTGTCGTAATATACAATCTTCCAGGAATATCTAAGGGGCTTAAATTCACTGGGGAGATACTTGCAGACATATATCTTGGGAAGATAACAAAGTGGAATGACCCAAAAATCGTTGCAGTAAACCCAAATGTGAACCTTCCAGATAAACCCATCACCGTGGTGCATAGGTCTGATGGGAGTGGCACCACATATATTTGGACAAGCTACTTGTCTGATGTTAGTTCAGAATGGAGGGAGCATGTTGGTAGGGGGACCTCCGTTAATTGGCCTACCGGCCTAGGTGGAAAGGGGAATGATGGTGTTGCAGCCCTCGTACAGCAAACGCCCTACTCCATTGGCTACGTTGAATACACATATGCAAAGACGAATAACTTGACATATGGATATGTTCAGAATGCAGCTGGAGAATTCATTGAACCAAGCATAGAATCCTTCTCAAAGGCAGCGGAATACGCTGCTTTAACCCTTCCCAGGGGGGATGAAAGCTGGTCAAAGGTTTCAATAGTGGATAGTTTAGCAAACAATACACAGGCATATGGGGCTTACCCAATAACAAGCTTCTCCTACATCCTCGTATATAAGGAGTTGAACGTTTTACCCAATATGGATGAAGCTACGGCTAAGGCTTTAGTGGATTTCCTATGGTGGGCTATTCATGATGGACAAAGCTATGCAGCCAACCTATACTATGTACCTCTACCCCAAAGTGTCGTGGCACATAATGAGGAGACAATTCGCATGATAACATTCAATGGACAACAGCTTTGCAGGCGATAAAAAATGGATATATGCAAGAAGACACCTACAATCCCCAATTTTTTAAATTTGAGGGTTCATTCACGATTTAAAGGTCATTTTAGGGGGGATGAGGTTTTCAAGCTTGTAAGCGCCTTAATAGCTTCAAGCATATTCATCCTCCTCGGTTTAATGATATATGAGCTTGTTGAGGGTTCTTGGCTATCCATACAAACATTCGGTTTAAACTTCATTGTGGGAAACACATGGGATCCAGCCATCTCCAAAGTTTTCGGAGCCCTACCCTTAATACTTGGCACACTGGTTACGTCAGCTATAGCCCTCCTTATAGGTGTACCCATAAGTCTCGGGGTTGGATTAGCCCTCTCAGAATATCTCCCTAGACGATTCGGGTTTGCATTATCCTTCCTCGTTGAGCTTTTAGCCGCAGTTCCAAGCGTTATTTATGGGCTTTGGGGGATGTTTGTGCTCATCCCCTTCCTACGCGACCACGTATACCCATATCTACAAGCAGCCTTAGGCTTCACACCACTCTTCTCTGGACCCATCTATGGTGGCGGCGTCTTAACTGGTGGAATAGTTTTAGCCATAATGATAATCCCAACAGTTTCCTCAGTTATGCGTGACCTATTCTCATCAGTTCCCAATTCTCAGCGGGAGGCCATGATAGCTTTGGGTGCAACTAAATGGGAGACTACTAAAATTGTGGTGAGCTATGCCCGTTCTGGAGTTATAGGTGCAATTGTTCTTGGTTTGGGACGTGCCATGGGGGAAACAATGGCGATAACAATGGTTATTGGGAATAAATTCCAAGTTTGGCCATCCTCACTTTTCGATGCATGGTACACCATGGCTTCAATAATAGCCAATGAACTTTTAGAGGCAACCTACGACCTCTACGTAAGCGCATTAATAAATGTTGGACTACTCCTACTAATCATAACTCTAATAGTCAATATCCTCGCTAGACTGATTGTTTGGAGAACCCTTAGACTAGTGAGGGGGATTGCGAGGGAGTAGGTTATGGATTATCATAGGTTTAGGTTTGTTAAGGATTACTTCATGAGGATCCTCATATACCTAGCCCTCATATCAGCATTAATCCCACTATTCAGCATACTATACGAGGTTTTCGTGAGGGGGGCTTCCACAATAAACATGGATTTCTTCATTAAACCCACACCCACAGTTGGCGAGGTTGGGGGAGGAGTTGCAAACGCCATACAGGGGACGCTGATAACCATTGGTTTAGCATCCCTCATGGGTGTCCCCATAGGATTGATGTCAGGAATATTCCTAAGCGAGTACAGTGAATCCAAGCTTTCCATGGCCATCAGATTCCTCCACGACGTTTTAAATGGAATCCCATCAATCGTCATCGGAGTTTTCGCCTACACCCTAATTACACGTTCCATTGGATTCTCAGTAACTGCAGCAGCCTTCGCATTGGCTGTTATCATGATCCCCATAGTTACAAGGACAACTGAGGAAGCATTGAAACTTGTACCCATGAGTATACGTGAAGCAGCAATAGCCCTTGGAATACCGAGATGGAAAGTTACAATGACAATTGTTCTTAGCAGCGCAAAAAAGACTATAGTCACTGGAATAATGCTCTCCATTGCAAGAATTGCAGGGGAATCAGCCCCAGTACTTGTAACCATGGGATTTTGGAGGTGGTGGTTCTCAGGGTTAAACCGTCCAGTGGCAAACCTAGCTCTAAACGTCTTCATATTCGCCATGTCCCCATTCAAAAACTGGGTAACCCTAGCCTGGGGATCCGCACTAATACTTATCTTAATGATTTTAATAATAAGTGTAGCTGCAAGAACTCTGCTCATAAAGGGGTGGCATTATGGTGGTTAAATTTGATATCCAAAATTTGAATGCATGGTTTGGATCCAAACATGTACTGAAGAATATCAACATGAAAATTGAGGAGAACACTGTAACAGCCATAATGGGTCCATCTGGATGCGGTAAAACCACATTCCTCAGATGCCTCAACAGGATGCATGAATTAACCCCGGGGGCAAGGGTTTCTGGAAAGGTTATATTTAATGGGGTAGACATCTATGATAAGAGTGTTGACCCAGTTATGGTGAGGAGGAAGATAGGTATGGTCTTCCAGAAGCCAAACCCATTCCCAATGATGTCCATATACGACAATGTAGCAATAGGATTGAAGTTGAGTGGCGTTAGGGATAAGAGTGTTCTAGATGCTGCTGTAAAGAGAAGCTTAGAGCTAGCCAACCTATGGGATGAAGTTAAAGATGAACTACACAAGTCTGGAGCAAGCTTATCCGGTGGACAGCAACAGAGACTTTGCATAGCACGCGCATTAGCCGTTGAACCTGAAGTCCTCCTAATGGATGAACCATGCTCAGCCCTAGACCCAATATCAACAGCTAAAATAGAGGAGTTGATAAGGAAGCTGGCTGAGGATTACACGATAATCATCGTAACACACAACGTGCAACAAGCAGCAAGAGTCTCAGACTTCACAGCCTTCCTCTACTTCGGCGAACTAATAGAGTACGGCCCAACAAGACAAGTATTCGAGAACCCCCAAAACGAGTTAACGGAGAGATACATAACTGGAAAGTTTGGTTGAGGTGAATTGGGATGAGCAGAATCATTGATGCAGGTCTTGAAGGACTCTCATCAACCCTAAACAGGATGGGGGAAATGGCCTACAATGCAGTTTCAAAATCCCTCCTAGAATGCCTAGAGGGGAGGGAAGCCTACAATGAAATCCGCGAAATATCAAACAACCTCCTAATCATGACTGAATACGTGGAGGATAGAGCCTTCGAACTCATAGTGAGATATCAACCAGTAGCCTCAGACTTGAGGAGAATAAAATCCTACATGAAAATAGCCTACGACCTAACAAGATTCGGCAGATACGCCCTAGACATATCCTTCACAAACAAGAGGCTGGGGGGACTGAGAGACTGCGAAGAATGGATAAAAACATACATCAGAGAAACAGGGGGAAAGGTTTTGGAAATGATTAGATTAAGCATGGAAGCCCTCAAAAACAATGACCCTAAACTAGCCAGAAATATATCCACAAAGGAAAATGAAGTGGACAAAATGCAACTCGAATTCCTAGACAAACTAATTGAAAGCGAAACCACAAGGAAATGCGCAATCTCAAGCGTATTAATAATGAGATACCTAGAGAGAATAGCAGACCACGCAGCATACATATGCGAATCAATAATATACATAGCCACTGGACAGAAGGAGACTCTAAGATGAGCATGAAAATCTCTGGTTATTAGGGTTCATCAACTATTCAACTGAATTATAGGGCAAGCCACCGAAATAACATGCCACATCCACAACATCAAACGCTTTCCACTGGAATTATGATTTTATGTTCTCTAAGGATTATTGTTGGAACACCATAGACAGCTAATATGTTTTGGGGCGTTAACACTTCCTCCGGTTTTCCAGCTGCAAAAACCCTTCCATCCTTTAACATTAAAATTTTATCTGAAACTCTGTATGCTTGGGTGAGGTCATGTATGGCTAATATGATGGTTAACCCCTTTAAGCGAAGTTTTCTTATTAGGTTTAGTATTTCTTGTTGATATTTGAGGTCTAGGTTACTTGTTGGCTCATCGAGTAACATTACTTCCGGCTCTACTGCTAAAGCCCTTGCAATGATTACACGTTGAAACTCTCCCCCGCTAAGTTCTTCCAATGTTCTATTGGCTAAATGGGTTGCATTTACAGTTTTCAGTGCTTCATAAGCCTTTTCCTCATCGACCCTTGTGGGTGTAAAGTTTATGTATGGCCTCCTCCCCGTTAAAACGAAGTCAAAGACTGTTAGCATCCCCATAGAACTTATTCTCTGAGGTACAACGCCAGTTTTCATTGCAATCTCCCTTCGTGGAATCTCATGTAATAATCTCCCATCGAAATATATCACTCCAGCTTTTGGTCTTAAAACTCCATTAATAACCTTGAGTAACGTGCTCTTACCAGCGCCATTAGGCCCGATTATGGAGAGAATTTCGCCGCCACCTACATCTAGGGAAACTCCATCTAAAGCTTTAATGCTTCTATAGTAGAGTTTAACATCTCTCACCTTAATCTCTATGCCCATACTTTCCTCCCCTCATTAAAAGGTAGATTAGGAGGGGGGCGCCAATCATGGAGGTCATAATTCCCACGGGGATTATAGTTGGTGCCACTATGACTCTCCCAATGGTATCTGAAATCATCAGTATTATAGACCCCATTAGTATTGAAGCTGGCATTAAATACTTGTGTCCACCACCAACTATCAATCTTGCTGCATGAGGAGCTACGAGACAAATGAAACCTATAATACCTACAAAGGATGTTGCAATGGCCGTTCCAAGGGCAGCTATAATAGTTGTTTCAAGCCTTATCCTCTCAGGACTTATCCCTGCAGACTTTGCAAGTTCGTCTCCACTAAGCATGAGATCATAATCTATGCTTCTATAGAGGAAGTAGGGGATAACTATTATTAGGGATACTATTGCAACTAGGTAAAGTTCACCCCACCCTATCCTCCCCAAATCTCCAAAAGTCCAGAAGACTACTGTGGAAGTGAGAATTTCATTTAAAACCAAATACTGCAATAGGTATAGGGTGGCTTGATAAATGAAGGATATGGCTATAGCCGATAACACTAAAGCTCTAGCATCAAGCCCAGCCTTATAAGCTAAGAGGAGGATCACCGCAACTTGGATAAGCGAGAAGAGGAATGCTGATATGGATACTATGAATGGATTGTAAAAGTAAATTTGGAATCTTTGAATGCTACCCCCCTGTAGGAATAAGAGTGCCACTGCAACTCCAAGAGAAGCTGCATGAGATAAGCCGAAGGTGAATGGGGAAGCAAGTGGATTTCTAAGGGTAGCTTGTATAGCCGCCCCGGAGCCAGCTAAAACAGCCCCTATAATTAAAGCGGCTAAAATACGTCTAAGCCTCAAATCCCAAACAACTATGGATAGTGGGCTATTATCCGGCATTAAGAGAACTCTGAGTATATCGATTAATGAAGCTTTATACCAGCCTAAAGCCACAGATAATGGTATGAGGAAAAACGTTATGATTATGAGGCAAACTATTGTTAAACGCTTCCTATAACTGGACTGTTTAATTGCCGAATCATACATGATCCAACACACCCCAACTTTATAGGATAAAAAGGAGAGGATGATGTGGTATGCCAATTACCTTCAAGGGAGCTCTATCCACACTTAAACATATCTGACAAATTTCTAAACCCACCATATGCCTCCTTATACTGTGTATATAGTGGCCTCCCTAGGAAGGCTTTAAATATTTCATCCGCCTTTAACTCTGGATCAACATCGCCAAAACGGTCGGGATATAATACTTTACCCATATAGTAGGCGTCTGCCAATGCAACGGCAATATTTGTATGATAATAGTTGTATGGTAAAATTCCATAAACCTTTCCACTTCGAAAAGCTATAAGCTGACAATATTTGCCTGGATCCTTGTCAAAATCTTGCTTAACAGTATTCAAGTTATTCTCATCTATGAAGACTATTTCCGGTTGCTCATGTATTATGGCTTCAAAATCCATGAAGCAAACCCCCGTCCTATTAGAGTATTTATCAGCTATTGTGGGAGTGTTTAAGAGTTGAAGTGGTGGGAAGAATGCTTGAGTTGTCGTGAAAGGCTGAGCACCTTTATATGAAACTGCACCCACATAAACTTTAGGTTTCAAAGCTATACCCTCTGTTCTGGATTTCAGATCGCCACGTAAACCTTCAATGAATTTGATGAGATCCTCCGCTCTCTCCCTCCTATTTAAAGCCACCCCAAGAATTCTGAGAGCATTAGCTAATGCATCAAGATCTAAGGAGCCTGCGGGACCATAATCCATGACAATAACTACCGATTTAGTTTCAGCTTGCAATCTATCTGGATCATACATGTCAGCATATGTGCGGGACATTATTATTAAATCTGGTTTCACCGTTAATATCAATTCTGGGGCTGGAGGCTTTCCAGGTCCTCCTGGACCAATTATTTGAAGTTTTCGGAATGACTCTCCATATGCCATGGCATAATCTCTTCCAGTAAAGCCCCCTCTTATCTCGCTCTCCTCAACTCCTACAAGTAGATCTGTAGCATTCAAGTAGCATACGAGTCTAAGCATCCCCGGCCCTATAGCCACCACTCGACTAACCTTTTGGGGAAGTACAACTTTACGGCCTAAAATATCCTCAACATAGATTTCAGGAGTCTTCCCAGGCGAAGTATATAATTTAACCAAGGAATACATTGAAATTGCAGCCACAACAATTACAGTAATCAAGAGTGCAATTTGTATTTTCGCTAAACCCCTGCTACTCATATCCTCTCTTCCCTCACAAATGGGTATTCAAAGTTTAATACAATCCCCCTACCTATAACGGCATTAGACTTACCTAGGCATCCCAAACAGACAGGTTTCCCCTCAACATATTCAACCCTAGTTTTCATTACAAGTTCCCCACACCTTTCACATCTAACACTTTCAAAGATTGGTGCTCTCTCAATCTCCTTCACCCTCACTTCTTCAATCTTAAATTCACTTTCAGGGATATTCATCATTTTACGTGCGATTTCAGTCCATAATCGGCTTAGTTTTTCATGATCTTCAGCAGTCCCCTCCCTCCTAGCGACAACCTTTTCGAAGAGTTTTGTGGCTTCCCTCTTGAAATATTTCTCTCTAAGCTTTTCAGAGTCAATGTAAACTCTGATGCCCCTCCAATCCCCCCTCCTAACTATGGTTACAGCATTCTTCCCAGTATCGAGGTAAATTAAACTGTTATTCCCAAGAGTACAACCAGTAGCCACCTGCACCCCATCAGTGAAGCAATTATTGCATTCAACTATGGCGAGAATCTCCTCACCAACAGTTTCCCTTTCACCAGCCTTCTTTAACCCCAACTTCCCCAAAGCTATTTCAGATGCCCTTAAACCCAAAACGAGAAATGGGCATAGATGTCCATGAAACTCCTTCGCCCTTTCAACTAAAGCTTGACTCACCATATAAATCACGTATTACTTTTATAGAAAAAGGTAACACAATGAAAATATAAAGCTTTCGACATTTGATTTTGTATTTCATGAAACGTCCAGCACTACATACGGAGGTAATTGTCAATTTTACAACATTACGCATATTATATTTAGAGAGGTTGAGGAAGGTTAAGCCTGAACTATGGTTGATGCTAATGCTCTTTGGATGAAAAGAGACTCTAAGATAAACAAACATGAAATATGAGGTTAATGCTTAAATTTATTTATTTTGATTTTGCTTCCATCAATATTCCCGTAACTAATAGTGCTAGTAGGGGGATTGCAATTATTATTTGTAGCGTCATGATGGTTTCCATGTATCCCCACCTTACAGTTAGTGGGGGGAAGGTTATTTTTCCAGCTGTGGTTTGTATTTCTGTTGAAAATGTTAATGTTGATATCTCTGCTTTAGCCAGGTACGTTAATCCTCTTAGAATGGCTTGGAATGGTATGGATGGTAGTGTGAAGGCGAAGGATAGTATTAATGGTAGTCCTCTAGCTATGAGTAAAGTTGCCAGTATTTGTAGCGCTATGGCAATTGATGATATCAGTGCAATTGTATTCACGTAATCCAATACTCCACTTGGAACCTTCTCCCCTAGATAGTATATTTCGTGGCTTGTGAGGGATACATACCCCCTAATCCCCCCTGAAAACACAGTTATGGGTGTGGTGAGGGCTAATACCTCCATGGATATTTCAATTACAGATAAAGCCACCAATAATATTCTCAAAGCTGTCAGCAGTTTCATTTCACCCTCAACCTCTCATAGAATGTTGCTCCAAGCCACATGTACCGCACATCCACATAGATGTATTGAGCTTTCGGCGGATCAAACCTCCCAACCCCCCTAACAATTATTGCTGTGGTGGAATTATACTTCCAAGGCTCCCCGAAATTCGCATAAATCCATGTTATATTGAATTTGAGGGGGAAAATGTTTGGATTATATATTATTAGACTTCCATTCTCCACCTTGAATACTGGTTTTTGCAGTGTTATGGGTACACTATATGAGCCCACCAGAAACCCCTCCCGAGTTAAATATGCTTTCACAGTGACGTTCAACCTAGCCCCCGTGGAGGCTGCGAAGAGGGCGTAATCCCATGGAATCTCAATTAGGAGGGTGTTCGCATTATAACCATACCTTTGGATTGGCGTCTCATAAAGCTCCACACTTGAAACATTTAGTAGCGTAAGCCCCTCACAATAATATTTTATGGTTAAAGTGCAAGTCCCATTCAAGTCAATAACCCCATATCTGGATAAGTGCATTATCGGCTGCTTCAATATTAGGGGGATGCTTGTTTGAGCTGCAAATGTGAATATGCTGAATGAAACTATCAAAACGTATACGAGTATGGGCATATAGATCATTGCATTCCTCGATAAATGTATAATCCTCCTACTGGTGTAAGCGAAATATATCAATGAGACTGCTAAAACAGATATCCAAAGCTCCCTTGGAATTATAATTACAACTCTACCTTTAACAGCCTCCAATGGCATTGGTGGATCTGGAACTGGATTGGCATCCCCCTTAGTTATCACATACTTATCCGTAACATTGACAACCCTATGTATAACACAGTACGTTGGGTTAGCAACCCAAGCAACAATATCCCCAACATGTATATCTCTACCAAAAACCACAACCATATCCAAAACCCTTATCGTGGGAAGCATGGAGCCTGAAGCCACAGTGAAAATTCCAAAGGGGATTGGGAGAAACCTTGAAGCAATAATCAAAGTCATCAATGCTAAAGCCAAATATGGTAATTCCCTGGAAAGCTTCATGGCTAAGACCCTAAATTAACAGTTATTGGGTAGTATACGTTAACCCCCTGCCCATTTGGAAGCGTGGAATACTCCAAATACAATTTCATCGTTGCACTCTCCCCGCTGGAAGAAAAGTATCCAGTGACATAAACATATACAATTGAGCCAGCAGATATGGTGAGCCAGCCAGTGGCGCTATTAAGTATACTTCCAGAAGACACCCTAATTGGGGAAACCATGTTTGAGGGGGATATGGCGAGGGTAACATTAACAGTAAGCGTTGAGGGGATTACTGATGAAGAATCCATAATAAGCCTCAAATAATAACTCTTGGAATCTGTATTATTAACCTTAATGGGGACTGCACCACTCAAAAATAGGCTGGAACTAGAAAGTCTCATAGAGACACTTGCAGAAGTTCTATTGGAACCAAAACTACACGTTATGGAAGCATATGTTAAGGTATAAGTGTCCCCACCAAGTATAGCATCAGATGAAGGTACAGTGTAGTTTAAGCCTGTGAAACCATTTGGAAATGAAACCATCACCTTCCCATCAGAACCAATACCCACCACAACATCACTTACAACACCCAATGTTAGGGAAGATCCCGTAGAAGCAGTTTCATTCACTAAACCACCAAAACTATCAATAATTGCAACATTATATCCAGATCCTGGAAGACCATTAAAAACCACACTCCTAGGATCACTGGTGGATATTATGAAATCATCGAAATAAACAGTCCCCCTACTCCCCCCAACACTATTTGTCCAATCAACATAAACACCAATATATGCTGGTGTAAACCTCCTAGCGCTAATGCTACTGGCACTTAAATATGCCACTAGACTCCCACTCAAATCATAAAGCCACACATAAATGTTAACTGCACTACCAGTAACAGCATAATTTACAACTATAACATACCATCCACTTGGATTGAAGTTTCCAGGCAAATTTACAGATGCAAGAAGATACCAGTCACCCAAAGTTTCTACATTATAACTCCAAACATCCAATCTACGAGTGCCACTTGACGGAACAAATATATCCACAGTGTACGCTCTATTCCTTCTAGAATTCATTAATATAATTCCATAGTATGAGTATCCGCTAACAAGTTTTGCTTTAACTGAAACCCATGCTGAAGTATAACTTAATGGTGAATTATAATAGTATTCTGCAGTCCCCCCTAAACCTCCATCATCACTATCACTTCCACTTAAAGCATTCGCCTTATACCCGCCGCCAGTGGCAAGACTCCAAGAACCCCCCCAGCTAGTCCAGCCTGAAATTGGGTAATTCTCAAAATCAGTGTATACGATAGCCCCCCTACCACTCCTACTAATCCCAGTGAATGTTAATTTGTAATCCCCCTCAATGAGGATTATGGGTGGAGATACTGGGGAGATGGATGTGGATATAGGCGAATAAACTAAGACAGATGCACATGCATAATTGAAAACAAATATTAATGAAGCTACCAGCATAACCGGGAAGTAAATTCTTAATGTATCCACATCCATCCACACCACCCAACAATAATGAAGACGCATCAACCAACAATTAAAAAATTTGAGGATGTTAAGGTTATGGGAAGCCGCCCACCATCACTGGAAAACCACTAACCACTCGGCGTGTACACTAAGTATATGTTTGCAGTCACTGTGCTTGTGGGCATCTTATAGCCTTCTGGTATGTATACCAAGATATCTACTTCCACAATACTTCCACCACTTAATGTTACTGTAGCTGTAGTTGTCTGCGTTAGATCCAAGACTGCAAGATAGCTATCTGAGGCTGGTGCAAGATTGTTTGATGACCATCCACTCAAACTCCTAGTAGCCCCTTTACTAAACAAGTATAGCAATACTTTTGAGTCTGAAGGTAAGCCACTTACAGCTGTATACACCTTTAATGTTACAGTATAAGATTTACTATCCGTATTTCTTATTATGGTTACATTTTCATAGTATGATGCTTGATACGTTGGGTGTATGGTTATCGTTGCGCTTGTTTTGTTGGTGCCTATGCTAACACCTATTGTGTTGCTTCCTGAAAGATCACTTTTACCCGCATTGCTTCCACTATCAAGTATTACTGGTGGGGATACTGGGCTGATTTGTGCTGTTATTGGGTAGTAGACGAAGACGCTTGAGAAGGCTATGCTTAGTATTATGGTTGCCGCCAACGCCAATACTACTGCTCTTCTAGTATCATCCATTTATGTTTCACCTCCAATTGAGGTTTAGTATACTGTAGAGAAAATTTATTGGATATATATATATATTTCGCATTCTTATTGGAAATTGTTATATGCTCTCGTGTTATAGTGTCTATTTGATGTCTAGTGTTTTTAATGCTGTGGTTTATGTTCGTGTTAGTACTAGGGAGCAGGATGAGGATGTTCAGTTGAGGGCTGTGGAGGGTTTTGCATCTAGGCTTGGTGTTAGGGTTTTGAAGGTTTATATTGATAGGGGGGTTAGTGGTGGTAAGCCTTTCCGTGATAGGCCTGCTGCCAGTCAATTGCTTGGTGAGCTTGATC
>Ga0080004_1068877_pt1 | contig 16439 bp, 17 predicted proteins | sample WasSprMetagenome_FD_69207 | JGI IMG/M metagenome (GOLD analysis project Ga0080004, IMG submission 69207) | Sulfidic aquatic microbial communities from Washburn Spring, Yellowstone National Park, USA - WS (SPADES assembly) (version 2) | ecosystem: Environmental > Aquatic > Thermal springs > Hot... | reverse complement strand
AAGGGCTTTTCTTGCCTTTTCCCTATCCTTTATCCCCCATGTTCCGGATCCTATGGCCGATACTTTTTCACCTGTCTTTCCTATCTCCTTCCTGTCCTCATGATCGATGGGGAGCATATGTAGACGTGCAAAGGGATTGTGATAACCTTTCCTGTTTTCATGATTCTAAACGGCTGGAAAATAGAGTTTATTTGAATATATAAACCTTACTACAATTCTTTAAGCTAAAGCTTTATAGGTTGTAAATTATAAGGCAGTAGTATGAAGACAATACAGCTCAGGGATGAGACATACCGAATGCTCTCTAAGTTGAAGGAGATTAAAAAAGCCAGAAGCTTTGATGAAATCGTCTTTGAACTTTTGATAAAGGAGCTGGGCGTGGAAACAGAGATGTTTGGAGTAGACAGGGGAAAGATAAGGCCGTTCTCCCCTGAGGACAGAATGGAGGATAGAGAATGGTAGTCTATGATACCTATGCTTGGATAGATACTTTCTCGGCTCCGATAAAGGATTGAAAGTGAGGAAATTGTTGAAGGAAGGAGGTTATACTCCATCAATAGTCCTAGCAGAAATCTCCAGAAAGTACCTGAGGGAGGGAATTAGCCCAGAAATCGTCAGAAAAAGGCTCCTTTTTATAGAGACAAAAACGGAAATAGTTTGTATAACGGTTGAGATTGCACTAAAAGCTGGAGAGATCTACCTTGAGCTTCTTCAACTTTCCGGAAGAATCAAGGAGAGGAGGCCAAGCTTAGCTGATGCTATTGTTTACTCAACAGCACTTCTCCTGAACACAGATCTCGTGACCGGAGATAAGCTCTTCAGAAATTTGCCTCATGTGCTTTATATAGGGGACTAATGTTCACTTTAGTATCAAAAAAATAGAATTGAGCTTCTTATGCTACTGAGAGCACATAAGTTTTTATTATTGTAGAAGAGATTATTTTTGCTAAGACGAAACAGCTAAGGGATTAAGTAGCTGAGAAACAAAGGAATCTTATTACTGTTTACAAAATAACTCCAGCTTTTTGAATCTATCTAGGATATGGAGAGCTTTATGAAGCTCAGTGCATATAAGAATCTAGTTGTTAAAGCAGTTGCCCTCTATGTGAACAGCTTTTGCTCCACTGTAGCATCAAAAGCACCAAGTTCACTCGATTATCCTCTCGTATAGGTAGAGAACAGGAGATGCAAGCGAGGGGATGGCTGTGAGGACATAAAGAGCCATAATTGCATGCAGAGGGATTAGATCTCCCTTATTAAGCATGACTGTAAGCAGAATTAGGGCTGCATAAATGAAGAGGAATGGAAGGAGAAGATAGGGATTTAGGATGACACCTATGTATTTTCTGAGGAGAGAGCTATCGAAGATCCTAAGGAGGATAAGCTGAATTGCTATCGATGCCACTGGAACAAGAAGAAATGCAAACATTAAAGGGCTCCATGAAATGGAGCTTAGAAGGTTTTTCAGATTGGTTAGGTTCTCCTCATCCCTTCTTATCACATCATTTATGGCATGAATCCACCTTGCCGAATCCTCAACTACATGTAGCATTTCCTCTTGATATGAAGTATTCAGAACATAGGAATATCCTCTTGCACCTGCCACCACACCTTCATTCGAGGTTCTGAGGTGCACCTCCCCGAAGTTAACCACATTATACGTCGTGTTCAGTTCACTTAAACTGCCTCTCCATATCTCCACACCTCCATAATATATCCTTATAACGCTGTCCTCCTTTGAGTAGCTGAAAAGCCTGAGCACCAGAGGAGCTATCGCTTCTCTTTCTTCCTCAACTCTAGTGCTCAAGTGAAATATCTCATTTTTGAGAACCTCTATTCTCTTCGCAGTCCTCCAGATGTTCTCCATTGTATGATAATAGCTTCCAAATATCCCATAAACTGTTGCTGTAGCTAGGAGCATGATTAGCAATGCGATGTGCTTTTCGCTGATCACAGGGAAACACCCAACCAATTCTTATAATCTTTTCTTAAATTAAAAAAGAAAGATTTATTATTCAAATTATGGCAAGCTAAATTATTTACCACTTGCTTTCCTGAGCCATTCCCTGAGCATGTCAATCAGCTCCATCGGTATCACTATCTTCGTTGAGCCTGATTCTCCTATTGCCTTGAACCCCTCCAGATACTGAAGCCTCATAGTGTTCTCATCAAGCTGTCTTGCCACCTCTGATATCTTCTGAAGGGCTGTTGAATACCCCTCTGCTCTCAATATTGCTGCCTGTCTCTCTCCCTCTGCCCTTAATATTGCTGCCTGCTTTTCTCCCTCTGCTCTCAATATTGCTGCCTGTTTCTCCCCTTCCGCAACTTTTATGGCTGCTTCCTTCTTCCCCTCTGCTTCTGTCACCATGGCTCTTCTCTCCCTCTCAGCTGCCATCTGCTTTATCATCGCCTCCTGAACTGATTGAGGCGGAAGTATCTCCCTTATCTCAACGTTGGTTATCTTCACTCCCCACCTCTCCGTCACCTCATCAAGCTTGCTCCTCAACACATGATTTATCTCATCTCTCTTCGCAAGAACCTCATCTAACATCATCTCGCCTATCACAGCCCTCAATGTAGTTGTTGAAATGCCAAGAGCCGCTCCCTTAAAATCTGATACATTTAGAACACTTGCCCTTGGATCCACTACCTTGTAGTAGACGATGAAGTCTATATCTGTTGGAGCGTTGTCCTTTGTTATACATGTCTGATGCGGGACATCGAAATAGCTTTCCCTGAGGTCAACCCAGAGCAGCTGGTCTATTATCGGTATTCTGAAGACAAGGCCAGGACCCTTCATGCCCACAAATCTTCCAAGTCTAAGTATCACAAGTCTCTTGAACTCCGGGACTATCCTTATAGCCGATGCAAGAAATCCAACTAGGATAAGGAGGAATACAGCGATCAAAATCAGATCCACTATCATCTCTCTCGCCTCCCCACCACCAGCTTCAGCCCACTTACACCCAGAACAACAACTTTCTCCCCCTCCTCAAGCTCCTCATCCGATGTGGCAGTCCAGAGCTCGGACTCAACGAGCACAACTCCCTCCCCTCCTGGTTTTATCTTTTTCTTCACAATTCCCTCCTTTCCTATGAGGCTCTCGATGGAGTGAACGGGTATTCTCTTCATTGCACTTCTTATCTTGTAGAGGTAGAAGCCAGCAAGAGAGGATGAGAAAATCAGAATTAAAACCAATGTCCCAGACCACACTGTCATCGGCAGGAAGGGCAGTGATTGATACACAAGAATTAGACCTATGGATGATATTATAGCTCCCAGAATTGCTAGGATTCCATGCCCAGTCTTAAGCTCAAGGAACATCGTGGCGGATCCTATTGCTATGACCATTATTGCGGCTAGATCGGCTCCTATCAGATCCATTCCAAGGAAGCCGAGAAGCACCAAGACGGAGCCTGCGCTCTCCATTATATAGGTGGGATGAGCCAACCCTATAAGGATCAGTATAACGCCTACCATGATGAGGAACCATGCATTATCGGGATTTGTTATAAGAAGGAGAAGAGATGTTCTAGGCCCTGGATTCAGGTATAATAGGCTTCCTGACCACCCTATTTTGTCGAGAAATTGATCCAAGCTGTCCGCCTTCACCTCAATTATGTGATAGTTCAGTGCTTCATCTGCTGAGAGAGCAACATTGTTCTCAACGAAGCCCCTAGCTGCTGTTTTATTTCTCCCTGAGCTCTCAGCAAGGCTCGATATCCATCCTGCAACCGCTTTTGCCACTTTCTCATCGTATGGCCTCGGTTGAGCAGCCCCTACCACCGCTCCAGATCCCATTCCCGCCACCCTCGATGCAAGCAACACTATTGAGCCCGCCGAAAAGGCTCTTCCACCAGGGGGAACATAGACAGCAAAGCTTATGCCTGATTTCTTCATGAGATCTACTATTTTCTCAGTTGCTGATAGAGTACCGCCATTTGTGTTCAGTATCACAACGACTTTCTTGGATCCGATCTGCCCAGCAAGATTTACCGCATCCTCCAGAAGAGAGACTGCTCCTTCCGTTATTGGATAGCTCAGATCAACTACTATAATGGTCTCTGATGTCGCTAGGAGGAGAATTACCAAGAGGAGGGGAATAACGCAGCCCTTCACATGCACATTAGCGATGATAAATTACTTAAAGATTTTGGTGCTTGAGATCCATCTCTCTTCAAGCGGGGAATAACTAAAAAATAAAAATAAGAATTAAATAACTCTCTTTCATGAGGAGTTCGGATGAAGAAGGCCAAATTTTTCTTTCTTGTTTTCTCTTCTCTTTTTCTTATAATCACGCTTAGCACAGGATTAGCTGTCTTTTTCAGTCTATTAGGCATTCTCAGTGCCCTTCTCATTCTAATAATTTCGGATGTAGCTTTGGCTGTTTTCGCCTCATCTGCATACTACAGGCAGCTTTACAGAGGAGAGCTCTCCGAAATCCTGCTGAGCTCAGAGCTCTTGGATATAATTCTCTCCCTCTTCTTGTCCCAATTGGTGATACTATTTCCATTGATTGTCTCAACAAAAGCTAGATCCCCATTGGATGTGATCTTTCTTGCCCCGCTGGGCTTAATAAGCTGTCTTATCCTTTCCCTTAAGTTCCCTCCAGGTTTATTTACTAAAATTGAGCCATTGAGCTATCCAGCTCCTTATAAAGTATATGTAGCTAAGTTTGAAAAGATTAAGGAAGCCAATGCTGTCGTCTCCGGGATATTTAAGCCCAGAATAATACTCTTTTCTCCTCTGTTCGAATTCCTGAACGATGATGAGGTAAAAGCTGTTGTTGCCCATGAAATAGGGCATATTGCGAACAAAGATCACATAAAGCTATTGTTCGGGCTTATAATATCGATAATAGGCATAGAGATTCTTGCCCTGTCCATTTACTATGAGCTTGTTGGAGACGGAGTTGGAGGCACTCTCTTCCTTCTCTCGATGTTGCTGGCATTCTTTTTCCCTCTTCTATCATCTTATTACTGGAGAAGAATGGAGCTTAAGGCTGATCTATATGCATCGCGTGTTGTGGGAAAGGAGACATACATATCAGCATTGAGAAAGCTGGCTGAGCACAACCTTCTCCCCCTTGACTGGGGAAGCGAGGATCATCCATCAATAGAGAGGAGGATAGAATATGTTCTCAAAAACTGTAAGAATAGCGAATATTAGCATTTCCTTCCTCCTCTTCGCGCGTAGGAAATGTTTATGAATATGTTCATGATGATTGTAATCATGATGATCACGTTCATAGATAGAAGCAAGGAGTTAAGTTTTCTAGAGGAGAGGTATCGCTCTCACAGAGCTGAGCTCATAGTGATGTATGGGCGAAGAAGAGTGGGCAAGACCTTCCTTTTGAGGAGGTTTCTCTCCGGCAAAAAAGGCGTGTATTTCGTTGTTTCAAGGCTAGGAAACATCCTTCAAGAGATCTCAGAGGCAATAGGTGAGCAATTGGATGTCCATCCACCGTTATTACGTCACTACCGTGATTTATTCAGCTACATAGCAAAAGAAAGCAGCAATGAAAGGATCACCTTAGCTATCGACGAGTTCCAGCGATTAGCTGAATACGACCCCGCCTTTCTTACAGAACTGCAGGCGGCTTGGGATGACTTTCTCAGCCACTCAAAGGTTTTTCTCGTGCTAAGTGGTTCCTCGGTAGGCGTTGTTGAAAGAGCTGCTTTGGCATCTTCCTCACCAATCTTTGGAAGGCGCACGGGACAACTTAAAGTGAAGCCATTCACATTTACATGTGCTAAGGAGTTTGCCTCCACGTGGCCATGCGAGGACAAGGTAAGAGCTTATGCAGTTTTTGGAGGGATTCCAGCATACTTATCTTTACTTGACTGCTCCAAGAGCCTCCTAGAAAACATCAAAAATCTTATACTTGAGCCGGGAGGATTGCTACACGAGGAGCCATATTTCCTCCTAGCAACTGAGACCCGAGAACCCCTAAGATACATGACAATACTGGAAGCAATGGCATCAGGAGCCACGACCCTCGGCGAGATAGCCTCTAAAAGTGGGCTCTCATCAAGCGAGCTGCCAAGGTATATGAGAACTCTCGAAGCACTTCTCGACATTGTTGAGAGGAGATATCCCCTGCTAGAGGAGGAAAGACGTGGAAGAGCTAGATACATCATAAAAGATAATTTCCTCCGCTTCTGGTTCAAGCATGTCAGGCCAAACCTTCATCTCCTTGAGCTTGGTGAAGTCGAGCGAGTAGCCACAAGAATCTCAGAACAACTAGACGAATACGCTTCCACAGTCTTCGAGGAGATCGCGCTTGAGCACTTTTCCCATTCAGTGCCTGCGCTGAAAGTTGGCAGGTGGTGGCGAGGCGAAGTAGAGATAGACGGGGTAGCTATAGACGAGAAGAACAAAGTCGCATATTTTATGGAGGCAAAATGGTCAAAACATCCTTTAGACAGGTCTGTTCTCCGAGAACTTGAAAGAAAAGCCGAAGAATTCGAATGGAAAAAAGGAGAGAGAAAAGAAGTCTACTACATCTACTCTAGAAGCAATTTCACCTTTGCACCCGAGGAAAACGTGAAGCAAGTCAGTTTATCGGAAGTCTGCAACCAGCCGTGTATCTAAGAAAAGTGGTTTACCTCTTAGAAAAAGTGTAAGCTCTCGGTAGCTGGACATTCTTTAAACCTGATTTTTGCTCCTATTCAAATGGGAGAGCTCCTTCAGCTCATCTATATGCTGGATAATGCAAATGGCGCACAAAGTCTACAATAAATCCCTGTTGAGCAAAGAAGAGAGATCCCCTCATTCTGCGTTCTGCAGCTCTCTGAACTCTGCCAATATTGCATTGGTCATACCCTCTGTTCCAGAGGAGCCACCTAAATCAGGTGTGAGAACTTCCCTTCTCTCAAGCACATTCCTGACGGCATTATCTACTGCCTTGGATGCTTTTAGCATGCGTTCATCTCCATTTTTTGTTCCCAGATATTTGAGCATGAGACCGAGAGAGACTATTGAGCCAATTGGATTGGCTATTCCTCTCCCAGCTATATCCGGTGCAGATCCATGAACTGGCTCAAAAACAGCAATGGAGTCCCCTATCAGCGCTGAGCCACAGAGACCAAGGCTTCCAACAAGCCCTGCCGCTAGATCGCTTAGTATATCTCCATAGAGATTCAGTGTTACAATTATATTGAATCTTTTTGGCTCTTTAACTATATAATATGCAGCTGCATCAACATATACCTCATCCGACTCTATATCCGGGAAATCCCTTGCGATATCCAGAAATATCTGCCTGAAGAAGCCATCTCCCACCTTGAGTATATTTGCCTTGTGAACAGCAGTTACCTTTCTGAACCCCTCAGCTCTAGCTAGATTGAAGGCATATCTGACGATTCTCTCGCATCCGGCCTTTGTGACAAACCTAGCTGATAGAGCAATGTCCTTAAATCTGCCCTCCACGCCTGAGTAAAGACCCTCCGTGTTCTCCCTGACTATTACGAAATTTAGATCCCTGAGGGATATCCCACGAAAGCTTTTGAACGGCCTTACATTTGCATAAAGATCCAGCTCCTGCCTAAGCATGACGTTTATGCTTTTTATAGTCTCTGACCCTGGCAATGTCGTGAGAGGGCCCTTTAGGACTGCATCCATCTCCCTCAGGGTTTCCATGCCTCCTTCCTCAATTGGCCTACCAGCTCTCCTAAAGTACTCATATCCAGCATTGACCTTGACTATCTCGAACTCACCAATCTCATCCAAGAACTTGAGAGCTGCACGAATTACCTCAGGGCCTATTCCATCCCCCTCTATGATCCCTATCTTGTATCTTGCCATGGTAGATCACCATATCTCTTCACGTATTCAATAATACCTCCGCACTCCAGGATATCCAATATCTCCCTTGGGTATGGCTTTACCTGCTCCTCTACTCCCTTGCTCATGTTTATCAGGATCCCTCTTTCGACATCCACATGTAAAATATCCCCTTCCTCGGTCGCTTTAGGTATCCTTAATGCTGTTATCACAGGCAATCCTATATTTATTGAATTCCTGAAAAATATTCTAGCGAAGCTCCCAGCTATTATAGCGCTTATCCCCAACATCTTGAGGAGGAGAGGCGCATGCTCCCTACTTGAACCCATTCCAAAGTTCCTCCCAGCAACTATTACGTCCCCTTTCCTCACCTTGAGGTGAAAGTCCGGGATAACCTCCTCTAGGACATGTGGTACCATGTCCTGAATGCTCGATATAGCCTTAAACTTATACTTCCCGGATATTATATGATCGGTGCTTATGTTATCGCCCAGCTTCCAAGCCCTCCCCCTGATATCCATCTCAATCACCCAGATATTTCCTCGGATCTGCAATCCTTCCCTCAACAGCGGATGCGGCAGCAGTAGCAGGGGATGCAAGGTAAATCTTGCTATCCTTGTCCCCCATTCTTCCCGGGAAGTTCCTATTGCTTGTCGATATAACTGTCTCATTGGGGCCAAGAAGCCCCAGATGAGCCCCTATACATGGACCACAGGTGGAATGTGCTACGAAGAATCCTGCTTCAGTTAGAACATTGAGCACCCCATCTTTCAGGAGCTTAAGGTATATGCTCCTAGATGCAGGTATAGCTATGCATCTCACGCCATCCTTTGCTTTTCTCCCTCTTAAGATCTTAGCAGCCGCTAAAAAGTCCTCATATCTCCCGTTTGTGCAGGATCCTATGAAAACCTGATCTACCTCTGTCCCCTCCAGCTCCTCCACAGCTCTCACTCTGTCTACATTTGGAGGCTCTGCTACCTGAGGCTCAAGGCTACTCAGATCAAATGAAAAGATCTCATCGTATTCTGCATCCGGATCTGCTTCCAGCTCAATTCCCTCAACACCAATCTGGGAAAGATATCTTAAAAGAATGCCATCGACCGGAAAGATCCCCGTTTTGGCTCCAGCTTCAACGCACATATTACATATCGTCATCCTAGAGTCCATTGATATGTATTTTATTGCATCCCCATGGAACTCCACTGCTTTATATGTCAGGCCATCCACACCTACCTCTTTTATTATTCGAAGTATTATGTCCTTTCCGCTTATGAAAGGCCTTACCTCCCCCTCAAGAGACACTTTTACAGGTTCAGGAACTCTAAGCCACGATTTTCCAAGGGAAATTGCCAGAGTTATGTCCGTGCTTCCAACACCAGTGGCAAATGAGGATAAAGCTCCCAATGTTGTTGTGTGACTATCTGCACCTAAAACAAGGGAGAAAGGCCTTGCGTAGCCATTTTCGGCCACAATTTGATGGCATATTCCCTCCCCCACATCGAAGAATCTTATTCCAAACTTTCTCGCAAAGTCTCTCATCATTTTATGTGCCTTTGCCGCCTCTACATGGGGTGCCGGAGATGCATGATCTACCACAAAAAGCACTTTTAGGGGATCGAAAACTCTGTAAAGCTCCGGATTTTCCCTCATTATTTGTATAGCTAGAGGGGCTGTTCCATCATGGGCATAAGCTAGGTCAATGCCCACAACTATCAGATCCCCGGGATAAACCCTTCTTCCAGCCTTATATGATAAGATCTTCTCTGTTATCGTCATTCCTCCCATTTAAATTCCTCCTATCCAGCTCAGGGAAATATTTAACGGCAATTCTCATGAGCTCGTCATCATTCAAGCTTCTTTTCTCATCAAAAAGCTTCATTAATTCATTATACAGGGCTTCCAGCCTCGGATCCTCCTTCAATGCCAGAACATGCTTTGCATCTATCTTTCCGCCATCTAAATGCGATGAAACCCACAGAGCAATTGCAGACCTTCCAGAGTGGGGTGTTATAGCCACGCCATATGGTATTCCCAGCACGGAGATGGGATCAAAGGGTAGATATATCTTAGGGTTCTTCATGAGGCCATCTATGTGTATTCCTGCCTTTGTCCTGAATGCATTTTCCCCCACTAGCGGCTGAAACTCGGGTATCTTTAAGCCCAATGACCTGAAGAGCTGAGCAGCTTCTCTTATTGCCTTCAGGTTGGCTGTTCCATCATGACCTTTTATCCCCACATAGTGGATCAGCATCACCTCGAGCGGGCAGTTTCCTGTCCTCTCCCCTATTCCCATTAACGTGCAGTTGGATGCCCTTGCCCCGTAGATCCATGCGGCTAGGTGATTCGCCACAACAAGCCCTAGATCATTGTGGCCATGGAACTCAATTGATCCCCCTGGCACGCCCATTCCATCTGTTAACAATCTAATAACTGCCGGTATTCCCCTCGGCGGTGGGATATCGGGAAATGGAAGGCCTAAACCCAAGGTATCTGCAAGCTTTATCCTTATCTGTGATCTATATCTCTCACTGAGCTTCATCAACTTGCTGACAAATGGAAATATGTTTCTCGATGGACTTGCCCTAGTGAAGTCCTCAAGGCTGCATCTCACAGATATTCCCAGTTTTAATGCCTCCTCCACTACGCTCAGGTATTTCTCAAATGCCTGCTCCCTGCTCAAGCCAAACTTGAAGTGTATGTGGTAGTCCGATATCGACGCAAGGATAACGGTCTCCTTCAGACCTGCCTCTTGTAACAACTTCAGATCACTTAGTGATGCTCTTATCCAACCTATAGGCCTTGGATTACTCAATTCCAAGCTTTTTATGGCTGATACAAGCTTCCTATCCTTGGGAGTATACAGAAATAGCTCTGTCGACTCTATAGCACTTCCCAGCTCCGCCAGAACTCTGTATATCCTCAAGCCCTCCTCTACTGTGAACTCCCTCCATCCTTGTTGCCCATCCCTGAGTGTGGTGTCTGTGATCACTATATCCCTGTTTCCGCTGGCTATCCTCGGAGGGCCTTCAAACGGGAATATCTCCTCATAAAAAACCAGATCATCTCCGGAACTACATTCAGAGGACGACATCTCGAGACCTCCCACTTAAGGGCTTATGATAGTCCCGCCCCCGGCTAGTGCATGGGCCAGAGGATCCTCCACAAGCCCCGATGATATTATCACCTCCTTCACTCCCTGTTCTATGGCATTCGCCGCGCTCATCAACTTCCTGTTCATGCCGAAACCTACTCTCTTGATCATCTCATTTACCTCATTCGTTCTGATCCTCTCAATGACACGGTTATTGATGAGGACACCCGGAACATCGGTCAGCATCACAAGCTTATCCGCTCTCACAGCAGATGAGAGTTTAAAGGCCATCTGGTCTGCATCAACGTTCAGGAGATTTCCTTTTCCATCAACCGCTACTGGAGCTATCACAACAGTAAATCCATTGCTCAGAAGGAGATCTATAAGTTCTGTCCTTATCTCCACTATTCTTCCCGTATATCCGCCATCTATCACCCTTTTTCTTCCCCTCTCATCCACTATCACGATCCTCTCCTTCCTCTCAGCTATGGCTGTTGGCCCATCTGCACCCGATATTCCAACGGATTTAACTCCCCTTGAGAGAAGACCGGAGACAATCCTCTTGTTTATTTTTCCGGCCATTGCCATGACATAAACTTCGATCTCATCCCTGTCTGTGTATCTGCTCCTCAGACCCTCTGGAGATGTCACAAACTTTGGCTCTACTCCCATCCTTTTGCATAGCTCTGTCACAATGATACCACCTCCATGTACCAGAACTATGCCCCTGTCAGCTCTTCTTCCCACGCTCTCAACTATCCCATCGAGATTCCTCGCCAAGACCTCCCCACCAACTTTAACAACGATCATAAAATCACCTAGGGCTTAAGAGGAGGATTTTCAAGTCCTAGGGTCTCCTCAAATCCAGCCATTATGTTAAATGCCTGAACTGCTTGGCCTGCTGCTCCCTTCACCATGTTATCTATGGCTGCAAATGCAGTTAGTCTTCTTAGCCTTCTCTCGACAGCATAGCCTACATCTGCATAATTGCTGCCGATGACGTACTTTGGATCAGGATATCCCGGTGGAACTGCCCTTACAAGCCTGATAAAATGCTCTTTGGAGTATGTCTGAACATATGCTTTCATCACCTCCACATCATCCACCTCCCTGACAAGCCAAGAGTGGACTGATGCAAGAGCACCTCTCACACTACTGACCGCATAAGGCACTAAGGAGACTGAGACATCAGCTTTTGTAATAAGTCTGAGCTCCTGCTCAACCTCAGCAGCATGCCTATGACCCTCAGCATCATATGGCCTGATTGCTCCCTCCCTCTCGGGGTGATGGGATCCGGCCCTCGGCTTCGAACCTCCCTCACTGCTTCCAACTTTCACGTCGGAGACTATTCTGTTGAGGTCAATGAGCCCTGCTCTTGCCACAGGTAGCAATGCCAGTATTGTGGCTGTTGCATTGCATCCAGGGGATGCAACTAGGCTGGCATTCCTTATCTCATCTCTGTGAATTTCAGGAAGGCCATAAACTGCTTTAGAGAGGAGATCTGGATACGGATGCTCGAAGCCATACCAGAACTTGTACATGCTGGGATCCTTTAATCTGAAGTCAGCACTGAGATCTATCACTTTAATCCCCGTATTCAACAGATCCGGCACGTACTTCAACGACACACCATGAGGAAGGGATAGAAAAACTACATCTGCCTTTTCTGTGAGCTCATCCAGCTTAAATTCATGAAATCTGAGCCCTTTGTAATATCCTCTCAGATTATAATGCACATAATGCAGAGGCTTGCCTGCATGCTCCCTTGATGTGACGTATGACACCTCTACCGAGGGATGATTGGCCAGTATCCTCAGAAGCTCTCCACCTGTGTAGCCGGAGGCTCCTATAATGCCCACATTTATTCTCATCAGGATCTCCCTTCAATCGGCAGCTTTGTATTTAAACTTATCCGTAGATCGACATTTTATTACCGAATATCGTTAACTTCAGACCGAAAAACGATAACTTTATAAAGTTATCTCTTCATCCCTCTGCTCGGTGAGAGAATGCGCGTCAAGTGTCCGATATGCGGTGAGCCCGTTGAGGTGCCAGATGACGTGCTGCCTGGAGAGCTGATAGATCACGAATGCGGTGTTACCCTAGAGGTCTTGATGGATGGGAATTCGATAAGGTTGAAGCCCTTGGAGGGAATAAAGGAGGACTGGGGAGAGTAGACATGCTCCTTCTTTATGACATCCTTCGCTGGGAGGAGAAATCATTCATAGAGGCAGCAAAAAAGCTTGGAATAGAGATAAAGCCTGTGCATGTCCCATCTATTTGCGGTAAAGTGGGAAGAACAGATGCAGATATGGAGGATATCGCCCTTCAGCGATGTACCAGTTTCTACAATGCCTTGGAATCAGCAATTTTCATGGAGTCACTTGGAGTTGATGTGATAAACAGATCGGATACCATCATGATATGTCAGGACAAGCTGTGGACTACATCCCTTCTGGCAAGAAGGGGCATACCAGTTCCAGATACCTATGTGGCCTTCAGCCATGACTCTGCTCATAAAGCAGCTGATGAGCTCGGATATCCCTTTGTCATAAAGCCAATTCACGGCAGCTGGGGCAGGATGCTCGCATTGATAGATGATGAGGAGGATCTTAGAACAGTGATAGAGCACAGGATGTACATTCCAAATCCAATTCAGAGCATATACTATGCTCAGGAGTTCGTGAGAAAGCCGGGGAGGGACATAAGAGTGGTAGTAGTGGGAGATGAGGTTCCAGTGGCAATATACAGATATAGCGATCACTGGATAACAAATACTGCAAGAGGGGGAAAAGCTGCCCCTGCTCATGTGGATCCTGAGCTGGAGGAAATAGCATTGAGGGCTTCAGAGGCCGTAAAGGGCCAATTTCTAGGCATAGATATACTGGAGCATCCGGAAAAGGGATACATTGTGGATGAGGTGAATGCAGTAACGGAGTTCAAGAACACCGTAGCTGTTACAGGCTATGATTTGGCGAAGAAAGTCCTAGAGTTCGCTGTGGAAAGGGTGAAGCGCTGATTGCTCAGATATCTGAACCTCTACGGCTTGAGAGGCCTCAGGATAGTCAGGGGATACGGCCAGTATGTGTGGGATATAAATAATAGAAAGTATATAGATTGTCATACAGGACATGGAGTTGCGTTTCTCGGCCATGTAAATCCGAGAATAGTTGCATCGATCAGGGAGCAGCTTGAGAACATAGTAACACTTTCATCCTCTTATGATCACTATCTGAGGGAGGAAACTGCAAGCGCTCTGGAAAAGGTCACGCCAAGGAAATACTCCTATTTCTACTTACTCAACTCCGGTTCTGAAGCAGTTGATTTTGCCCTTAAAGTTGCTAGAAAAATGACAGGAAGGAAGAAGTTCCTCTCCTTTACAGGGGCATTTCATGGAAGGACCTTTGGTGCCCTGTCTGTGACATGGAATCCCAAGTACAGGAGGCCATTTGAGCCCCTTCTCGACGCCGAGTTCATAAAATTCAATGATGTGAGCGCAGCTGAAAGTGCTATCACCGAGGATTTAGCTGCAGTCATAGTTGAGCCTATTCAGGGAGAGGGAGGGATAAATCCAGCATCCAATGAATTCATGAAGGCTTTGAGGGAGATAACTGAGGAAAGGAATGTTCTTCTCATAGTAGATGAGATACAGACCGGTTTTGGCAGGACAGGGAAGGTATGGGCCTCTGATCTATACAACGTGTATGGGGACATCATGCTCGCAGGAAAAGCAATTGGAGGGGGTATTCCTGTCTCCATTGCCTTCCTCAGGGATGATATCGGCAATTCCATCAGTGAGGGCGATCATGGCTCTACATTCGGCGGAAACCTTCTTGCAATGGCTGCAGTCAAGGCTTCTGTTGAGGTTTTGCTGGAGGAAAATGTTCCATTCAAGGCAGAGACTGCTGGCCTCAGGTTGATGAAAGGCATAAAGGAGATATGCAGAGATATCAAGATAGTCAGGGATTTCAGGGGCGCTGGCCTGATGATAGGAGTGGAACTGAGGTTTGATCCAAAGCCAGTGCTGGAGATGCTTCAGCATAGCGGAATTCTGGCGCTAAAAGCAGGGACAACTGTTGTCAGATTTCTTCCTCCATATTTAATTAATGACAATGATATAGATTTAATTATATCTGCATTAGAGAGGTGTCTAAGTGAGGAGAATGCTAGAAGAGCTAATGTTGGAGCTTCTTAAGGCTTATAGCCCATCGGGCAATGAAGCAGAAGCGATTAAGAGGTATGTAGATGTTGTGAGCAGATGGTGGAATGGAGATATTGTGGTGGATGACGCAGGAAATGCACTACTTAATTACGGGAGAGGAGAAAAATGGGTGCTTTTAGCTGGACATATAGATACAGTGCCTGGAGAGCTTCCAGTGGAATATGATGGGACGATCTTCAGGGGAAGAGGAGCAGTAGATGCCAAGGGACCTCTTGTCTCCATGACTATCGGCTCAATTGAAGCCATAAAGCACTTAGATGAGGAAGAATGTAGGATAACAATTGCTGCTCTGGTGGACGAGGAGAGGGGAAGCAGTGGGGCAAAGAGGTTGATGAGGGATGCAAGGCCGACTGCAATAATAGTGGGAGAGCCATCTAATTTCAACATCATAATAGGTTATAGAGGATCCATGAAGCTGGAGATCAAATGCCATGGATCGGGAGGACACTCATCAACGCCTCAAAGCGGAACATCGGCCATAGATAAGCTGATAGAAAGCCTGCTGGAGGTTAAAAAGAGGGTTCTATCAGTTCCCGGTTCAAGCATTGTTGTAAACTACATTGAGGGAGGTCTTCCTTTTAGCCTGATACCAAAGGAGGCAAGAGCTCTTGTGGACATCAGGATCCCCTTGGGCTGGAGCACTGAAGCATTCGGGGAGATTGTAAAAAGCTGCATGCCTGACTGTACATACAGCATTGTGGATGAAACCCCTCCTGTAAGAGTTCGCATTGACACTCCCATCGCCAGATCCCTGGCAAGATCAATGATAAGAAATGGACTAAAGCCATCACCTGTTATAAAGCTCGGCACAAGCGATATGAACCTGTTGATTAGGATAACAGAGAACATAGTGGGCTTTGGTCCTGGGAGATCCGAGCTATCCCACACGGACAGGGAGGAGATAAGCATCGCTGAGCTTGAGCTTGGAGCTAGAATCTACAGGGATACCGTAAGGGAGTTCTTAAGCTGAGGTTAATCTACAAGATTGAGAGCTTATCTGTTTTCTAGCTTGCTTAGAGCGAGTTTGTTCACTATCTTATGAGTTTTTTACTGAATTTTTGAATTAAAAACCTCTTGTTGGCTCAGAATAAGCAGGAGGAGGACTTAGCAGCTTTTAGTTAGGTATAAAGTCGCATATGTTCAGTAAGTATATGCTCAATGCCGTGAGTGAACTACAAATATCCAAAATGAGGAATGGAACCTTTAAATCCGCTTACAAAGACAGAACAAGCATTATTATACGACAGAATCAGCAATTTACCTTCCTTATCCTTGGACAAAGAGGGTCTGGTGAGGGAAGCTTTCTCCAGCAGTTGTATGCTCTAGCATAACATCCTCCAA
>Ga0080004_1124575_pt1 | contig 16445 bp, 12 predicted proteins | sample WasSprMetagenome_FD_69207 | JGI IMG/M metagenome (GOLD analysis project Ga0080004, IMG submission 69207) | Sulfidic aquatic microbial communities from Washburn Spring, Yellowstone National Park, USA - WS (SPADES assembly) (version 2) | ecosystem: Environmental > Aquatic > Thermal springs > Hot... | reverse complement strand
TTGCCCCCATCTTTCTCGTTGGCCGTGTTGGTTTCGAAGATTTATATAGGGTTCGTGGCTGGATTATGTTAAGATGTCTGAGCGGCGCTCTTATTCGAGCGAGGATTCCTTTGTGGATTTGGGTGCCATGCTTCTGGGCGAGTTGAGGCGTGCTGTGCTGCGTGTTAGGAGGGCTGGGAGATGGTTTCTTGTGGATCCCTTGACTAGGGCTTTTGTTAGGGCTTGCATGGTTATGGGTATTAGTAGGGTTAGGAGTAGGGTTTTGATGAGGGCTATTGTTAGGGCTATTAGGGAGCTTAGGGAGGCCGTGTCAGAGGAGTCCAGGCTTATTAGGATTGGTGTTGGCCTGGCCTGGAGGCTCTCGGAGCTAGCCCATAGCTGGGGCCATAAGACTGCTATGGAGTGGAGGAATAATAGGAGCTACATAATATTGCAGGGGCTAACAATGCAGTGGCTCGCAAGACTATTCGGTGGGATCATAGGGATGACGTAGAGTATCTGCGTCACAAAAGGAATTGAATGCAATTGGGATAGGGGATTAAAGGAGAAGCTCATAGGATGTTCAGGTAGCCTTGAGCTAGATTATGAGCCTGTATTCGAAATCAAGGAGGAGGTATGTTAACTGAGGCTAGATGCAGTTATTCTTGCTGGGGGCTATGGGAAGAGGCTGTGGCCCATGACGTTAAACGTTGCTAAACCACTTCTCCCAGTATGCGGTAAACCGGTCATAGAATATATTATGGAGAGGTTGAATGAGGTAAAGTGTCTGGAACGCGTAATCATTTCAACAAACTTGAGGTTTGGGGATGATTTTAGGAGATGGGCTGAATCATATGGGGATTCTCGAATAGAGGTAATTATCGAGGAGACGCGTTCGGAGGAGGAGAAGCTTGGCGCTGTTAAGGCATTATTTAGAGTATCTCGAGAGATAGAGAATGATGCGCTGGTAATTGCGGGGGATAACCTGTTCACGGGCTCTCTTAGACCCATGGTTGAGAAGTATTCGGGAGAAACAGTTATAGGGTTATATGATGTTAGGGATATTGAGCTTGCAAGATTATATGGTGTGGTTCAGATAGATGAGAGGGCTAGGATTATAGATTTTGTGGAGAAGCCTGAAAAGCCGGCCTCAACTCTTATCAGTACAGGAATTTACATTTTCCCCAAGAAGGTCTTAAACATGATTGAGCAGTATCTTTGTGAAGGTGGTGGAGGGGATAGGTTGGGAGAGTTTATTCAATGGCTGTATAAGAGGTTTCCAGTATATGGCCATATATTGGATGGAGAGTGGTGGGATATAGGGGACATCAAATCATATAAGAGCGCTGTAGATGCTTTGAGCAGAAGGCTCGGCTATCCCGATGATAGGTGCGAGAAGGCTGTTACCACTCTCGATGATGCAGGCATGAATGATTTTCCCTGAGTTTAATTGAAAGTGTTTGAATAGTTTGCAATTTAGGGATGCCGGATAACCCGGGTCATCAGGTTGATGTTTCCGTCATTATACCGACCTTGAATGAGCAGGAGACTATAGGGGTTTGTATTCAGAAGGTGAGGCAGGTGTTTGAAAGGTATGGTATTCGTGGTGAGATAATTGTCTCCGATTCCTCCACTGATAGGACCCCTGAGATTGCCCGGGCTCTTGGCGCTATTGTTGTTAGGCCGGATAGGAGGGGTTATGGTTATGCATATAGGTTTGCCTTCAAGTATGCTAGGGGCAGGTATATCGTGATAGGTGATGGTGATGATACCTATGATTTCCTAGAGATGTATAGGCTTCTTGAGCCCCTGATGAGGAGGGAGGCTGACCTAGTTATAGGTAGTAGGTTTAGGGGGAGGATTGAGAAGGGCGCTATGCCATGGCTCCATAGGTGGATTGGGAATCCAGTGTTGACGAGTTTTCTGAATATCTTCTTTAAGGCTGGCGTCTCTGATGCTCATTCAGGCTTCCGGGCTATTAGGCGTGATGCCCTTGAAAGGCTTGATCTTCGGGCGGATGGCATGGAGTTTGCATCAGAGATGATTGTGGAGGCTTGTAGAAAGGGTTTGAGGATAAAGGAGGTCCCAATAAACTATTATCGTAGAAAGAAGAATGAATCCAAGCTCAGATCCTTCCATGACGGCTGGAAGCATATGAAGTTCATGCTTCTTAACGCGCCCAACTGGCTCTTCACATACCCCGGGGCAGCAATCTTCCTCGCCGGCCTAGTATTAACCCTCTCCGCGTTATTCAGGATCAATATAGGATATCTCCCCGGAATACATTCCATGATAGCTGGAAGCCTATTAATAATTTTGGGCTACCAGATATTATTCTTCGGGGCCTTCTCAAAGGTGCTTGGGCATGGAGATTTACCGAAATTCCTAACATTGGAGAAGGGCGCAGCTGCAGGGACTATAATATTCATGGCGGGGCTCATCTGGGCCATTAAGTTGCTCCTTAACTGGATTAGTAGCGGATTTAGAATCCTACCGCCAGTAGAGCATGATGTAGCGTGTTTCACACTCGTGGTTATAGGTTTGCAGACATATTTCTCATCATTCATGTTGAGTGTAATAGCGGAGCAAAGAAAGAGGATGATTGCCACTGTTTAGGAGAGGTGGCTGCTGTATTTTAAGCCTATGAAGGTGTCAATAATTATTCCAACAAAAAATAATGCTGATATTCTTGAAAAGTGTCTTGAGTCTATCCGCAACCTAGATTACCCGAGGGATGAGGTTGAGGTGATTGTTGTGGACGGGCATTCTACTGATGGTACTGTTGAAATAGCTGAGAGGTATGGATGTAGGGTTGTATATGAGGATGTGGGGACGATTGGTGGAGCTAGAAACATAGGGGTTGAGCATTCCAGAGGAGATTATATAGTATTCACGGATGCTGATTGCGTTGTTGATAGGGATTGGTTGAAGAACCTTATTAGGGAATTTAAGGATGAGAGGATTGCTTCTGTCGGCGGGCCAAACATAACGCCGGAGGATGACACGGAGTTTGCTAAGTGTGTTGGGGTGGTTCTGGGGTTTTTAAGCAAGCCTGGGGCCAGATACGCGTTCAATACCGGTAAGGTTATAGAGATTTATCATAATCCGACATGTAATAGTGCGTACAGGAAAACGGTTTTCCAGGAGATTGGAGGATTTAATCCGAAGCTCATTACATGTGATGATGAAGAGCTTGACTATAGGATAAGGAAAAGGGGTTACAGGATTTTGTTCACGCCTTATGCGAGGGTCTACCACTATAGGAGGCCAACGTGGAAGAGGTTTGCGAAGATGGCTTGGAGCTATGGTATTGGGAGGGGTCAGGTGATAAAGTTGCATAAAGAGCTGGCGAAATGGTACTATTGCGCGCCCTCCGCCCTCATCCTGCTTATCACCCTACTATTTGCATTGTCCTTGGCCATTCCAGTCCTATCCTTAATCGCTTTTTCACTATTGATAGCTGGTGGTATCGGGATCGTGTTGATTGGGTTATATCTTGCATTTAAGACTAGGTGGAGGTGCTTCACGACATATTCTCTGCTGATTGCGATCTGGTTTTGGGGCTATGGACTTGGAATGTTAAGGGGATTGTTGAAGGCTGCAAGGTGAGTATATGAGGATCTACATGTTGAATCCCCCCTATATACCGCATTTCGGGAGGTCTATGAGATGGCAGGATACTGGGAGAGCTGGAGCTTTATACTATCCAATATGGCTCTCCTACGCGACCGCTGTCGCTGAGCAGGAGCATGAGGTTAGGCTTGTTGATGCGCCTGCATGGGGTTGGGGCTTGAAGGATGTTTTGGAGGATGTCAGGAGGTTTAAGCCCGATTTAGCGGTTATTGACAGTAGCTTTCCAAGCTTGAAAAATGATATAAGAGTTGCAGAGGAGGTAAAGAAGGAGACTGGATGTGTGACGGTTTTGGTTGGACCGCCAGCATCACAGTTTCCGGAAGAGATTCTGAGGAGCGGCGTCGACATTGTGGCAAGATATGAGTATGATTTCACGATAATGGATATAGCTGAGGCTCTTGAGAAGGGGGGAGATCTTAGGGAAATTAGGGGGATTTCATATAAGGAGAATGGGGAAGTAAGACATAACCCGGATAGGGGTTTCACAAACTCTGAGGACTTGGATAAAATACCTTTCGTCTCAAAGGTTTACAAGGAGCATCTTAATGTTAAAGATTATTTCCTAAATTACTGCCTTTATCCGATGGTTCAGATATTTACGGGAAGAGGCTGCCCCTATCAATGCATTTTCTGCTCATGGCCCCAGACTTTCATGGGAAGGAAATATAGGGTAAGAAGTATTGAGAATGTGCTTGATGAGCTTGAATGGATTGAGGAGAACTTGAAAGAGGTTAAGGAAGTCTTCTTCGAAGATGATACATTCACGATAAATAAGAAGAGGGTCTTGGAGTTTTGTAAGGGGTATAAGGAGAGGGGGCTTGAAATAAGCTGGAGTTGTAATGCAAGGGTTGACACGCTTGATTTGGAGACTATGAAGGAGATGAAAAGGGCGAATTGCAGGTTCTTGGTAGTCGGCTTTGAATCAGCTGACAATGAGATATTGAAGAACATTAAGAAAGGATTTACTGTTGAGGAGGCAAGAGAATTTGTAAGAAATGTTAAGAAAGCGGGGTTATTCTTGCATGCAGACTTTATAATAGGATTGCCTGGAGAGACAAAAGAAACCATAGAGAAGACGAAGAGATTCATTAAAGAGATTAAGCCAGAACAGTTGCAAGTTTCTGTTGCGGCACCCTTCCCGGGAACCGAGCTATATGATTTGTTAAAGGCTGGTGGATATTTGCTCACCGAGAATCCGAATGAGTATCTTGACTCTCAGGGGCATCAAAAGAGTATTGTTTCTTATCCTTGGCTCTCCGCCGATGAAATTGTAAGAGCTGTAGATGAGATTCTAAAAAGTTATTATCTATCTCTCAGCTATATTCCCTCTGCTTTCAGGCAGATTTTTAAAGGACGCGGGTTGCATGAAATTAAAAGGCTGTGGTATTCCGCGAATATGCTTCTAAAATACATTGGTGAGAGATTGAGATGAAGATAAATTACTTTATTACTCATTTCCCCTACAAAAATCACGTTAATGAACCAAAATACTTCGCATGTTATAGATGCGGTGGTGCAGAGCTTACCGCGTATTATCTAGCTTCAGAAGTCGCAAAGAGGGGTCATGAAGTAAATGTTTTCACAACATCGATTGATTCGAGAAATTCCTTCGAGAAATATGATCACATGAATGTTTATCGCTATGGCACAAAACTAAAAATTGAAAATGCAAATATTTCATTTGGACTGTTCACGAAGCCATTAAGCCATGATGGAGATATCGTTCATGCACATTTTAGTACACCGCCAGCCGAGATTGCTGCATTATGGTATGCTAAGAAGAGAAAAATACCAATTGTGCTGACCTATCACGGTGATTGGCAAGAGAATTTCGGAAGAATTACTCGTCGGATGGCTTTACATCTATATAACAGATACTTACTTGATGTGATTTTATCATCCGTGGATATTATAATTTCCCCCTCTCAATATTACATTTATGACTCGCGATTTTTATCGAAATATCAAGATAAGATTATTGTGATTCCGAATGGAATAAATATAGAGAGCTTTGAAGTTCCATATCCCAAGGAAGAGTGTAGAAGGAAGTTAGGATTGGGAATAAACAAGAACATAATCTTGTTTGTTGGGAATCTTATCCGGTATAAAGGGCCTGATATTTTGGTACGGGCCCTATCTATTGTAGTGAAAGAAATCCCGAATACAGAGCTAATTTTTGTTGGTAGCGGGAACATGAGGAATGAACTTGAAGAATTATCTAAAAAGCTAGGTACTGAGAAATATGTAAAATTTGCAGGATTTGTTGAAGAATATTTGAAACCACTATATTATAAAGCTGCTGATGTTTTTTGTTTACCTTCAATAATGAGTACAGAAGTCTTTCCACTTGTACTCTTAGAAGCAGCCGCTTCCGGACTTCCAATCGTTGTAAGTGATTTGAATACTTTTAAGTGCATTATTAAGGATGGTTATAATGGACTTTTTACGAAAAGGGGCGACGCGAAAAGTCTCGCCAGCGCGATTATCTATTTGTTGGAGAATGAAGATGTTAGGAGAAGAATGGGAGAGAATGCGAGGAAAAACGTTGAGAATTATTCATGGAATAAGATTACTGAAGAATATGAAGAAGTATACGAGCGTGTTTTAAATGAGAATTTGTCTTCTCGGAGAATTTAAGGGGCCACTAGATGAAGGGATGAGAAAAACGTCTTTCAATATTTTAAGGATTCTGAGAAAAAGGCACAAAGTATTACCATTGGATTTAAGAGAAATCTACAACTATAATTTTTGGTCAGACATCAGAAATTTCGATCCAGAAATCATTCATTATCTTCACGGCACATCTCTTAAGAGTTTTATTATACTTCAAACAATTTCAAAAATGTGTTACAATACTAAGAAAATATTATCTATAATGCAACCACTGCCAAGCTGGAGCATAAAATTTATTTCAATTCTCGGGTTTAAGCCTGATTTAGTTCTAACATCTTCTAAAAACCTTTACCAATCTTTAGAGACTTTTGGAATAAATGCCAAATTTTTCCCAATTGGCGGAGTGGATCTTGAAAAATTCACTCCAAGGATTGGTGAGGAAAAGATAAGGCTAAGAGAAAAGTATGGCATTAAGAAAGACAGCTTCGTAATTTTGCATGTCGGACCCATTAAAAAGGAAAGAAATGTGCAGATTCTTAAAGAACTGCAGAAAAAAGAAAACCAAGTAATAATCGTAGGTTCAACTTCAACAAAAAAAGACGATAATATTTTAAAAGACTTAAAAAAAGCAAACTGTATTGTTTGGGAAAGGTACTTTAATAAAATTGAAGAGATCTACGCGATGTCAGATTGTTACGTTTTTCCTACTAAATCAGAAAAGAATGCGATCTTGTTACCGCTTTCCGTACTAGAGGCCATGGCTTGTAATTTACCAGTAATTACGACTAAATTCGGAGCTTTACCTCATGTTTTTCAACGAGGAAATGGCTTATTTTTTGTTGAAAAAGAACATGATTTTCTTGAGGCTTTAAGTGAAATCAAGAAAGGTTTAAACCCTAAAACGAGAGAAAAAGTGCTACCATACTCTTGGGAAAATTTGGTAATAAGATTAGAGGAAGTATACTACTCAGTATTAGAGTAGCTAGCATCTAAAAATGCGTGAAGATGAGGTCTAAAAACTTTTTAATAAGCTTCTCAGGGATCGATGGTTCCGGAAAGACAATGATTTCAAAGATGATAATAGGAATATTGGGCGAAAGAGGTATCAAATGTCAGTACATTTATGGAAGATTGAAACCCTTTGTATCAAGACCACTCATTTGGATTGGAGGAAAATTTTTGAAAAAGAAGAATACGTCATATTTAGCATATCTAAGCGATAAAAGAAGGCTCATGAAAAAACACTCCATTTTATCAAAGATCTACAAAAACATATTACTACTTGACTACTCTTTGCAGCTTATCTTCAAGGTTACAATTCCCTACATGCTTGGGAAAAACATCATATGCGACCGTTACATCTATGATACAATAATTAACGATATAGCCATAGATATGGAACTTCCAATATCGGAGACAAACAATTTGATTAGAAGATTCCTTAAAATAGCTCCAGAACCAGCTATAGCTTTTTTGATAGATTTGCCAGAGGAAATTGCGTTTCAACGAAAAAGTGATATACCGTCAATAGAGTACTTGCGGGAAAGAAAGAATTTATACCTGTCAATCGGAAGTGAATTTAACATGATAATCTTAAATGGAGCTGAAAATCCAGAAAATATTAAGGAAACTGTTCTTGAAATACTAATAAAAGCTGATTTAATACAATGAAAGTGTTAATACTCGGTATAGATGGATTAGACTTCCAGTTCCTATCGACTTTTAAAGACTATTTACCCAATTTCAGAAAAGTTATGGAAAAATCCCCTTCAATCGAGTTTAGATCCGTTTTTCCCCCAGATTCTTCCACAGCTTGGGCATCCATTTATACAGGACTAGAACCTACCAAGCATGGAGTAGTTTTCTTTAAAGATCCATTCGGTTCTAGTTCTATAAAAGAGAACGAATGGTGCCCAATTTTTATTGAAAAAGCATTTTGGAGAATTGCTGAGCAAAAAGGAAAAAAAGTTTGTTCTTTATACCCATTTTTGCCTATTTCTGCAAAGTATAACCAAGTTTATCCTCCTCATCTTCTCAAAAAATACGACTTTACCACATATGAACCATTACCTCTATATTCTTCTTTTAATTTAGGAAAAATAATTAATATTGTTAAAAGGAGAACGATTACCCAAGCAACAATCGGATTGACCATATACGAGGATTCGGATTGGGACCTATTCTTCATTTACTTCCCAGACCTAGATAATATCGAACACATTTTTTGGGGATATAGTGATAAAACGGGTTCTGATAGTCCTTATAGGGGGGCTATACTGGAAATGTATAAGTTTTTTGATAAAGAAGTTATTGGCAAGTTTCTGAAAGTTGTCAAACCAGATACAGTTTTTATTATATTAAGTGATCATGGTCATACTAGGAGACCTATAAACATCGTGAATATAAACGAGATTTTAAAAAGAGTTGGATTACTATTCCCAAGAAGCAGGAAATCAAAAAATGTTTTATCTATGAGTAGGAAAACTATAATTAAATTTATGAATGAGACTCAAACTATGCGTAGAATTATGGTGGCATTGTGGAAGTTCTTGCCCGAAAGAATTAAAAACTTGTACACTAACACACTACCAATAGATTATGAAAAAACGATAGCAGTTTTGTGTGAGCCCGGCCAGATTGAAGGTTTAAAAACGTATAATTATGCAGGCATTAGAATTAGAAAAGATCTAATCTCGGAAGAAAAATATGAGCAGCTCCGGCAAAAAATAATGAAAATAATTTCTGAAATTAAAGATCCAGAAAAATCTACAAAAATTATTGAATGGGTCTGTAAAAGGGAGGATCTATATTCTGGCAAATATATTGAGAAGTATCCCGACATAGTTTTTAAACTAAGAGATGAGTGGGGTGTAGGAGCTGATTTAGACTGTCCAATTTTTAGCAAAAGTTACTCATATAAAATTTACTCTGGAATGCATAAATTAGAAACTCCAGTTTTCCTGATGAACTTTCCACCCGAAAAAGAGAATTTATACACTCTAAGGAAAAAAGAAGCAAATCTTATGGATGTTGCGCCTACCATATTGTATATCCTTGATATTAGGGATAATATAGAGTTCGATGGAGAAAGTGTGTTGGAGAAAAGATGGTATTAGAGACTAATGTTTTCAACAACATAAGTGTTTCTGTGATAATTCTTAACTGGAATGGTGGAAAATATTTAATAGAGTGCGTGGATTCTGTTATGAAAACAGATTATCCTAGCGATTTATTGGAAGTGATAATTGTTGATAATGGAAGCACTGATGGAAGTGCTGAGTTAGCTAAAAAGATGTACCCACAAATTAAGCTTATTAAAAATAAAAGAAACCTAGGTTTTTGTATTGGGAATAATATTGGTATTAAAAATTCTTCAGGAGACATAATCATTCTTTTAAATAATGATACTATCGTGGATAAGCATTGGATTAAAGAAATATTAAAGTGTGCCCAAGACCCTAGCGTCGGCATCATTGGTTGTAGACTTTATTTTCCGGGTACAAAGATCATTCAGAGTCTCGGGTTTAGGATGAAGTTTCTTGGATACTATGAGAATATAGGTGCTGGGCAAGAGGATAAAGGGCAATTCTATGAGGCTAGCTGTGTAGATTATGTTTCAGGCGCAGCATTGGCCGTTAAGAGGAAGGTTTTGGATAGGATCGGCCTTTTGGACCCCATGTTCTATGCATACCATGAAGATGCTGATCTATGCTATCGTGCAAAACGAGCGGGCTATAAAGTCGTCACATCTAATGCAATTGTTTATCATTATGGCTCCTTATCTTGGAATAAGTTCCTAATAAGAAGGATGTATCTATCTGAAAGAAACAGGATTTACTTTATCCTAAAACATTTTTCGCCAGAAAAATTGTTAAAATTTATATTTGAATATCCTATCAGGTCATTTAAAGTTAACTTATGCAAATATATCAAAGGCGAGACCTTGCTCCAGAAGACTGCAACATTAAGTAAAACTCAAGGCCGATGGAAAATTTCCATTGTAGCACTTACTATGGAGATTATAAGGCTTACAATGTTTTTCACGGCTTTATTATCAGTAGCGACTAAGGGAAAAAGATAGGTCTTTTACTTGTGAAACATACTAAGATTTTAAATGATGCCCATATGGATAACAGATTATCAGAAAAGTTTCCATTAGTTTCTATCATTATTCTAAACTATAATGGAGCGAAATACTTAGAAAAGTGCTTAAAGTCTGTCCTAGCAACCAATTATCCAAACTATGAAATAATATTAGTAGATAATGCAAGTACTGATGAAAGTTTGGCTCTTATAGAATATTTATTTAAAGATGAACCTCGATTAATCGTTATTAGAAACACTAAAAATGTAGGCTTTTCTGAAGGAAATAATATTGGAATCCGGAGAGCTAGAGGAAAATATATCGTATTCTTAAATAATGATACTGAAGTGGAGCCTAATTGGTTAATAGAATTGATTAGGATTATGGAAAAAGATCATTCCATAGGAGCAGCCCAAAGTAAACTGCTTAAGTTGGGTTCCAGCGGAATCATTGATTCCACAGGTGATTTTGTAGATTTTTATGGTGTCGCAATACAAAGAGGTGAAGAAGAAAAAGACTTAGGCCAATATGAAAATGTTGAAGAAATATTCAGCGCTCGAGGAGCTTGCATGATTGTCAGACGTGAAGTTCTAAAGAAAGTAGGGTTATTTGATCCTGACTTTTACTTAGGTTATGAGGATATAGATCTTTGTTGGAGAATTAGATTAGCAGGTTATAAAATCATATATGTGCCAAAATCCATAGTATATCATAAAGGTTTTGGCACACCATCAAATGTCAGAGCTTATCATGGTGCGAAGAACCGACTCTTATTAATGATTAAAAACTATAGTACCCGCAATCTAGCATTTCATCTTCCTCTTCAACTGCTTCTAATGTTAACATCTTTTCTGTTAGATGCTTTTGTTAGAAAAAATAGAATATCAGCTATGAGGAAGCTGAAAGTATTAAAATGGCTTTTCCTCAACATTCCACACGTTATAAAGAAACGTCAATTTGTTCAATCATTAATCAGAAAAGTATCTGATAATGAACTTAAGAAGATTATGCTACAGTCGAATCTTGCTTTATACATGAGGTATATTTTGGAAGTACATCGTGCATTAGAAAATATGGAACGTCTTAGAATAATAAGGCGATGGTATTTTTCTATGACTAATCCAATGGTTAAACCAAAATAATGAATTGTTAAGGTGATGTTATGAAACTATTCTCAAATCTTCTTAAAGCAATACTTGTTTTAGCATGTGCTACTATATTGTATATCACAGTTAGGGGACTAATCGGACTACTGCTTGCCTTTCTCCTAAGCTCCCTCACTGTAGTTCTGTTAGACATGATAAAAAATGAAAACGTGGTTAGAGATCTTTACTGTCTCCGAATACCCGTAAAGCATTTCAAGATGCTAAAACAGTTTCTCTTAGTTTTTATTTGTGTGATATCACTTGCATCACTTTACCTCATTCCTCCCATGAATTTCTTGTTATACGTTGCTCCCGAAAATATACCTTTAGCAAACTGGTTTAGACACTTTAGCGCCATATTACTGACTACCTTTATCCCAGGTTTTTTGATCTTGAGCATCATAGATCATGATCAGATGGTTGATGGGTTTAACAGACTAATTTTGGCATATATTCTGAGCCTTTTTCTACTTTTTCTATGCGGCTATATAATTATTCTTTCAGGGAATCGTATTAGTGACCAAGCGGTGTTTACGGTTTCAACTTTAAATGCTATACTTCTCATAATATATTTACTTCGTTCTTTAAAATCTTATGCTAAGCGTAAAGATTCGCACAAAATCATCAATTCGTATATAGTATACTCAATAAACACGAAACTTTTTTATTCAATTACATTTTGGCTGTTGGTTATTGGACTTGTTATGGTCCTAACATGGGGTCAGTATGGCACCCAGATCATAGCTGATCAGCAGAACCACCATGGTTACGCTATACTTTTAAGCTTACTTCAACTTCCTAAAGATGCTCTTGCCATTCCATCATATCCCTATCTTTTCCATATCTACTTAGCTATGTTATTTGTTTCAAGCGGAATACCCTCAATCAATGCATACAATTCGTTAAACCTTCTAAACATAATGCCCATCTTAGCATTCTATGCTATGGCAAAAGCTATGTTTGATGATAAAACACATGCTGATGCGATTGCTGCTCTTAGCACATTCTTTGCCTTCTTTACATCAGGATTTGGGTGGATTTACGTGTTAAGTAACATGTTTAATGCTGGTGCAAGACCTTTTTCAGAGATAATTTACACAGCTTGGACAAAAACGTATGATATATTAACTCCTAACTCATTTATCGTAGCCGGTCATCCTGACCCAACCACTCCACTTTTGCTCGTCGGATTGCCATCAATGTTCACCTTATTTCAACTTTCCCTGACCAATCAAAAATTCTCTAACAAATTAAAATATTGTTTGATTGCCGTAACCACTGCATGCGGCTTTCTCGGCCATATAGAATTCGCTCTAATGATTGTCGTTATTTTGATAGCCAGTTTGTTGCGGAAAGACTTTTTAAAGATCCACTTATCATTACTTGCTGCTCTATGTATAGTATACATGGTTGATGCCCTTCTGCCAAATCGATATTATAGTACCGTAGCAATAAATATCCTAGGTTACCAGTTTCCCGCCGTTTTGTTCTTAATCGCTTCTATAAGCATGATACTTCCTCTCGCCGTTTTTCTCAGACGAATTAGCTCGGTTTTTCCCGACAAGACGAAAGTCATACAGAGAATTAAAGCCTTCTACAAACGATTTGATGTTTACGTTTTTTCAGTTATTATAATGTACCTTTATCTGTTAGCCTTTATAGTTTGGGATACCGTGCAGGCAAACTTTACGGTTTGGGATACCTTTGGATATGATGGATCAGTTCCCTGGTATTTTTATCCAATACGTCTAGGCGTAACCGGACTTATCGCGGTAACCGGCTCATTATACTGGTTATCAACTAAGAATATTGGTTATATCAAGAAAATATCTCCACTATATGTATGGATACTCGTTGTAATAATTGCCCGGCATTCCTATTTAGAGTATAGGCTGATTAAACATCTGTATCTTCCTTTAAGCGTGATTGCAGGCTTTGTCCTATACTATTATTTATCAAAGACTTTAATGCAACAAACTACATTTAAGTTAAAAAAGTTTATTCACACATGGATTAGCGGGTCAATATATTCAAAAGTTAAAATTAGAGGCGAGCATATTGTAGCATTACTGCTTATGGTGATAGTCATATTATCTTGCATGTCTCCTCTACTTTGTATACGAGCTGTTAAGGATCATGACTCTGTGGGAGTCTCATCAGTCCTATCAATGAGGAACCCTCTTTCCCAAGAAGAACTAGAAGCTCTTAATTGGCTTAGGCTTAATATTGATCCAATGAATGACGTGGTTTTATTTCTTCCAGATGGAAGAAAGTTAGGCTCCGAAGTTGTCAACTTTGGTGGCGCATGGGATGTATTATCAAAGCAGTATGTTCCGATCTTTGAAGTGAGCATTCCTGAAAATCTACTCGACCTTCTCAATAAGATGAGACCTAAATATTTATATATCAACCAGAGAGACTTCGCAATTCTAAAGTCTGATAAAAAATACACCTATAGCTGCATTAAGAACTTAATAGATTATCTTCCTGTTGCCTTTAATAATTCGAAAGTAACAATTTATGAGTTGCCTAAATTGGCACCACCGCTAAGATCATCATCCATATCTTTTGTTATTCCATCCACAATTATGTCTTTTATACCTGTTAGCCAAGCAAATCTAAACTACTCCATTATTCATAAGAATGACCCTGCCAAGTATGGTAGTAACGTGCTAATACTTCCAGAATATCCTAATCAAAAAGAGCTTGAAGGATACCTGGAATGGGTTAAAAATGGTGGTCATCTAATAATTTTTGATTTTCCCCCAATGTCAGAAAAAAAATATGGAGTGATGAATAGAACCCTATATGGTTTCGACACTTCTTCTCGCGGATGGAAAATATCTGAAAATGGGACAATCCGGTTATATGGAGGATCCCTTTTAAGTGAAGAAACTATAGAAGGGGACTACATTGTTTCTGCATATGTTAAGGTTACTCGAATAGAAAATCCGAGCGATAACCATCTAGGGCTACTATTCAACTACAAGGATAAAAATAACTATTACTATGTATTCTTACGACAAGATAAACTTGTATTATTTAAGATGTATAATGGAACTGGTAAAGAGCTTTATTGGGTGGATGTTAAAAGGAATGATTGCACTTTCCAAAAGTTGTCCGTTAGAGTGAATGCGCCTATTTTTAGATTTTATGTCGATGACACCTTTGTGGGCGAATATCTTGATCGACAGTTTATAGGAAAAGGTAAGGTTGGGTTAAGGACATATAACCTCATAGGCGACTTTCTTGGAATAAACATAAAGTTATTTCCCATAAAAGTTAAGGTAAATGGTATTACCAAAGGAGATACTCTAATTAACATTCCCGAAGTTGAAGTTCCACTTGTCAATGAGACATTCTTATCCGATGGAACCGTCCTCGTCGATGTCTATTTTACGAGTAATGGAGTAAAGAAGACACCATTCTCACTCACCGTAGCATTTGGTAAAGGCAATATTACTTACATCAACTTTTCACCGTTATTTGATTTCCTCAAAATATCCCAAGATCAGAATGCGAAAAGGTGGTTATTTTCCAAGCTTGGCGAAATCTTCAGGCTTGTTAAGCCAAACCTGCCCTATCAACAGAGCATAACCAACAGAACCAGCATAGAACCAATTCCATTTATACGCGGTCTAATAACTTCTTCCGGTAAACTAACCCTTAGAACAACTTCTTTCTGGTTTGCGGAACAAACGCCCTTATGCGGAATAATTGATCTATCAAATGTTACAAAATTGAAAATAGGCGATAATTATCATAAAGATTCGCCTGAACGTCTTTCCAACGTCACAATACTTAACTATACAATTAATGGTCCTATTGAAGCATTCATCCAAGCTTCCTATATTAGAATTGCTCCTTCAAATTCGGGTGCTTACTCATTGGTTGAACTTAACGACACTTTCACACTTAGTATGCACATCCTAGATGGAGCAACTGTGAACTTAACTTTATTAGCAAACGGGTCTATTACAAAAATATCCGCATCAGGGGGTTTAATACAGGTAAACATATTAAACGCGAAATGTGTTCCAGAAAATTCCAATCACAAACTCTTTAAAATTTACATGAAATATCCGTTAATTGAATTAAACGGTTCAACTTTCATGGAGAACGCATATCTATCTACAGGTCCGAAATCAGTAATTGTTTACGGCCTTCCAGTCACAATTGTTGGACAGATTAGTTTCCAAGTAGACAGTATTGATCAGGGAACTGTGAGAATATCAAATCTTTCAATATCAGGTGAAATTATTTTCCAGAAACTTAAAGGAAAATGGAACGAATGGAATATCAATTGGATGCAAGTAATTACCTCGCCGTATCACTTCATTTTAATCGCCTCGACATTAACCGTTATTTTATACCCGCTATATAAACACGCAAAACGTAAGTGAAGTTAAGACGTTTATCACTTTCTATTCGCTTCAGAATAACTATACTTTTAAATGTTAAGTTTCTAATCTAAATATATAAGTAAAAAATCTAAGTTATTTCTCGACTCTTTTTGTGGACTACTTTATGTTTCTTAAAACATGTATGGAAAATATGCGAAAAGAATTAAAATTAAGAAAATAAAAGTGTTCAATGACAATGACGTGAGTTAAATGTCCTTCCAACCATAAATTAAACCCTTTTATATAAGTTAAGTAAAGCCATTCTCAATGCCTTTATTAACAACTATTAGGGAATTAACTCTACCGGGCATTAAATTAGCGGATTTAGCTAGATTTCCAGACGAACGTGGAGTATTCATGGAAATCATACGCATTGACTGGAAAGAACTGTTAGATGGTGATGAGATCCTCCAAGTCAACATGTCTGTGACGTATCCAAGCATTATTAGGGCTTGGCATAGGCATGCTCGTGGCCAGACGGATTACTTCCTAGTGTTGAAGGGCTCGATTAAAGTATGTGCATATGATGATGAAGAGGGCTCGCCTACGAGGGGCCATCTTGTTGAGGTGGTTTTGAGCGGGGATAGG
>Ga0080004_1133290_pt1 | contig 16448 bp, 14 predicted proteins | sample WasSprMetagenome_FD_69207 | JGI IMG/M metagenome (GOLD analysis project Ga0080004, IMG submission 69207) | Sulfidic aquatic microbial communities from Washburn Spring, Yellowstone National Park, USA - WS (SPADES assembly) (version 2) | ecosystem: Environmental > Aquatic > Thermal springs > Hot... | reverse complement strand
CCCTCCCATACTTCCCCGAGGTATTCAATCAATCGATCCCAGCCCATTATCCTGATCATGTCGCACCTCATCACGCGCCTATCGCCTTCGCTCACGCTCCTCACCACGAAATATTTGACCTCGTCCCCATCCCTGAAAGGTATCATGAATATCTGCTTTAAGGCCCCTCTATCGCCATGGAATCTTATTTTTAGCCGGCTTCCCGGCATCATAATAGTCTTCCATTTTCAGGCGGGTCCCGAAGAAATAAGGGCAGGCATATATTAGGATGGTATTGTGGAGGCATGATTGGTTACGTGAATGCCTTCGAGGAAGCAAGTCTCCTAAGGGAGTTTATCAGGGTCCTAGATAGAATTAACTCGACGCTTGCTGTCGCCGAGGGGTATGAGCCGCCGGCGGTCATCGTTAGGACGCTCATCTATGATGGCCTCAGGATGCTCGACGACTTCACCAGGGAATACCGCGGATACATTGGCAAGGTAATGGACCACGTCTGCATGGAGCTGAGAGACCTACTCTACGAGACCTTCGAGGAAGGTGAAGACTTCAGAGGAGAAACGGGGTGATCCTGATGGCTGACAGAACATATTTTGTTGACATAGCAATCCCCGCCGATAGGAAGAGGAGGAGAAGGGGTAAGACGCATATAGTATTCGACGGGGGTAAGATCTTCAGGGTTTGGAAGCTGACTGAGCTCGAGGATGCTGTTGAGGTATATGTTGATTCAATATTCCCGCAAATTCATGAGGAGCTGATAGAGCTGATCGAAAGGGGTGTCAAAGTATTTTTATTGAAGAGTGTGAGGATGCTTAAGAGGCTCGGGGAAGAGAACGGCGTTGAGAAATCCGATGAAGCTGATGCAAGGCTTTTGAGTGTTATCCCGAAGGACTATTTCAAGCAGCTTACAGCCAGGGAAATACGTCTATTGAAGTTGATAGGGGAGTATGAGATGCATGTGAGATGGGGGAAGATCATCCGGCAATGGGCGCAAATCCACCCATCAAGCTTCCTCAAAGAAAGCGCTAGGAGGCTTCGATGCATAGCCAATCAGTATGCCCGCAAGATAATTGAGGAGGTTGAGAGCGGCAGACCTACGCGACAACATACAGGCTGGCGTGTGATATGCTGGGAGTTAAGGATAGCGTTGATGTCGCGATACTCGTGGCGAGGCTGCCATTGAACTGGAAGCTTAGAAGGCTTAAAGGTCTATTAGGCCTAACACCCCACAGAAGCAAAAGCTATGATCATAAACTGCGCGCACCTCTCATGGCTTGCAACAAACATCTATATCAATAATGGACAGCGCGGAGTCGGGGCAAAGCTTTTCGAGGGCGTAAACCACACACCACAAAGCAAGGCTCTCTACGCATTACAGCTGAGAATTCTAAAGATTTTGAAGAGGGCATGGCAGCAGAGGCAACGTATGCTGGCCGGCGGGCAGTAAAAGCTGGAGCCGGTGGTGAGGGCCACGGGCCCGCTGTGGATCCGTAAATTACGGATCCACGGTGGTGAGAAGGGCACGCCCGCCGGGCCAGCTACGATAGCTCGTCGGCCAGCCCCACCCCCCTTTCTCAACAGCATCGTTTCCACTTTAAAATCCTTAAAGTTAGGGTAGGAATATGAGAGTAAGGAGCCGGGCCCGTGGCCCAGCTTGGATAGGGCGTCGGCCTTCGGAGCCGAAGGTCCCGGGTTCAAATCCCGGCGGGCCCGCGTATCGATTTTGAGCATTAATACCAAGGCTTTCCCCGTCAAAAACTCGAGATTATCATGTGGTTTATTCGGGGCGACTAGTTTTTATCAGCGTAAAACCGCTTTAAGTAGGATATGCTTCCAAAGAGGACTGTGATAGGCAGCTTTCCCAGCAGGATGGCTGAACTAGGTCTTGATGGCGCTATAAAATGGGCTGTTGACCTCCAACTCAAGTACGGTATACAGGTTGTGACCGATGGAGAGCAGCGGGGAAATATTATAGACTACTTTGAGCAGGTCCCAGGCCTTGGGAAGCGGTTTGGAAGACCCGCGATAATAGGCAGAATAAAGCCTGTAGAGGATTTGGATGATTTCCCGAAGATAAGCGATTGCAGGAGAGTGCTTGAATACTTGAGAGGTCTTGGGGCGAAGGATGTGGAGGTTAAGGTTACTGTAACGGGACCTGTTACCTTGGGCTTTACATATGGTATGGGAGGCCTTGGCCCCTATAGTAGCGTTCTTGATGAGAAGCTTTACCTCGACCTAGCATACGCCTTAACCCCTGTGATCGAGAAGGCTGTAAAGATGGGCTGCTATATCCAGGTGGACGAGCCGGGGCTTGCGGGTAGATTCCTTCCACCTAAAATCGCCGGCCACATTCTCGATGAATTTTTCAGCAACATAAAATCTGGGAAGGAAGTGACTTTACATGTATGCGGCTCTTTGAGTAATGTCCCAAACTTATACGATACTTTGTTGATGCTTCGGGTAGACGTCCTGAGCCTTGCCTTCAGCGGCAAGAAGGAGGAGAAGAATCTTCAGCTAATTTCTCGAGAGGCCTTTGAAGAGCATGGGAAAAAGCTGGGCGCGGGATTCATCTCAAATATTGAGATCGAGCCCGTTGAGAAGGCTCTTGAAAGATTAAGAATCATCTCCAGTAAGATTGGTATTGAGAACATTGCATATCTTCACCCCGATTGCGGATTCAGGGAAACACCTCTAGACCTTGTTGAAAAGATCCTGACGAATATGAGAGAGGCCTCCGAGATTTTCTTAAAAGAGATTGCTGAGTGACATAACCATTTACCTGTGGGGTATTAGGCAGAGGAGTTTAAGTGACCCCTCACCTATATTGATGAGAGTATGCCTCATGTTTGGTGGAATGTATACCGCGTAGCCTGGCCCAACTAAGTACTCGCTTTCTCCGATGATGACCTTACATCTCCCCTCCAAGATGAAGATTTCATGTTCCCATGGATGACTGTGTAATGGTGTTCTTCCACCGGGCTCTATCTCGAACAATCTCATGGAGAAGTTTGGCGCGCCGTCGTCCTTGGATATCAGCCACCTTATCTTGGCGCCCGATGCCCCGGCCTCTCTCACCTCTGAAGCTTGGACCTCCGTGTAGTGGATTATCTTATGGCCATGCGCCCCTCCAGACATGCCTTACCCCGTATCTCGATAGAATAAGAGCCTTCACTCGGCTTTTCTGAATCTCAAGTTCCTTAACTGGAGATAGTAGTCCAGTCCCTGTATTAGGGCGTCGAAGCTGGCCTCGATTATGTTTGTTGAGGTGGCTGTTGTGGTCCAGGTCTCGAGCCCATTCGTGAACTTTATGAAGACTCTTACGAGGGATGCTGTATCTCTCTCGGCCTCCGGCAGGATTACCCGGTAATCTATTAACTTGACCTTCTTGAGCTCCGGGTATTCCTGCTCTAGGGCCTTTCTGAGGGCCACGTCTATCGCGTGGACCGGGCCGACCCCCTCGCCGCCCTCAACCATAATCTTATCGCCGATCTTCACCTTGACGAGCCCATATGCCTTCGGCCCATCTCTTCCTCCCCCAGCTAGCGAGGCCCATTCAAGGATCTCGAACTTGGGCACGTATCTCCCGAAGTACTTCAGGAAGATTAGGGAGATCGTCCCGGTGGCATCATCTAGGTTAACCTCCCTCAGTCCAAGCTGTTTAACCTCCTCGAGGATCGCTGACAGGTCTTCTGATTTTTTATCCAGCTCTATTCCGAGGAGCTCGCTTAGGCTGGCTATGAGGGCTGATTTGCCGCTGAGATCCGAGACCGTTAGAAGCCTCTTATTCCCAACAAGCTCCGGGTCTATATGCTCATACGCCCTCCTATTCTTCATTATCGCATCTATATGCAATCCAGCCTTATGTGCGAAGGCATATTCGCCGACATATGGCTGATACCTGTTTCTCGGCAGCCCGGAGAGTTCGTAGACCATGTTCGAGATGCCCGTGAGCTTCTTAAGGCCCTCAAGCCCAGATTTGATTGTCCTGATCCCGAGCTTTAGCTCAAGGTTTGGTATGACTTGACATAGATCCGCGTTCCCCGCTCTCTCCCCGATGCCGTTCACTGTCGTCTGGACGTGTGTCGCCCCAGATATTACAGCCATGATCGTGTTGGCCACGGCATTGCCAGAGTCATTGTGCGCGTGAATGCCGATCGGCCTCCTAACCCTCTCCTTCACCTCAGCAACTATCTCCGCGACCTCATGTGGTAGGCATCCGCCATTCGTGTCCGCGAGGACCAGCGTCCTCGCACCAGCCCCCTCAGCCGCCTTAAGGACGCTTAACGCGTATTCTGGATCCTCCTTATAGCCGTCGAAGAAGTGCTCGGCATCAAATATCACCTCTAGGCCATGATCCCTGAGATACTGAATGCTGTCGGAAACTATGTCGAGATTATCCTCCAGCGTTGTCCTAAGAACCTCCCTTACATGAAGGCCCCAACTCTTGCCAACGACGACCGCTACGTCAACACCACATTCGAGTATCTCGTTTAGGCTAGGATCCTTGTCCACCGACACATCCTTCCTCCTCGTCATGGTGAAGGCCGCGACTCTGGCATTCCTTAACCCGACCTCGGAGAGCCTCCTGAATACCTCCTTATCCTTTGGGCTGGCTGCAGGCCATCCGGCCTCGATGAAATGCACCCCAAGCTCATCTAGCTCTCTAGCAATCCTGATCCTCGCATCTAGCGTGAAGTTAACGCCCCTACACTGCTGGCCCTCTCTTAAAGTCGCATCAAGTATCTCGACCTCGCGTGGAAGATCTCTAGAAGTAGATTTGTCGACCACCTGCCATACCTCAGCCCCTCCAGAGTTTGATCTCATGAGGCGCGCCAGCTGCTTATAAGCTTCATCCCTTGACTCCGTTCCTAGAGATAATCTTCAAGCCTTGTGAAGTGTTTACCGCCCGTTTCCTCGGTATCCCGCTCCTCCAGAACTATTCTGCCGTAGACGCCGTCGTAGCCCGGTATCAGCTTTATCTTGCCCTCTCTCAGCCTCGCGATCGCCCTAGCGACCTCGGCGCCCGAGATCCTCGCAACCTCATCTAATCCCGCTTCGAGCAGGACCGCAAACTCGCTTCCAAATGCGTCTACGAGCTGCTCATAGATTCCCCAGACCCTTTTGGAGTTTAGGGCTGCCTCGGACTCCGGCTCAAGCCCTATCGCGATCGCTATCAGCTCCTGTAGAGGCAGCAGGTAGATGAATTCTTGGGCATTCTCGGGCTTATATCCTCGCGGCCTGTCTGCGAGCTCCTCAACCCTATCATCAACACCCTTTGTCAGGGTCTTCCCGCAGACAGGGCACTTGTAACCCATCCTCTTAGCCTCCTCCGGTGGAAGCGGACCGATACCGCACTTCCTATGACCCGACCAGTGGTATTTCCCATACGCTGGTGGGACCTCGATCGTGAGCTCGACCCTATTCCTTCTAGTCTTCTCGATGATCGCCTCGTGGATGCTCCTGTATGTTGGCGCATCCAGCTCGAAGACAACTGCCTCTCTTCCAAGCCTAAATGGATATGGGCTGTGAGAGTCGGAGAAGCTGAGGATTGTGTAGTGGTGGAGCCAGCTAACCCTCCAGTTCATCGGCGGATCACTACTCAACCCGGTCTCAATTGCGTGGATATGCTTCACCTGATCCTCGTAACATTCCTCAATTCTGTCAACGCCGCTCCTCGCGCCGAATATCGACCACCAAGGGGTCCATACATGTGCCGGGAAAATTATGTTCCTCGAGTCGAGACTCATAACGAGCTCGACGAGCTCCGCTGGATGCATATTCAAGACAGGCCTTCCATCAGATGATATGTCGCCAAATTGTCCAAGCATCTCCGAGAGCTGCTCAGCGACCTCAAGGCTTGGCATGAGGATCACGTGATGAATCCTCCTAGACTTGCCCTTGTACTGGTGGATTGTAGCAACCTCAACTTGGGGTACAAAGTATATGTCTTGGCCGGTCTTGGGCTTGTAGAGGCCGTCTGGATCGAGCTCTAGATCCTTCTTAAGCTCCTTTAACCATGCTGGATGAAGGGCGTCGCCTGTGCCGAGGATATTTAGCCCCTTGAGCCTCGCGAAGGCCACGAGCTCAGGCACGTTCATCCTCTGGGATGTCCCACCAGAGAACCGGCTATGCAGGTGTAGGTCGGCGTAGAACCTCAACCCAGCCTCATCTCCAGATACTATATCTTCAACAGTTGCCTAATGACTCTTCTAAAGCCTCCTTTTTGGAAGCCTTGAATCCAGCGGATGAGAGAGGAAGAAAAAGCAAAAACGCAGGGCTTTTATCCTTCCCCTTCTTCCATCCTTTTATCCTCGTATTTCTTCCATCCTTTGAAGCAGAGGGGGAGGATTGATGCTGGTCGCGGCTCTTAGAGAGCCTAGCGAGGATGAGCTTGTCTGGCTCCTCAGGTATAAGACGAGGAGGAGGATCATCTTGGCCATAGGTGATGCTGGGAAGATCAGCGCAACCGCACTCAGAGACTCCCTTAAGATTAGCACAGGATCTCTCTACTATAATCTAAGGCAGCTTAGGAGGTTCGTGACCCAGGACAGCGATAAGAACTACATGTTGACCGAGGAGGGCTTGAAAGTATATAAGGCCTTGAAGGAGAAGGGAACGATCACTGCAGCCGACCTGATGGAATCGAATCAACGAGGCAGGGCGATCTCAATATTCAAAAGCCTTTTCTTCCCATTATGGCTCTATACGCCGCTCTATGAACAGAAGACGGTCTTCATGATCCTGCCAGCTCTCAGCGCCATCCTCTCCATCGCCCTCCTCATCTACACGCGTCAAGCACCGCTTATACTCCATTTCTACAGCGTTGAGCCCAATGTATTCCGGATAACCGGCCAGTATCTGCTGAACATTGGAATACTCTACATACTCTCAACGATTTTATCGATAATATTCTCGGGCGCGCTGTTTAGGAGGAGTGAGGAGGGACTTGCAGCGAGGATTAGGGGCGTGGCATGGCAGTCAGCCTGGGATGAGCTGAAGTTCGTGGGGGCTTTAGCAGTGGCCCAGCTACCCCTTATGCTATATCCTGCGGTGCTAGCCATGAATAAACTCTTCAGCCTAGGCATAATCCCTGTTGAGAAAACCGCTCAATACCACGTGATAACCGGCACGCTATCAACGGTATCACAAGTCCTGACGATACCCCTTCTCACGGGACTCATAGCATACGGCAGGAGACTTGACGGCGCGACCGCAGCCCTAACAGCGCTCATAATATTCTTCGCATCGCAGCTAATCTTCCAAGCAGTAGTATTTACGTCGATAATGTAATGTGATTTATCGAGGAGGCTATTGCGCCGCCGCGAGCACCTCTTCCCCATACTTTTCGCGGCGGCCCAGCGGTGTTAATCCAAGCTTTCTCTCAATCAACCTGCCCTTGTATGTGGCATACTTAAGGAATAGCTGGAGCATCCACCTTAACGGGAAGTATTTTGGATTCCTGAGGTAGAATTCGCTTAGGATCTTCTCGGCCCAGTATATGCTATGCCATAGACATCTCCTCATCACTTCTATGTGTTCGTCAGTCACTTTGACATCGGTGAACCAGTCCTTGTTCTTCAGGATGCCCATCGGGACGAAGAACATGGGCACTATAAGGGATCTATATGGCCTGAGCCTGTCGATGAGCTCGGCGGTCTTCATCACGTCATCTGGCGTCTCCTCTGGTAGGCCTAGTATCAGCGTCGCTGCAGGAACTATATTGTTCTCGTGCATTATCGCGAAGGCATCCTCAACTATCTCGGGCCACATCTCGGGCGGGTAGGGGGCCGACTTCGCGGGCATGATCTTCCTCGCGAGCCTCACGGACCCGGTCTCAATTCCCACCTCGACCCCTAGATAATCCTGCCCCCCGCTCTTAACGATCTCCATTATCTTGGATATGAGGTGGTATTCCTCCTCAGCATTCTTCACCGCCGCCAGGCTTGCATGGCTCCACGCTATGGACTTCCAGTGTCTTCTTGCTAGCTGGTGGAGCTTTATCAGTGCATCGGGATTCAGCTTAAGCCCCATCGCGCCGTAGAGGAGGATGTCCTCCGAGTGAAGTATTCCCGACTCCACGCCGCCCTCCACATTCACAAGCATCTCCTTCTCGATTCTATCGAGGGGGATGTGGCGGAGGGGCCTGAGGGTTACGGAGCAGAACTTGCACCCCCTTGGGCATCCACGCATGATCTCTATAAGCCCGTTTATGCTCGGCCGCTTTATCAGCGGAATCTCCTCTATTGAGGGGACATCACTTGGGCCGACGAACACGTATCTGGGCAGAGGCTCCCCCGCATACACCCTCTCAACCAAGCCCGTAACCACTCGCTCGCCCTCACCATCGACTATCGTGTCTATGCCCCATCTCTCAATCAGGTCCGGCTTGTAGAGCCATTGCCACGCCGCCGGCCCCCCAACGATTATCTTGAGACCCCGCCTCTTCGCCTCGGCGAGGTTCAAGCCATCCATGAAGCTCCGAAAGCTCTTGGAATTCACGGGCTCCTTCTTCGTGACCACCCACCACTCGCTGCTCGGCGGGCATAACGCGAAATAATCATGATGGCTGAGCATGAGTATCTTAGCGTCCGCGAGATACTTGTTTACGTGATCCGGGTCTATAACCGCCGCATTATACCCTCTGTCCTGGAGGAGGGCTTCAAGCTTCCTAAGCGCGTATGGTGCCTGCCACGGCCTTCCCGCGGAGTCGGTCCTCATCTTAGGGCATGCTATCCACATCCAGAGCCTCTCCGGCATCCCGACAGCTGGCCCGGTCGCCATAAAGCCCAGAAACTCCTTCCCATGATGCGTCGTCATCATGCTCCGATCCGTCGTCAAGATTATATCGAGCTTATTCTCGAGCATCTCCCTCCACCTCCTCAACAATTAAGCCGGCGCTCCGCGATGGCTTAGAAGCACCCCTACCAAGCACGAGCAAAATCTCCTCGCCAGAAGCCTTCTCAAGATCTCTCTCAAGCTCGGAGGCCGGCCTCTCCTCAACCACGATGCTCAATGAGACATTGCTTAAAAGAATATTTCGCAATGCATCATAATAGGATTCGTGGGAGCCCTCCTCCAAGTAAAATCTCAGGAGTATTCTTCGCTCTCGGCGGGCCAAGGCCTCTCCAAGCTTCCTCTTCAAATGCTCGACAGCCTTCTCATCAAGCTCACCCGCAAACCATATCTTGAGAAACTTTTGAGAGAACAAGCAGCCGGCCCCCGCTAATCTCTCTGAAGATAGCGGAGAATTAGAGCTTAAAAGCTTAAGCGTCGAGGTCACCGGCCACAGACCTTCACGATCTCCATAGATATAAGTTCGACTCTCGGGAGAGGTATTCCTAAATAATTAGTTCGGCGAGACGTGAGAGGGCTGGGCTGGCTGTTGGGTGGTGTATAGACATTAGGTATCTCGTTGATGGCTGGATGGCTATGCCGAGGGCTTGGGAGAGGCTTGAGAAGCTCATGAAATGGAAGTATAAGAGGAAGTATGGATAGCTACAAGGGGACGATCCACGTTGAGGATTGGGATAATTTATGATGTGATTAGGTGGGAGGAGAAGGATCTCGTGAGGGCTATAAGAGGGCTTGGGCACGAGGCTGTGCCGTTGCAGGTTACTAAGAGGGTTTTCTGGGTTGATACGCCGAGGAACCTCAACCTCGATGCTGCCTTCCAGAGATGTGTCAGCTTTTACCGCGCCCTAGCGTCGACAATTGTCTTGGAGGGCTGGGGAGTCCCGGTCATAAACTCGTCTGAGGTGATTTATGCGTGTGAGGATAAGCTTCTCACGACTGCTAGGCTTGCGAGGAGCGGTGTGCCTGTCCCAGAGACGGCTATAGCCTTTAGCAGGGAGGCGTGCATCGAGGCGGCTGAGAAGCTTGGATACCCTATCGTGGTCAAGCCGATATATGGGAGCTGGGGCAGGATGATCGCGAGGGCGCTAGATAGAGAGAGCCTCGAGGAGATCCTCGAGTTTAGGGAGCATATGCAGAGCCCTCACTTCAAGGTCCATTATCTGCAGAGGTTCGTGAATAAGCCCGGCAGGGATATTAGGGCTTGTTATGTCTGGGGCGATGTCCCAGCCGCGATCTACAGGGTGAGCGACCGCTGGAAGACGAATACAGCGCTCGGCGGCCGCGCAGTCAAGGCCGAGCTATCCGAGGAGCAGGTAGAGCTTGTGAGGCGGGCTGGCGACATTATGGGTGGAGGGATCCTCGGCGTGGACCTCGTGGAGGAGGGAGAGAAATCCATGGTGCTCGAGGTCAACGGTATACCGCAGTACAAGAACGTGGCCGCCGTCACGGGCCTAGATATATCCCGGATAATCGTCGAGAAGACCATTGAGAGGCTTAGAAAATGATGTGATGTAAGTAAATTATAATAAGCTAGTGTTAAGCCGCTCAGGGGAGGTGCATGAAGTGCTCAAGTTAATGGGCTTTTATGCCCCGAGGAATCTCAAGATCGTGAAGGGTGAGGGGCAGTATCTCTGGGATGCTGGGGGGAGGAGGTATCTCGACTGCCACACGGGCCATGGCGTCGCTTTCCTTGGACACAGGAACCCGATAGTAGTAGAGGAGATAATGAATCAGCTTGAGAAGATAATGGTCCTATCACCGGTCTTCGACTCCGAGGTTAAGGAGGAGGTGACAAAGCTTCTTGAGAAGATCCTCCCAAATCATCTCACGTATTTTTATCTGCTGAACTCCGGCAGCGAGGCTGTCGAGCTATCCCTCAAGCTCGCTAGGAGGATTACCGGGAGGAGGAGGTTCATCTCATTCATCAACGCTTTTCATGGAAGGACTATGGGCGCTCTCGCCATGACCTGGAATCCAAGCTATAGAAAGGACTACGACCCATTTCCATGGGAAACCGGGTTCCTGCCCTATAACGATATTGAAGCAGTTGAGCGCGCCGTGGATGATAGGGTGGCAGCCGTGATAGTTGAGCCTGTTCAGGGCGAGGGCGGGCTCTCAGCCGCAACGCCGGAATTCCTCAAGACGATAAGGGAGAGATGTGATAGGGTTGGAGCTTTCATGATTATTGATGAGGTTCAGTCGGGCTTCGGCAGGACTGGCGTTCTTTGGGCATATCAGCGGGCTGGCATTGAGCCGGATATCCTCGTGGCTGGGAAGAGCATGGGTGGCGGTTTTCCCGTGAGCATGGTTGCTGTGAGGGAGGAGGTTGGCGCGAGGATTGAAGCCGGCGCGCATGGATCAACTCATGGCGGGAACCCCCTGGCCCTGGCGGCTCTTAAGGGCGGGATAAGGGCGCTGCTCGAGGATCATGTTGTCGAGAAGGCTAATGAGGCCGGCGAGCTCATGGGTAAGATGCTAGAAAGAGTTGCATCGGAGAACCCTGAGAGCGTTAGGGGCGTGAGGGGCCTCGGGCTAATGAGGGGCCTCGAGCTCAGATGGAATCCCACACCATGTATTCAGGAGCTCCAGTCGAGGGGTGTCCTCGCTCTCAGAGCGGGATTAACAGTGCTCAGGCTCCTACCACCATACATGATTACCAAACAGGATATACAGGAGCTTGGAGAAAAGCTCGGCGAGTCCTTGAAGGCGCCGGCCTCAAAGAAGGCCACGTAGTCCATGGAGGCGGTGAGCGCGTGAAGACCCTCGATAAGGATGAGGTTGCGATGATGCTTGTCAGGCTTCTTGAGGCATATACTCCGCCGGGCAGTGAATATAAGCTCCACGGGATATTGAGGGATATTTGCGGCGGCCTAGGCTTCGAGGATTGTAGGGTTGATGGTGTCGGGAACTTCCTCGCATCATATGGCAGTGGTGATGCCGTGATTTTAGCCGGCCACCTCGACACGATCCCAGGCAGGCTCGAGGTCTCATATGACGGCGAGCTTGTCAGGGGAAGGGGCGCTGTGGACGCCAAGGGGCCATTCCTATCCTATATACTCGGCGCGAGCATGGCTATGAAGCATGTCAGGGATTTAAAGGTCGTGGTCGCGGGCCTTGTCAGGGAGGAGCTGGACGGCGCCGGGGCTAGGCATCTTATCGAGACCGGGGTTAGGGCAAGTCACGTGCTCGTTGGCGAGCCAACAGGCCTCGGGATAGCGATCGCATATAGGGGGAGCATAACCATGGAAGCCCGATCATCAGCGAAAGGAGGGCATAGCTCCGCGCCATATATCGGCGAGTCAGCCCTCGACAAGATGCTGGACTTCCTAAACGAGTTCAGGTCAAGGTTTAGGGGAATGGGATATGAACAGGTCACCTCGGCAATAACCATGCTATCCTCCGGCGACTGGCCGAGCAAGCTCCCGGAGGAGGCAAGAGCACACCTCAACTTGAGATTCCCAAGCACCTATACACATGAATGGCTCCTAAAGGATCTACGCGAGCTCGCGGAGAAGCATAGAGTAGAGCTCCGGCTAATCGATGTCACACAGCCTGTTGAGACAAGCTTGAACGCGCCGGTGGTTAGGGCGCTTGTCCGCGGATGTATTAGGGCCGGCTTGAAGCCGAGAATCGTCAAGAAGACCGGGACAAGCGATATGAATATCCTCGTGAGGCTGACCAGCAGCATCGCCGCATTCGGCCCCGGAGACTCTAGGCTCGCCCACACAAGCTATGAGGCTATATCGGTCCGAGAAATGATTAAGGCGGCGGAGATATTGTCCGCCACGCTCCGCGAGCTCGCCGGCATCAGTGGAACGTAAAACGGGGATCTATCTCCCCCTGCGCCTAGTGCCTTGCATGAACTTCTGGAGCTTTACCTCGAGGCTCCAGATCCTTGAGAACCCCTCACTATACCGCTGGTCGAAGATGCTCTCAGCAGTATATGTTATCAGGTCCTTCACGTAGAGGCTTCTATCAGCCCGCCTTCCGGAGATCCTCGCGGATCCCTTCTCAAGGGTCAATCTAACTTCGCCACTCACGTCCCTCTCCAGCTCATCCACGAACTTGTCCAATGCCTCGCGGAGCGGGTGATACCATAAGCCGGCGTAAACCAAATCGGTCCACTCCCTATCAACAAGGGCCTTGAATCTCAGACATCTCGCGGGCAGAACCATCTTCTCGAGATCTTGATGGCACTTGATTAGGGCGAGGGCTGCTGGGGCCTCATAGACCTCCCTGCTCTTCAACCCAATCACCCTGTCCTCGATATGGTCTATCAGGCCGTAGCCATATCTCCCGAGCCTCACGTTGAGCTCGCCGATTATCTCCCTAAGCCTCATCTTCTTGCCATCCAAGGCCACGGGCAACCCTGACTCGAACCTTATTACGACCTCATCGGGTTTATCCGGCCACTCGCTTGGAGGCCTAACCCATTTGAAGGCCTCCCACGGCGGCCCGGTCCATGGATCCTCGAGCTCCGCGCCCTCAACAGACCTGCCCCAGATGTTCTCGTCTATGCTGAACCTGCTTTCCTTAACCTCTATCGGTAGGCCTCGCTTGAGAGCATAATCAATCTCCCAGTCCCTGTTCCAGTTCTGCTCCCTGACGGGTGCCAGTATCTTCACGTCCTCTGGGAGGAAGTATGAGAGCGAGGCATCCATTCTAAGCTGATCATTCCCCTTGCCCGTGCAGCCATGTGCCACGGCATCGCATCCCTCCCTGATCGCTATCTTCGCAACTTCCTCCGCAATCGGATACCTACTGAGCGCCGTCGAGAGCGGGTATTCGCCCTCATAAAGTCCATTGAACAATATGTCGCGCACCACGAACTCCTCGACGAACCTGTCCCTCGCATCCACGTGATAATGCTTTGAGGCGCCGGCCGCGTAAGCCCTATCCTCAATCACCCTGAAGTCCGTCGGCTGGCCCACATCAACCGTAACAGTTATCACCTCAGCCCCATAATTCTCCTTGAGCCATCGGCAGAGAACAGTTGTATCCAGCCCGCCACTATACGCGACAGCCACCCTCACCTAAGACACCCCACATCAAGTGATAACGTAAGCTTGCTTGAGCCTCTTATTAATATGATTCCGCGAAGCCGGGAAAAAGCTGGCCCGAGAAGATCTCACTCCGTCGCGTAGAGCTCCTGGAGTCTCTCCATCGCCTTCTTCTTAGCCTCCTCAACCATCTTCTCATCTATCCCGAGCGATCTGAGGAGCTTGTCTATCTTGGGCGGCTTTCCTCTGTCGGCGAGCTCCGCGGAGTACTTCGCGATTAGCGGCAGGTATCTGGCGTATATGTCCAGCTTCTTTCTCGTGATCTCGCGCTTCTCCACCCTGCTGAGATAAAGCCTAAGCTCCCTGGCAGCTTCTCTAAGCGCCGTGACAAGCTCCCTCTCAATCTCCGGCCTATCGGCGATCGCCTCCTTCCCAACGGTCTTGTAGGGTACCTTGGGCGAGCATATGTGAGTCACGACGGCGACCGGCGCGGGGAACCTAACCTTGTAGGTGGACCAGTCTATCCGCTCGCTCACAACCTTCCAAGAGACATCGGCCCTCTCATCGTAGAGGAGCGGGATCTTATTCGCGAACCTGTATAGCTGGACTGTATCCGAGACTGGTACCCCGCCTCCATAAGCCAGCCCGATCTCGACGACAAAGGGGTATCCAGAGTAGGATGAGGGCGGCCGCTGGACGACATATAGGAACTCCGGGTCCAGCATATTGCGTATCCCGACCTCAAGGAGCTTCTTGCCAATGGGGCTAAGGCTCGATGGATCCGGGGCCCTGAACTTGCCATAACGCTTAATCGCCTCCACAAGCTTCGTGACCTCGTCATGGCTTAGCTTGCGCGGGCTCTTATCCTCCGGGATCCCCGCGAGCTGCAGCACCTCTCTCGCCGTCTTCTCGCCAACCCTCTGAAAGTTGTTCATGAGAAAGCTTAGCATAGTCCTATCCCTAGATGCCGCGAGAAGTCTTGACATGGTCTCGACATCAACGCCAACCGGGTGCGGGAGAGCCTCCTTAGGCGGCTCAGGAACTTCTGTTGTCACCCGCGGGTAATAGTATAGCCTGCCCCTCGGATCGATGAACATTATCGTCGCATATGGGTTCGCCATAGCCGTGTGGGCGAAATACTGTATTATCTTCGCCTTGCTCGTCGAGTAATCCGCCTCAAGATAGAACTCGACTATCGTCCCATGCCACTTCTTCTCGTTCCTTATCACCTCATGCTCAAAGACCCTCGGCTCATTCTTCACGATATCTATCATGAGGACGAACTTGTGTATCTCCTTCCCGCCCGTGCTCGAGATCACCGTAGCCGGCCTATTCGTCGTTATCTGGCCATAAAGTAGGGCCATCGTCCCGCCGAGCCCGAAGGTCCCCCTACTCTGCTTATACCCATACTTGCTACCATAGAAGACCGTGGCAAAGGCCCGTGGAATATGCTCAGGCGCAACGCCAATACCGTTATCCTCAACCCTCAGCCTATAGATATCCACACCCTCATCAGAATTCCCCTCACAAGAAAGCTCCACGATAATATTCGGAGGAATCCTTCCAACCTCGGCCGCGTCGAGAGAGTTATGGAGTAAGGCTATCGCCTCGCCTCCGATGAAACGCTCTACATCCTCGACAGAAATATCATACACCCATTCTGAGTCGGATTGGACGATCTCTATCTCTTTCACCGGCAGGAAGCCTATATCCGAAGACATTATCTTCCTTAATTTCTCTGGAAGCTGCTCCGGCGAGAAGACTTTTGCTAGCCAGCGTTTCTGCACCGTAGGCCTATATAGGTTCGTGTATCGGTAACCAGAGGCCCTTAACAGCTCTCGCCTATAAGGGCCTATTGGAAGTGATTGAGACTCTGAAGCAACCCCCTCCCTTATGTAAATGTAGTAACTTCTGCTGCAACGCGTCTTCCCGCCCTTTATCACCCTCTCCTGGGAACCGGATATGTGTGTTGAGAAGCTTAGGCCCATCAAGGTTAAAAGGAACTTTAGATCCGTGAAAAGCTCCTTGCTCGATGTGGCCATCACTATCCTCCTGTTCCTCTTAGCATCCTGGACGTGTCCATCGCCTTTTATGTAAGCCATTAGGAAATGCCATTTAAGCATCTTAGGCACGTTAAAGACTATGTAGGGAACACGCTTATTGTTTGAGTTTGTTCCCATTTTAAGCACCTTTTCGAATAGGAAAGCTATGGAGGCGCTATTCACGATGACGTTTATACCGGTTTCATGAGGTTTGGTGATTAAGGGTTTAATGCCGAAGACTTTCTCCAGACAATACGCCAAATCCTTCACGCAGGTGTCTAGCTCATGATGCCCGAAGGAGAACGTTATCTTGACCCCGTCGGTTATTGATCCCTTGCTTACATAGTATCCCAAGATTCTCATGAGCTCCGGCGTGATTGGGATTACTGCAGGAATCGTAACCTTTGATCGCTTAACCCCTATTCTTATCTGATGCTTATCAATGTTCTTCGGCATATTCCTGCGGAAGTAGTTGAATGGTATTGAGTCCAGCTTAGCCCAATTCTTGTGGACCGGGTGCCTATTTCTCGGATTTTCCTCCCGATTCACCCTATAG
>Ga0080004_1111164_pt1 | contig 16448 bp, 20 predicted proteins | sample WasSprMetagenome_FD_69207 | JGI IMG/M metagenome (GOLD analysis project Ga0080004, IMG submission 69207) | Sulfidic aquatic microbial communities from Washburn Spring, Yellowstone National Park, USA - WS (SPADES assembly) (version 2) | ecosystem: Environmental > Aquatic > Thermal springs > Hot... | reverse complement strand
GCCTCGTCTTCCGAAGCGACTGAAACGTTTAAGCCGTTCTGCTGGAGGTACCACGCCACGAGGACGAGGCACTTGTCGGTTCCCGAGAGCCCGTCTTCCCTCATGAGCTTCCTCCTCAAGGCCTTTGGGAGGACGTCGATGAAGGCGTCTCTGCTGTCGGCTTCAACTTCGCCTATCGGCGTCTCGAACTCAACGTACATTCCGCCCGGGCTTTCAGCTGCCTCGCTTAGGAGACTCTGAACCTTCACGCTTTCAAGCTTCCACTTTTCAGCGTTCACGGACTCCCTCCTTATGAAGTCGCATACGCCGCAAACTGCCTTCAAGCCGAATTTCTCCCACTCGAAAAGGAGCCTCCTAACCCACGTGGGACCGGAACCCCTGGCTAACAGTATCAGCGTGTTCGAGTCCAGCAGGACGGTTTCCCTTTGGCTTAGAAGGCAGTAGGCGTGCTCTGCAAGAGGCCTCTGGAAGTCGACTTCAACGACGCGTTTCAAAAGGCTCTCCTCACGCGTTTCATCTCAGCCAGCCTCACCTTAAGGAGGCTGACAATTTCAGCTTTTCTCTCCTCGTCCCCCATTAAGACTGCGAGCCCGTCTTCAGGCGTAAGGTCTTGCAGGGAAGCTGCAGCCTTAACAGTTTTCCAGTCGGATGGACCGACGGTTAGGCGGAGCTCAACTGTTCCGTTTTGAGGCCGGGAGTAGAGCTCCCTCAGGATTTCCAGAGGCGTAAGCTGAAGCATCCTGCTGACCGTTACCTGTTCGCCTTGAACCAGCGCTTTTACGATCTTATGCTGGCTAAGCGCACACGCAGCTGCGACTTGTTGAGGCAGGACGTCGATTTCCACAACGTCCTTAGGAGCGTCCATGAGCTTGGCCGCTGCAAGCTCAACGCACTTTTCAAGGTCGAACCTGATAGCAGCCTCAACCATTTCACGCGTTGCGAAATCCTCAAACCGAACGGACTTGTAGGCTAACACCACAGAGCAGTGCAACCGTCCATGCGCCTCACCCGCGACTAGCCTAAAGACGTCCTCCCAACCCGGAGGGACGAGAGGCTCTTTCGGAGCGTGCCATCTTCCGCTTACAACGAGCAGCATGGCGTTCAACCGATAGGCTATCACGCGAGCGCTTAAAAGCTTCCGAACCATGCCTTAAACTTTAACGTTCAGCCGTGCCTTTTCATCGGTGGTGAACGTGAACGCTCGCATGTTATGCTTGGCTTTGCTGGCGATCTTGGCTCTTTCAACGGTCGGCGCGGCGTCAGCGTACCCCATCGTCGCCCCTCCGAACCCGCCTAGGGTTCCAGAGCCTCCTAAACCTCAGGAGGAGCCGATTTACGTTGTTGCAGACGGAACCGCGACGTTACAATCTGGAAAGGTTGTGGCTCCGGCGAAGCTGTACTTGGCAGGAAAAGTGCAGTACAACCCGTGGCTCCCAATAGTCCCGTTTAAGGACAGTAAACCTCAAGCAAGGTTCGGGTGGATCAAGGTTGAGGTTTTAAGGGTCCAGGTCGGCGACCGCGTGTTCAACCTTTCAGGCTACGGAACGCTCGCAAACAACAGGATCACGATTGTAGGCTGGAGCTTTAACGCAAAGGTTTACGTCGCAGGCTTCATAGCGTCCGACAGCACGGTTAAGCTTAAGGGAACCCTTCTGGTTCAGCCGCAGATAAGGCCTCTACCGCAGAAAGTCCAGCCGATAACCCCGCTGAGGCATGAGGTCTGGCAGCTCACGCTCCATGGCATCGTCAGCAGCCAGCCGCCGGCTCAGCCGCGAAGCTAGGACGACTTCGGTTACCTTCACCAGAGCGGCATGACCAGCCAAGGCACACATTACAGGTTTTCAGGCTTTCGCTTCAGGAGGCGTTCGGCTAGAAATTGGTGAAAGAATTTTGGAGCAATTTTCTCGCCGCTTTCGCCGAAAGGAGCTTGGTTTTGCTCTTCTGAGAATAGCAAATTTTCGCCTCTTTCCGCGAAAGAAGCCTTTTCCGCGGTTTTCTCTCTGGCCGCCTTCCGTTGTAAATTTCGTGTCATGGCATGTCAAAAAGTTGCCGGTTTGTTACACCAAACGCAAAGTGACTGCAGTCACTACGCTTTTGACGTTACAACCAGGCAACTTTGGGAAATAATATTTCAAAAAATTCCCGGATGTTCTGCCTTCAACGTCTATTTATTAGGCTGATGATGAGCTGGAGAACGTATTCTCCTGGTAGGTCTGCGTGGTAGGTGATCCTCGCCCACTCGCGGAGCAGCTGTTGAACCACGCTCAGCAGCTGGTTGGCTAAGTTTTTGGCTGAACCGTTGTATTTGCGCGCTCGCCTGTAATACTCGATTGCTGCGGCGGCCATTGAAGCTGCGACGGCTAGGCCGCAAAGCACGTCTTCGCGGCGTGTTTTAAGGCTGCCGTACCAGCGGGAGACAACGTTGCAGACTGCATCGCCCAGGCGCACTGGATCAACTGGAACCCACGCTAAGGTGCCGATTTCAACGTCGTAAAGGAAGAAGTTGAACACCATGTACCTGTAGCTCCTTAATATTTTGTATCCTGCGCCTACGTTCACCGCTTTCCTCGTAACGTTGAGTTTCGCCTCTGCACGAGGCTTCGGCCACGCGTAATTGTACAGTTCAGCCTTTAACCTTTCAGCCGCTTCAGCGAGCGGCGGAGGTTCAGGAGGCTTGCCGTAAACGGAACGGTCGAAGGCGCCTCCTTCAATCTGTTCAACCTCTCTGCGCAGTTCTCCTTTTTCCAAGCCTCTTTCTGGAAAAGAGGCTTTTTGGTACATTGGAATGTTAGGAGCGCCTCTATCTAAACCTGTATGTTTATTTGATGCTACTATGCTTTGAAGCTTCTGCTCGTTCCGTTTTGCTTCTTCTAAGACCAGTTCAGGCTTCAGGTACCTTAACACCCAGTTAGCGAACTTCGCTCTAACCTCGCGGCTCCAGGTTTCGCCGCTGGGGTAGGCTAACCAGAGGATTTCTTCTCCGCTGTGCTTCGGCTGGACATGTGGGTAATCGCGCGGGTACACCGTCGGCGTGGTCTTCTTTCCGAAACCGAGGATGGCGGGTGTTCCTTCGACGAGTGGACGCTCGGCTTTGGGACATATTAGGAACGCGAACACCTTTTTGAACTTTTTAGCGTGTGCTTCTGCGAGGCGCTTGAGCGCGTTGAGGTCTTTGGTCTGCCGCGTCCTGTGCACTGGGTTTATCCAGTTTCTCGCGGCGATAAGTATGCACGTGTCCTTGTAGCTGATGCGGAGGACGCCGACTTTCCCCGCTTCTACTTCGCCTCCCAAGCGGCTCATGTAAGGCACCCGCGCGTAAAGGTAGTCCAGCTTAACAGGCTCGTCGCCGCGGAACAGCGGGTCAAGCTTAAGCGTCTCCATGCTTGCGCTGCATGCTGCTTCAGGCACGCCGACCCTGCCGGCCACCGGAAGCAGACCTTTACGGCTGAACTCCTCAAGCGCTTGAACCATCTCAGCGATGTAGCGGAAGTGTATGGCGTAGGCTCCGCTCCTCCGCAGCTGCCTAAAGTTGAGGCTTTCTCCCCTCTCCTGAAGATCCCAGTAGTTCAGCCAGGGTCTACCGTTCACCCTCTGCCTGCAAGCGACGGCAACGTCGAGGCACCGTTTGGCAAGCTCGTCGCTGAAAGGCTCGCTGCACCTGAAAGCGAAGCCTAAAAGGCGGAGCTCGTGCCTCATGGCGTTGTACAAGCTTTCGGCGCCGAGCCTCCGAGCGAAGTTTTTCCAGTAAAACGCGGGTTGACCATGAGTGAGATTTTTAAGTTCAGGCGCATTTTCTACTTGAAGCGCGCATTGAAGCGCGTTTGTTGTTTTTGTTTTTGTTTTCATGCAAGCATAAAACGCGAGAACTTAAAAACCTCAGGCATGGTCGCGGGGATTTAAAAGGTCAGGAAACACGTTCTTGCAGGTGCGCGCGGTTGCAGAGTTGAAAATGCGCGCGCTGAAAGTGCAGGTGGTGAACGCGTGTCAGTGTATTCGCCTGAAGAGCTTGAACGCTACTATAAAATGAGGAAGAAGCCTCAGACGGAGGCTTCGAAGGAAACGGGCGGAAGCGAGGCGAAGCAGAAGCATGGCGGCTCCGAGCAGGGAGACTTGGTCCGCGAGTACGTCGGCAAGCAGGTTAAGCTGCGCCTAATGGACGGAGACGTTTTCGAGGGAAAGCTTGAGAAGGCTTCAAGGTTTGAGCTGGTGCTCGCGACCGAAAGCGGGGAACGCGTGCTGCTCTACAAACACGCAGTTGCGTACGTCCATCCTTCGAAGGAAACGTGAAGCGTTGCAGAGCTAAAAACACATGAGCTGAAAGGGGGAGACGCTGGAAGCCCGTTCTCACCCCCTTTTTTATGTTTTCTGGAAATTGCTAAGCCGCCGCTGAGAGGCAAGCTTTTAAGAGAAGCCTCTGAAGGTTCTGCGGTGAGGCTTTGACCTACTTCAGCCGCGAGTTCGTCGTCTGCCTAGTCCTCTCGGCAGTGCTGATTTACGCCTGCCTGTTCGTCGGCGTTTGGCAGGGACAGCTGGCTCCGCCTGAAGAGGTTAAGCGGACTGTTGAGGACGTTGAAAAGTTGAGGGAGCAAGCTTCCTTCACGTTCATATTCTTGAACAACTACGAACACGCACTGATAGCTGTCATGCCGCTTTTCGGCGCAGTACAGCACTGCTTCGTCCAGTTTAAGACCGGATACGCCATAGGAGCGCTTGCAGCCAACGGCAAAGTTTCAGGGTTCGCGTTGGCCGCCACGCTTTTAGCCATGCCTCACGGCCTCTGCGAGTACATGGCATACACGTTCGCAGTTGCGGAGTCGCTGACGCTAACCAACGCTACGGTTAGGCGAAAGTTTCGGGAAAGGCTTAGGCAGGCTTGGAAAACAATTGTGCTGGTAGGGGTGCTCTTGGCAGCAGCAGCCGCGCTTGAGCTTCCTTACGTTTAAACGCTTGCGTATATGACCCAGAGCTTTTCCAGGTAGGGAAAGGAGCGGACGTTGAAGCCTTGCTCTGAGAGGAAACTTGAAAGCGCGCGGTGGAGCTCGTTCGAGTGCGCTTCAATCAGCCACTCCTTGACCTGTGCAACGTTGGATACGCCTGGAAGGTGTTTTTCGCTTCCCTCTATGTCGACTTTAACGAGGTCGGGACTGTAGCGGCGGATCAGGCTCTCGATTTCGGCAGGGTCATCTATGAAGAGCTCAATTGGAACGACTCTCCCGTCTTTCTGCGAGTATTTCCTTAAAAGCGAGGCGAGCTGCGGGTTTCCCTCCACGGCAACCACAATCCTCGCGCCGTTGCGTAGGAAGTAGTAGGCTGTGCTTCCGCAGTCCGCGCCTAGGTCGAGCACGACCTTGCCTTTGAAGGAGGTGAAGCCCCAGTGCACTTTGTAGTCCTCGCCGTAGATTGGCGGAACCCCTCCTGACAGCTTAATGACCTTCGCCTTCGCCTTCCCCAAGTATTTACGGTAGACCCCTACGGGGTTGAGGCGTAAGGTGCGGACTTTTCTGAAGATGGCTTTCAACGGGTCAGGCATGCGCTCCGTCAGCTGCGCCTCGTCCATCAATTGACACCGGAAACGGGAAGCGCCTGCGCTTTTAAACGGCTGCGCGTACTACGCGCAAAAGTGTAGAAAAAGGAGGGGAGCTTGGCTGTTTGCGACGTTTAAGCGGCGCTCGGCTTAAGCGAGAAGAACGCGACTGCCGCCAGGATCCACGCAACCAGCGTTATAAGAGCTCCGACCAGGATTATCGTTAGCACGGCGCCTATGAGCATCAGCAGTCCCGAGGTTCCGAAGAGGCGCTCGCCGGACTTTGAGGAGAGCAGGTTGAAGGACTTCTTGTAGAAGTACGCTGCCAGTATGGAGAATATGAAGGCAACTATCAGCGCCAGGCCGAAGCCAGCTAGGAACGCTATTAGGCTCAGCGTAGCCAAGCCGCCTAGCAGCGCGCCGATGAGCACGAAGCAGAAGGCTGCCGCAGCCACCACTTCGAATATCAGACCGTACAAGGCGTTCTGGAAAATCGCTTTCTCACCGTACACTTCAGCCAGACCCTTTAAGCCTATGAGCACAAGTATTATGCCGACAATTGCCAGCACTGGAACAAGGGAGCCTATGGCAACGAGTATGGCGCCGACGCCGCTTAAACTCTTGCTCGATTCTAAGTTCAAGGTTTCACCGTAAAAGGAGCGCTTCTAAACCTTAAAAGGTCAAATGGTACCTTGCAAATTCCCGACTCTAAGTCTCGGCAAGTTTGAGGCTTTCCCTCCAAGCGTGGAAAAGTGCCCAATAAACTTTTTTGCGCGCCTCGCCTTTCAACTCGTTTTTATCCAAGTATTGCCTTATGAACTCGTTTAACTCTTCCATGGTTTTACATTTCTTGACGTCTTCAAATTCGGGTTTCAACAGACACCGCCATTTTTTGCTCAACAAGGCTTGTTGGCGTAATTGCGCCTAAGCCGGTCCAGTAAGGGAGAGCGGAAGGTTTTGAAACCTTTCAATCTTCCTCCACTCCCCCATCAGACGTTCGTGGTTTTGGTCGCTTTCTTCAACCACCTCGTAGAGGCCGAGCTCGCAGGCGAGCCTCTGCGCTATGAGGTGTTTGCATGCCTTCGCCTTCCCCTCCATTATCGACATGTAGAAATCTTTACAGTGACAGTAGCCTGAAGCTTCGTATATGAGGTAGTCCCTCTCCCTTCCGACGACGATCCACTGGACTTTTCCGCTTGGCTTGAAGACGTACTTTTTCACTCTTCCCTCTTTTACGAGCTTCCAGGCGGCTGTGAACCTTGCTCCGAAAGCCCTGCGCAGCTCGTCCGTTTTCCGCCTTGAGATTTCCCCTTCGATTTTTAACTTTTCAAGCTCCGCTAGGACTTGGCTGTAGTGCACGGCTACTCTGCGCTCCACCTTAGCGTCTTTTCAACCCAGTCTACGACGGCTTTCCTGCCGCAGCCTGGGCAGGTGAAGGTTTCAACTATCTCCTCCTTCTCAGAGGTTACCGCTTCAGCGAACTTTTCAGGCTCGCGCTCGTAGATCTCGGCGAGCGCTTTCACAGGCACTTGGAGAACACGCTGTTTTTCGTCTTCGCTTTCAGCCTTCTTTAAAGCGTGGACGAGCAGCGCAGCCTGTCTGGAGGAGAGGCCTTCTTCAACGACTTTCTTGACGACTTCAGGCTGAACGTCCTTCGGAAGCTCAACGATCTCCCTCGCGTGCGCCACGGAGATTTCGCCACGCGCGTGGCACTCTCTTAAATCTTGCGACATGTTTTTTGCTATTCCGACTCTGTCGCTGACCCACTGCCTGCTCCTCCCGAACCGCTCAGCGATCTCCTGCTCAGTCCAGCCAAGCTCTTCTTTGAGTCTAAGCATATGCATTCCCTCCTCAAGCTCGCTCAGCCTCTTGCCGTGAAGCTCGTTCACCCTCATCGCGAGGAAAGTCGCGTCTGCGTCGGAAAGCTGGCGGACTTCAGCTCTAACCGTTGTCTTGCCGAGGAGCTTCAACGCTCTGACCCTGTGCTCCCCGTCGACAACCTGGTAGAACTCGGGCTTCGACGGGTGAGGTCTGACAAGGATAGGCTTTAGCTGTCCGTTCCGCTCTATGTCCTCAGCAAGCTCCCTAATCCAGCTCTCGTCGAAGCTAAGCCTTGGAGTGAAAGCTCCAAGCTCAAGCCTTTCCAACTCCACAGTTACAACTGAAACTTCCTCAGCCAAACGTTTCACCGAAAAACTTACACTCAAGCCTTTTAAAGCTTAAAACGAAGCGTGTAACGAAGTCCCAAGGTTAACGCAATTAGCCCACTTTTTCTTTTACGCTGATTTTGTCTTTCCTACAAGCGTTCAAGTCTTTAATCAGCTTACGCCTCAACCTTGAAAGCTTCTTGAAATACTCGCCTCTTTCCCCGCTTCTCCTTACACGCCAATATTCGGCGTCTAAAAGCCTGTAAACAGTCCATATTTCCCAACAGTTAAGCCTTGGCCTCACAACCTTGTCTTCGTTGAGCTTTGAATGGCTCTCCATTAAATGGTTCCACTCCCCATATTTGGTTAAACGAGTTTGACCATATATGGATTTTGGAACCAAAACTCATAGCTGTGAGGCCAAGGGCGTCAAGTGCAACAGCGCGAGTCTTTAACGCCCATATTTCACTTTTAGGCAGACAAGCGCAATGGTAAGGACTGGAGAAACACAGTTCCAGAAGATCACAGGCGGAAGGCTCAGAACGATGCCATATGCGAGCCATAGAGCGCCTCCTGCCACGTACCCAAACATGAAGGGAAGGCTTATCTCCCTCGCACTCTTAAGCTTCCGAATCCTCAAAACTTGAGGTAGAAGGCTAAGGGACGTGAAGAATCCAGCGATGAAACCCACAACATCGTACACGAGCATGCGTAGAAACCTCCGCCTTGCACGTTATAGTTCTACGCATCCATTGCATTTCAGCATTATCCATAGAACTGCTGTGCAATTGTTTAATCAAACCACCGCTGCACTAGGTTGCCTTCAAAAATCCGTCTCTTGGTCTGTAGACAACTGCTTCTCGTAGGAGCTGCGATATAATCTTGCTCGCTATGTCCTTTGGGATGCCGCGCTTCGCAGCCTCATCTAGGACAACTCCCTCCTCGACTATGCCTTTCTCCCTCTGGAGGTTGACGATAATGCTGAGAACCTCTTCACGTGCAAGCGTGGGCGGTGGCGTCTTTCCGGCCTTGAAACGCGTTTGGTTTTCGAGCAGATCCTTCTGGATGTCGAAGCGCTTGGCACTAATGACCAGCCCGTCTTTTATTGTGATTTTGCAAGTGTGGCCCGCGAGCTCCACTATGCCGTCGGCAACATCCTTGCTGAACTTAAGTGTCAGCTTCGGCCCTTGGAAATGATTGATCGCTTCAGAAATTGGCTCGAAAGGATTTTCCTGGAGCCACTTCAGGCACTCCTCGTACATGAACTTCTGCACTTGAACGTTGCTAAGAAATATGTTGCATATTGTTCCAATGATCACCACCATGAGGACACCAGAATGGATACTCACCTATCCTTTTAAGCAAAGGTGCAGAATTGCTGCGCGGGCAACTGTTTTCAGGCTTGTCGGCTTTAAAACGTTCATGCTTCTTAAACGGGTTCAAACCACCCAAACTTCTTGACAGAGATAAGCAGCTTCAAAAACGGCTTCCACGACTTTAGCTTTTAAGCTTACGCGTTAGACGTTAAGGGGGACTGGTGTAATGTCTATTATTCGAAGCCGACTCCCGTTCGACGACAACTTCATACCGCCTGAAATAGTTGATAGGACAGAGGAGCAGACGGTGTTGAAGACGCATTTTGAGCCCATAATAAGCGGCGACGTGCAGCCCATAAACCTACACGTGATAGGGAGCATTGGCTCAGGGAAGACTGTTACTACAAGAGTTATCCTTCAGAACCTTCCAGCCAAGCCCTGCTATATCCAAGTTGATGAATGGATTAGGGCGAAGACATATAAAATGGTCTGCGACCTCCTCTCTTTCTTCGGCTTGAAGATCTATGGAAACGTTTGTGACTCCTTATACAATATCAAAGCCGTGGCCGGGGACAGGCCATTCATAGTTGTCATTGACGAGGCGGACAATATGAGCACCGAGGACCTTGACCCAATCCTCCACTTCCTTTCCAGGGAAACTTACGCCACAACCGTGATAATATCAAGAAGACCTAACATTCTAGACGGTTTAAGGGAAGATACAAGAGATTCTTTCAAATACAGGGAAATCGTCTTCAAATCATATAGAAAAGCTGAACTTTTCGAGATCTTGAAACAGAGGGCGGAAATGGGCCTTAAGCCAGGCTCATACACGGACGAGGTACTCTACAGAATAGCGGAGGAGGCGGAGCCGTACGGTAGTGCAAGATATGCACTCGACCTTCTACTGGAGATGGCGGAGCTGTCGGGAAGCCGACCCCTCAAAGAGGACTACATACCTGTAGCAATCGGATATGTTGAAAAGCGCAGTTTAGTTCGAGCTCTTCAAAGCCTTCCCACATACCATGCTTTATTACTTACAGCGGTCTATGACCTTTGCCGCAACCACCCAAAAGATATAACCCTAGCAAAAGTCTACGAGCGTTTCAACACAGTCTGCACCGAAAGGGGCCTGCGCCCGTTGTCGAAAAGGAGGCTTTACGACCTGCTTTCAGATTTAAAAATAAGAGGATACATAGACATAACCAGGCATGGAAAGGGGAGGGGGAGAGGGACAGAGTGCTATGTTGAAATGCAAGATTACACCAAGGAAGCGATAGACTCTCTTCAAAAATAGAAGTGCACGTTTTTACACACCCCCCACCCCCCTTTGTAATGTGTAAAAAAGGGAGTGCCTAAGCGGAACAGCCTATAAAACGCGTCGCAAGATTCAAGAGACCCCTCACCACATCCCACATCGAGGCAGGTTTCCACCCAACCATGAACAACATTTTTAAGTCTAGAAGTTCTAGATTAATGAATTCGATGAAACGATTTGGCTAGTTGTGAGGCTAGGCTAGGCTTTTCACAAATATGAAATATGAAATAAATAAGAATATAGACTTCCACAAATATTCCAGGCGGCTGAAGTGTTCTTATAAGCGGTCAGAGCACAAGCGAAGGCAAACACAAAGTTCCCTGTACCATGCCGGTTGCATTTCGTCTACTGCAAACGTGTATGGCTCTTTCTCTTTTACACATTACAAAGGGGGGTGGGGTGTGTGTAAAAACATGATAACATGAGAGCGTGCTGGTGCGTGTTAGTGTCTTTTTGCAGCTTGTTGGTCTCTTCAACGATACAAGTGACAAAAAAGGGGGGAGGGGGTGGTCGTTGCTTAACATAATCTAACTGGCAACATTCAACATAATCTAACTCGGTTACCTAACTCGGTTACCTAACCTAACGATTACCTAACTCGGTTACCTAACCCAACGGTTACCTAACTCGGTTACCTAACTCGGTTACCTAGCCGGCGTGTTCCAACTTTCTGGCTTAGGATGAACTGGCTGGTTAGGTAACCAGTTACCTAACCGAGCTCGCGTCGGTTACCTAACTTTTGCTTTTAAGCTCTCGCGCTTCAGTCTTGCGGTGTCTGCTATGGTGAAAGTTGTCTGTCCGAAGTGTGGGAAGCCGGGATATTTGTCGTTTAAAATGGTTAAGGGTGAAAGGTACAGTTATGTGGCGCATAAGGAATCGGGGAAGGTGAAATGGTGTTACTTGGGAAAGCCTGCAGAGGAGCTTTCGAAGGTAGGCGTTGCGGCTGAGCCTTCAAAGTTAAGCAGCCACGGTCCAACGGAAGACCCTTCAAACGAATCCTCGCGTCAGCCGACTGGAGATGAGGTTAAGGAGTACTTCGCCAAGCTTAGAGCTTGCTCCAAGCCTGAGTACACTGACGAGGAGCTTCTGAAGGCTATTGTAAAAGACGCTCGAAACGACTACTTCTGCGGCACAGGCCGCGTATTCATAAGCGAGTTCACGAAGTGGTACGGCTGCTCCAGGGAGAGGCTTCTAAGCGTGCTGGAGAAGAGCAATTTGAAGTGGCGCCTCGACCCGAACGAGGTCGTCGTCCTCATAGACCTCTAGGTGGTTTCTATGGAAGTTGACCCGCAGCAGGCTTTCGAGGAAATCCTCACTTGCGAAAAGTACGATCAGCGTTTGTCGCTGATGGCTAGCAGAGGGTTGGAGGCTTTCACCCTGGACTTCAACGACGTCCTCGCCTACAACTTCGAACTGGCTCGCAGCCTGGTTGAGAAGCCTGAGGAGTTTCTGAGGCACGCTAAAAACGCAGCCACTCGACGCCTCCAAACCGTCGCACGTGAGTACTCGGACCATGTTAAAGACTTAAGGGTCAGGCTCACCCAGCTTCCGGAAGGCACGCCTATCCGCGAGATCGGCGCCAAACACGTAGGCAAGCTCGTGATGGTTGAAGGGATAGTTGTCCGCTCAACTCCCGTGCAGCCTCTCGTAGTCAAGGCGGCGTTCCGCTGCAGGGCATGCGGCGAAGTCACGCCCGTGCCGCAGGAGGGCGAGTTTCTCAGGCAGCCTTACAGGTGCCAGAACCCAGACTGTCACAGGTCAGGCAAATTCGACTTCGTTGAGGACGAGTCCGAGTACGTTGACAGCCAAAGCCTCCGCATACAAGAGCTGCCGGAGGAGCTTCCGCCTGGCCAGATTCCAACGTCGCTTGACCTCAAGGCCGTTGGCTCAGACTTGAGGGACGCCGCAAGGCCAGGCGACCAGGTGAAGGTCGTAGGCATCGTCAGAGCTTCCTCCACAATTATGCCGAAGGGAGGCAGGCCGAGGACGCTTAAAATACACGTGGACGTGAACAACATTATCCCGGTTAGCAGGGAGCCTGAATCGCTGAACATATCGCCTGAGGAAGAGGCGAAAATTAAGGAGTTAGCTAAAGACCCATGGATTCACAAGAAGCTAGTGCAATCCATAGCGCCAAGCATGTACGGCAACGAGCACATCAAAGAAGCCTGTCTATACCTCCTCTTCGGCGGGGTGCCGAAGAAGCTTCCGGACATAAACGTTAGAGGCGACCTGAACGTTTTGATAGTTGGGGACCCATCAACTTTCAAAAGTCAGCTCCTCCGCTACGTCGTCACCGTCGCGCCAAGAGGCGTCTACACATCTGGGAGGGGGACGACGGCTGCCGGGCTTACCGCCTCAGTAATCAGGACTGAGAAGGAGGGCGTCACGCTTGAGGCTGGCGCCATGGTTCTGGCGGACCGCGGAGTTGTAGCCATAGATGAGCTTGAGAAGATGAGGCCTGAGGACCGCGTTGCTATCCACACGGCCATGGAGCAGCAGGTTGTTCCCGTGGCGAAGGGCGGGATTGTGGCGACGCTGAACGCTAGGACGGCTGTGTTGGCGGCTGCTAACCCGCAGTTCGGCAGGTACGAGCCAAGGAGAACGGTTATTGAGAACATAAACCTTCCAGTCACGATACTCTCCCGCTTCGACCTCATATTCATACTCAGGGATGTGCCCAACAAAGAGGCGGACGATAAAGTGAGCAGGCACGTTTTAGGCCTGCACAGGACGAGGGGAGCTGCCGTGCAGCCTCCGATAGAACAGGAGCTTCTGAGGAAGTACGTAGCCTACGCGAGGAACATAACGCCGGTCCTCACTCCTGAAGCTGAAGACCGCCTCCACGAGTTCTACCTGAAGATGAGGGAAGCCTCCTCCGACGGAAGCATGGCTATAACCCTCCGCCAGCTTGAAAGCCTAGTGCGCATTGCTGAGGCAAGGGCTAGAGCAGCTTTAAGAGCTGAAGTCACGGTTGAGGACGCTGAGGCTGCAATATTGATCATGAACAGGAGCCTCGAAGACGTCGGCATAGACGTCGTGACAATGAAGGTCGACGTGGACAACATAATGACTGGGAAGCCTAAGAGCATGCGCGACGCGCTCGCGGTCCTCCTCGACATAATCGTTGAGCTTCAGAAGGAGACGGGCCTGGTTGAAGTTAAAGCTGTGTTGGACGAGGCTGAGAGGCGAGGTATCCAGCGGGACGACGGCGAACGCTACCTGGCGCAGCTTAGACGCGAAGGATCGGTCTACGAGCCTAGGGAAGGCTACGTGAAGAAGACGTGAAGCTAAAGAAAAGCGGAGAACGCGCTTGAAGGTCGACGACGATGTTCGAGTGTAGAAGGTACAGGATCCAGGTGTACCAGTGCCGGGAAGGCGACTTCCACGTCTTAGCGGCGCCTGTAGAGTACCTTGGAAAGGAAGAGTTCAGGAGGTTCACGTCATTGTGCATGCGCAGCTTCATGTCGCTTTCCCGCAAGTGGGTTTTCGAGAGGACGTTCAGAACCCACCAGGAGGCTACGCTCTTCGCGAAGCACCTTGCGAAAAGCCTGGGTGAACCCGTCTTCCTAGACTTGGACGAGGCGAGGATCGTCGTCCCTGACGAGTGAACCTTCAAATCGGGCATGCTTCACTGAAACGCGTTTTCAGCCGCGTTTTCCAGCGACCTTCCTCGCTTTCGCCGCGATCCTCTTCGCCTCAGCCATCAGCGCTTTCCTCATGGCTTCCTCCATGAGCTTCTGATGCAGCTTCCTCCTCTCCTCCTCAGCTTTCCTCTTCAGCTTCCTCTCCGACTCGCCTTCCTCCCACTCAAGGTCTGAGTCGGCTATCTGCTCCCAACACTTTCCGCATACTGGAAGCTTCCTTCCCCCGAAAAGTATGTAGACTTGAATGTCCCTCCTTCCGCAGTCTGGGTTGAGGGGGCTCCTGCACACCTCGCTCACTTCTTCACCCTCACTTCGAAACGTCTGACAGGCTCAGCGTAGCCTCTTGCCTTAACCTCAAGCTTCACGTCTCCTTCGCGGTCCGCGTTGAACACGAAGCTGAAGCGTCCCGCCTCGTCCGTCGCATCCGCGAACACGCGCTTCCCATCCTCGTATACCTCGTACTCAACGTTTGCAATGGGCGCTCCCGTCTTAGGGTCGCTTAAAACTCCTTCAACCTTCAAAGGCCTGTTGAGGAACGCTTCCAGAACAGCCTCCCTCGGCTCCTTCAACTCTGCCTTCGCCTCTTCAGCTTTGCCTTCAGCCTTGCCTTCAGCTTCAGCCTTCTCTGGCTTCTCGGCTTTCCCTTCTTCGGTTGGCTTTCCGCTTGTGATCGGTTTTCCGAAGGCGAACTGTCGCCTTGTCACCCTTGACGTGCCTGTTTCGACTGGGAGCTGTCCGACGGCTGTCGGCATTCCGGCTATGAGGCTTAGCTCTTCGGCTGAAAGCACTGTGGGGTTTCTGTGTGGGAACTTGACGTGAAGCGCAACCGCCAGCGCGGCTGTAGCTGCCATCACGGTTAAGTCGAGGTTGGAAAGCCTTAAAGGGTCGAAGAAGCCTAGGAACCATGCTGACAGGGGTATGAGCAGGACTGGCGCAACCCAAAGCCTGCTCAACGCGTTTTCAAGCGTGAGGCTCCTCGGCTTCCGAAGCTGCTGCGGCGGAGCCTCAACAGCTTTTGTGGACTTCCTCGCCTTGAAGCCGTTGAAGGGGGAGAAGGGTATTGAAGCTTGCACGGCCTCGCATGCGTCTGCCTCGCCGTAAACGTTCACCTCGCAGAGGAGGAGGTTCCTCTTCGCCTTCTCCTCAGCTGCTTCAACCTTCGCCTTAACTATGGGGTTGAGTTCCTCCTTACCTTCCTTTTTCGGCGGAGGCCCGCCTGAGAATGCGTCAAGTATCCCTAGGAAGGCGTCGAGTAGCGCTCCGGAGAAGCTGGCCGAACGCCTCGTCTTCCTTGCAATGTAGTCGAGTATCCCCCTCTTCCCCCTCGGGTATCCAGCGGCGAGGATCTCAAGCGCAGCGTCCCTTCCGCTTAGCGAGGCGACAACCTCGTCAACAGGGTTTGCGTTTACACCCTTCTTCAGGTTGCATATTGGGAGGGCGTACTTGTCCTTCAGCTCAAGCTCGACGCGCTGCGCGTAAACCTTGCTCGGAGGCTGGGCTTCAACCACAACCTCAACCTCCATGTTGGCTTTCAGGACGTTCGCAAGGCGGTCCGCCAGTTCAGCGTCTGGAAGCTGGATGAAAAGCCTAACGTGCCTCAAGCCTTCTACGACTGAGCTTGGGCAGTCCGCGACGAAAAGCCTGAAAGGCTTCCCGCAGTTGTAGAGGTACTCGAACACGCGCGTGAAGTTTCCCGCCTCAAACTTTCCTGATGGCAGAGGCTTAACTTCAAGCCAGCAGCTCAACGCTTACACCCGAACGCTTAACCCGCGTGACCTTAAAAGGGTTTTTAAGGCTTGGCGCCACGCTCTACTGGAGGCTCGTACATGGCTAAGTTCAAGGTTCACGGAGTCGCTCGAAAGTTCAGCGAGGCAGCGAGGATGCTGGCTGAAGCGAAGGCTGAAGGCTTGAACGCTGAACTCTGGCTCACCAAAGAGGACAAACGCGGAAACAGGTACGCCGTCATATCAAGGCAGAAGAGGAGGGGGAGAAACCCTGAGGTTAAACTTCTCGACAGGCTCGACGTGTTAGAGCACCCTTCCAAACAGCCTCCAAAGGATCTTCCAAAAGAGTTCAAGATAGTTGGAAGATGGGTTGAATGCCTAGCGCTGAACGATAGGAAAACGCTGCTCGTCAGAGGCGAAAAGCTCAAGCTCCTCCCGAAACGCTGAACGCGCTTTTCCACATCAAAAGGAATTTATAGCCAACCAATTTCGGGTTGGCGAGCTAGGATGTGCGAGTTCAAAGTAATCCTGAACGGCGCGCGTGCCTTCTTTTTCTGCTCCGTTTCCGACGCTTTTCCGTGATTGCCTCTTTTCATGCGTCCCGCTTTAAAGTTGTGCTGCGCTTGTGCTTGTGAGAGCTATGTTGTTCCGTAGGAAGAAGCCTGAGCCTGAAAGTCCCGTGTTCAAGCCTTTAGCTTCTGAGAGGCGGGTCTGCACTTTAGGAGTCGACGAGAACGGCGCTTACAGGGGGATATTCGCGGACGAGCGCATA
>Ga0080004_1132957_pt1 | contig 16454 bp, 18 predicted proteins | sample WasSprMetagenome_FD_69207 | JGI IMG/M metagenome (GOLD analysis project Ga0080004, IMG submission 69207) | Sulfidic aquatic microbial communities from Washburn Spring, Yellowstone National Park, USA - WS (SPADES assembly) (version 2) | ecosystem: Environmental > Aquatic > Thermal springs > Hot... | reverse complement strand
AGGGCGGCTCAGCCGTTCGCGAGGGGGGAGCGGGATTCGGTCATCGTCTTCGTCGTCCCCGCCTCCTCGGTGCGCGGGGCGCTGGTGGTGGGGAGGCCGATGGCGCCGCTGGAGGGGGTGGTGCGCTACGCTGTCCTCTGACCTGCTCCCCGTCGTGCTGCTGAAGGAGTACGCTTACTGCCCCCGCTACGCGTTCTTCCGCCTCCAGCTCCATCTGCCCTACGTCACTGAGTCGATGGAGGCGGCGCGCAGGCTTCCCGACCCGCTCGCCAACCTTGACGCAGGCGGATGGGAGCTGAGGAGGAGCGTGCGGGTGGCGAGCAGGAGATTGGGGTTGTGGGGCGTCGCAGACGCGCTGCTCGTCAAGGGGAGATTGGTGAAAGCCGTGGAGGCGAAAGCGTTAACATTCGTCTCGAGGAGGGCTTTGAGGGGGAGGCTGAGGCACGTGCTGGTGCAGGCGGTCGCGTACGGCCTTTGCGCGGAGGAGGCGCTGCGCCTCACCCTGCAGGGCGTCGTGGTCGTCGGTTCGAGCGGGGCGGTCGAGGAGCGGGTGACGCCGGCGCTGAGAGCCTACGTGGAGGCGCTCGCGGCCGGCTTGAGGAGGGCGGCGGAGGGGGAGGACCCGGGACCAAAGCGGGGTCCCCGCTGCTGGTACTGCGCGTACAGGGAGTTGTGCTGGGCTGCGCCCAGGCTCTAACGAGCGAACAGCGGAGCGCCCGAGCCGCCGTGGCTCGTCCTCCTCTTCCTCACTTCGACGAGCACTAGGTAGCCGACGGCGACGCCCGCGACCAGCGCGACGCCAGTTGGGAGGCGGGGCAGGAGTCTCGCGTGCCTGCCGAGTAGGGGCTTCAGCATCGCTAGGTCGGTGGGACTGTCCATGCGCAGCGCGATCTTTGTCCCGCATTGGCTGAGCACGTCCTTGTCCAAGCCCACGACCCGCTGGCTGGCGACGACGAGGGAAGCGCCGAACTTCCTCCCCTCCCTCGCCACCAGTCTCAGGGCCGCTTTGCTGAACGCCTGCTCGTCCTGGGGCAAGAGCCTGTGCGCCTCGTCCGCGATGAGCAGGAAGGGCGGCTGTTCTCCCACTCTCCTTTCCTCGAACAGCCACCACGCTATGGCGCCCGCCAAAGCTCTCGTCGCGCCTCCCGGCAGGCCGAGACCCAGGTCGATTACAACCGCCTCCCCCTCGCTCAGGTAGAGGGGCTCGCCGTCACCCGTGAACACCCGCTGCGCCTTGAGCATTCTTAACCTCCTTAACACAGCGACCAGTGTTTCCCGCTTGAACCCGTAACGGTCCGCTACCCGCTCAGCGGCCCGCTCGAGATCCTCGAGCGCCGGCCCCTCCGCCTCGTCGAAAGCGAGGTAGAGGAGGTCCCTCTGCACATCCGTCATCTCCGTCGCGTCCGCAATCGCGTCAGGCGAGACCGAGCCTGGTTCGAGCTTCACACGGTTAGCCTTCACTGTCTTGGCCCTGTACCGTTCCCCTAGTGTCGCGTACTCCCCGTGGAAGTCGAGGATCACGGCCGGTAGACCGCGCTCCAGAGCTTCCTCCGCGAGCACTCCGCACGTGTACGACTTCCCCGAGCCCGTCGAGCCGAGTACCGCTGCGTGGTGCCTGAAGAGACGCTCAGGATTCAGTTCGACCTCGAGCCCATGCCTCCACAGCCGTCCCAGCTTCACGCCCCCCTCCGCTAGCCCTAGAAGCGATCTCAACGTTTCGGGTGCAGCCCTGTACACGCGGGAACCGGGGGAGGGTGGTTGGATCGGGGGGAGCATCGAGCCGCCAGAGACGATCCCCAGAGCTTCCGCTTTCGCTACGCGGATCTCGGCGCTCGCGAGCGCCGCCGCGCTGGGCAAGCGCAAGCCCAGACGCAGCTCCCGCACAACCCCCGCTTCCGCTAGGTACTGGTTCTCAACCCTCACTCCTGTAACCCTCGCCACCAGAGCACCGGCTTCTACCGGCACTTCGACGAAATCGCCAGGCGCCGTATCCCCTTCGAGCTCGAACTCGAAGCCCGACTCGCTGGGCGGCCTCCTCGCGATCACGATCCCGACGCTATCCACCCTCCCACCCCGGGGCGACCCTCAGCGCGAGCTCGAACATCCTCTTAACCCACTGGAGGTGTCGTTCGAGTTCCATGGACGCTTCGCTCATACCTACAGGCTTCCCGTCTACCTGCAAATTGGGGGCTAGCAGCCTCAGCAGCTGCTCTTGCACCTCTAGCGGGTCGCCCTTCGCGACGTACTCGACCTTCACCACTCGCTCGCCGACCTTCCAGTAGAACTCGTACCAGCCCTCCACTAGCCTTCCCCGCTCCCGTTCCACTTGCATCGGCGCCGTGTACTCCCAGGGCTGTAGTACAGCGGTGAGGAAAGCCGCGTCGTTGACCCGCCTAACCTTCAGCCCCAGCCACCCTCTCACCGCCTCGTAGAAGCGGTAGTCGCGTGGATCCCTCACGAAGGAGGCGAGCGCCGCGCCCCTCTCCGCGGCGAGCCCCACCACCTTCCCGTGCAGCTCCGCCAGCTCCCCAGCCATCCTCCTCAGCTCGGCGCTGCCGGGCACGACGAAGCCGTGGGGCAGCATCGTCCCGCCGGCGACCACCAGCTCCGCCCCCCGCTCCAGCGCCTCCGCCGCGTTGAGCAGCCTCAGCCTCGCCGCCAGCAGCCTCGCCGCGATCCTCCTCCCCGCCGCCAGCAGCTCCGGGTACTCCACCCTCAGCTCGTAGGGGCCCCCGTCGAACGGCTCCTCCCCCCGGAACTCCCTCACGCTCGGCCTCCTCAGGTACTCGACCGCCTCCGCCTGCCCGTAGTCCGCCAGCCTCGCGAGCGCGGCGACCGAGGAGACGTAGGCGACCGTGATCGGCACGTACTTCGCGAGCACGTAGTTGGCGAGCTTGGCGCCGGCCGCCTCGCCCGCCACGAACGCGACGCGCCCCGGCTCCAGGTCCCTCGAGCTTGAGACCAGCTTATCGCCGGCGAACCCCTCGGGCGGGGGCAGCGAGAGCAGCTTCCTCCTCAGCTCCTCCCTCCTGCCCAAGCCGGCGACCACCTCCCTGATCCTGTACACCTTCTCCAGCATGTAGGAGACCGCCTCGCGCCTCGGGTCGCCCAGCACCACCCCCTCCACCGACAGCTCCTCGCCCACCGCCTCCCACCGCTCCAGCAGCCCCGCGCTCCCCGCCGAGAGCCGGTACCTGCCACCCCCCGCGTACTCGAGCGCGCCCAGCTCCAGCAGGTCCACCAGGTAGATGCGCGCCATCCTCTCCGTCACGCCCAGCGCCTCCGCCAGCCGCTGCGCCGTCACGAACCCCTCCGACGCCGCGAGCTCGGCGCAAGCCTTCAAAGCCGCGTTCAGCCTGGAAACGTAAGCTGCCGGCGTACGCGGCATTGCAATCTCGGAAATAGGATTCCACACCCTTCTTAAACCGCACGGGGATAGTACACCGAAACTATTGGAACCCGGTAAAACAGAGCTGTCGCCTCTCCGCGGAGCGCGAGCCGTTTACGGCGAGCGGCGCGCCTGGGAAGGCTTAAAGGTCGGGGCCCGCGCGTTTGAGCGCCGATGAGCGGATTGCACGTCGGCGAGCGGTGAGCGGCCTCCACCGACGGCGAGGCCGCTTCGGCGGCGTTTCCCCCGGGCGCGCTCTGCCAGCCCCCGGCGCCGTACACGCAACTTTCATATACGTTGCAAGACGCTCTCGTGTCCACGGGTGCGCTGTCTGTTCGGGTTGGGAGGGAGGGGGCTTTGAGGTTGGGGGTTGATGTGAGGGCGGTTGTCGAGAAGGCCCTCGAGGAAGAGGTTAGGAGGGTGAAGAGGGAGAGGTTCAGGAGGCTGCTCGAGGAGGCGCTGAAGGGCTGCGACGTGACCGTCGAAGAGTTGGTGAAGGCCGTGAAGGAGGCGAGGAGGGAGCGCTGACGACCGGGTACTTGGTTGGCGCTTCAGCCCTTTACCCGCTCAAGCTGAGGGAGGAACTCCTCGACCGCTTGCCGCTCGCGGGTGCTGGATCTGGCGGTTTGCGAGGTAGGGAACACGGCGGAAGGGGTGCGGGGCCCGCAGGGTTAGGGATCCGAAGGCTCTGGCGCAGTTTTCGGAATTGCGCAGCGTGGTCGTTAGAGAAGGTGGCGAAAAGGGGAGAGGTTTTTGGAGGGGCCGTAGCTGAGGGGGTCGCCTTCTACGGCGCGGCCTACCTGTGTGCCGCTGGGAAGCTCGGCTTGATCTGGCGACCGAGGGTTCCGACCCGAAGAGGTGGGAGTCGCTGGACGCGGAGGGGTTTATCGCGGAGCTCGAGCGCTCGAAGTGAGGCGGTTGGCGCGCGGCCGCTTCGCGTTGAAGCGCGGGAACGCTCGCGTTGTCGAGGTGAAGGTTTTTCCGCAAGGTCCGCCGCGCGCGACTACGTCGAGGGAGGCTGTTCGACCGTTCTCGGCTGAGTTGGCGGCGAGCTTCGCGGTTGTGGAATCTGAACCGCCCGCGCGCTGGGTGGAACGCCCTGAAGGGTTCCCGGCGGTCTCGCGGGATGACCGCGGTTTGCGCCTCCGCTTTGTGCGGGGTGCTGCGGCGCTAGCGGTAGGCTGATATACCTGGTGTTCCAGGTGTACCTAGCGTACCCATGAGCGTTGCCGTGACGATCAAGGTTCGCAGGGAGCTTGTGGAGCTTGCGGATAGGATGGTTGCGCTCGGGTTGGCGAGGAGCAGATCTCACGCGTTCAACCTGATGATCGAGAAGGGTTTACGCAGCGTTGTGGAGGAGGTTGAGCGCTGGGAGAGCATCTACAGGAGGGCGGAGGAGCTGGAGAGGCGGGGGTTCAGGCTGAGGCACGGCGGCTTGAGCAGGCTCCTGGAGGAGGGGAGGGGTGCGTAGCGTGGGGGGTGCGGTCTACATCGATACTTGCGTGATCGTGTCCTACGTGGACGAGGCGGACCCGAACCACGAGAGGGCTGTGAGGCTCGTGGAGGGGCTGGGAGGGGAGAGGTTCGTCTCGATGCTCTCCCTCGCCGAGCTCGCCTCCGTGTACTCGAGGGCCGGGCTGGGGGAGCCCCTCCCCTTGGCCGTGTACTCGGTTAAAGCTGTGGGGGCGAGGGTCGCGGGGCTGGACTTCAACAAGGTCCTGAGGGAGGCCTTCGAGAGGGCCCCCGCGCTGAAGCTCAGAACCCTCGACCTCCTCCACCTGGTGGCCTGCAGGGCCGCGGGCTGCGAGGAGTTCGCCACGCTGGACGCGGGCATAGCCGGGAGGGCGGACGCGGTGAGCAGAGAGCTCGGTGTCAGAGTGGTCACAGCTGTGTAGCCCGCCGAGGCGCGTTCAACCCCTCGAGCGGGGTCGGGAGGGGATGCTGCACCCGATGGTGTAGCGCGCGCCGAGGAGAAGGGAAGAGTGGGGCTGGAGGTTGAAATCGAGAACTTCGGTTCAATAAGCAGTGGGAAGGCAAGGCTCAGATTCCTAACCATCTTCATCGGCCCCAACAACTCTGGAAAGTCTTACACCGCGATGCTCATCCGTTCTATTTTCGAGTTCTCTGCTGAATTTAAATATATTATTTTTGTTATTTTCCTCTGATCTCTGAGTTTGTTAAAAAGCGTAGCAAGAAGTACGACAAGATTATGGATACTTTAGTAAGCCAAGTCTCACAGCTATTGGAAAAGAGGGAATACGAGATCCCTAAACGGTATATAGAGGCTCTCGCGAACGAGATTCACGAGGACTTCTTTGAAAGGAGATTGGAGAGCGAGATTATTCGTAGCTCGCGCTGGGTTAAAACCGTGAAGGCGACTAGAAGGAACTCTGATGGTTGAGTGCACGGTTGATGCTTCTACCCTTTACGCGCGCCAGCCTGCGCGGCACTCGCACTGACTTCGCTTGAAGAGCGAAAACGCTCGCGCTGCTCGGAGCTAGCGCGATCCGGCGATCGCCCACTTATCCCTCTACTGATCTGGCAAGGTTTTTCTACAGGGTTCGCTGCTTGCAACCCGTGTTGAAGGAGGCTGTTCAGCTGTTCCTGACTGGGTTGGCGGCGAGCTTCGCGGTCACAGTTTCCGTGTTCGCAGTCTCAGCGGTTATGGAATCTGTACACTACCTGCTTGCAGGTCCGAGCTTCGAGCGGGCGGTGAACCTCCTGCTCTTCATCTTCATCGCGGGCGTTTCCGGCGCTGCAGCCGGTTTCGCTTTCTCGCTGGCAGTTGGGATCATAGGGCGGGCGCGGGAGAGAAGCGGCCCCGCGCGCTAGGCTCATAAACCGCTGCGAGGATGGCTGGCGGAACCCCGTGAGACATGCGGAGAAGCTTTGGCAGCTGGTTTCGGGCGACTGCTTGAACGAGGTGCTCGCTTTCCCGGTGGCCGGATACCACTCAGCTCACGTTGCCGGCGTGGACCCCAAGCTCTTCGCGGGGGACGCGAGGGTTATGGCTGAAGTGCAGCTGAAGGTACTGGGGGGCTACGGTTCCGACTTCCTCTCGCCCCCGATGGATTTGACGATGGAGACCGAGGCTCTCGGTGCTCGGGTCGCTTGGGGCTCGATCCCGCCCTCCGTGAAGGAGCACCTACCGCTCGGCGAGGCCGGAAGGCTGAGGGACCTGGAAAGCACCTTCCTCTCGAGCGGTAGGGTTCCCGCCTTCCTCGAATGCGTGAGGATCCTCAGGGAGCTGGACGGCAGCGGTAGAGCGGTTTGCGGGTTCGCCGCCGGCCCCCTCACGCTGGCCGCCAGCCTCTTCGGCGCTGTCAGCGTGCTGAAGCTCACGCGCGCGAACTCGCAGCTGCTCGCCGAGCTCGTCGACAGCGCCGGCAGGCTCGTGGAGCTCTACTCGAGCGCGCTCGCCGAAGCTGGAGCCGACTGCGTCATGATCCTCGAGCCCGTCGCGGCCCTCGTATCGCCGCAGCACTTCGAAACCCTCATCCTCGAACCGTTGAGGAGCGCGTTCGCCGGCGTGGAGAAGCGGGGCGGGATCCCGGCTCTGCACGTGTGCGGTGACGCCAACAGGATTCTGAAGCTGATGGCCGCCACTGGGGCGCGGATCTTGAGCATCGACGCTCAGGTGGACGTGGGGCGCGCGCTCGCGGAGGTGGACAGGGTGGTGATGGGGAACGTGCCGACAAACCTCTTCCTCTCGAGCCCCGAGGAGGTGAGGAGGTACACGCTCGCGATGCTCTCCGCCTCCCGCGGCCGAAGGCACATCGCCGCCTCCGGCTGCGACATACCCGTGCGCGCGAACCCCGAGAGCGTGAAAGCGATGGTCGAAACCGCGAAAAGCTTCAAGATGGAGTGCTAGCGTGCACCACGATCGGCTACCGCGCAGCCCCCCGCACCAGCTGCCTGCCGATATCGTGCAGCTTCATATAGATGCCGATAAGCATCAAAAGCAGGCCGGTCAGCGAGAACGTTAAACCGTTCACCAGCCCCGAGTAGTCGACGCCTTGCGGGTAGTGCAGGACGTAAGGGTAAACTTTTACGCTGCTGAACCAAACTGTGGGCTGCGTCAAACTGTAGTTGAAGACGCAGTGCACGTTCGTAAAGGCCGAGAACTCGTGTATCGCCACGGTGCGCTCCCGCGGTACGAGGGTGAAGTTGAGGTACTTGTAACCGAAAATGCTTTTATTCAATTTGAACTCCCTCTTGTAGGCGAGATCCCAATCGACATTCTCCATCACCACCTCCTCGGAGAGCAGCGTCTCGCACTCCGAGTCGCTGCAGCCTTTGAGCTCCACCCGCACGTATGGGGTCGCGTTCGGGTCGATCGTCTTCCACCCCCTCATGTACAGGGACAGCGTGTCGCCTCCCCTGCAGCTGGTCCTCCAGTACGTCGACGTCACTGGGGTGATGAAGCTCTTGGGCTCGGCGAAGTCGATCTCGGGGCACTTGATGTCGTTCGCGGGCCAAACGTAACTCCACCTCGTGCAAGCCACGACAAAGGAGAGATCCGCCTCCTTGGAGTAGTTGCCGGGCCAATCCGTCTCGAAGTGGTACACCGGGATATTGACAACGTCGGACCAGTAGTACACCTTCACCCCCTCGTAGTAGATCAACCTAACACCGTTGACGACCAGCGTCGCGCCTAGAAAGACCAGGAAAAGGGATAGGCGAGATAGGGGTACCTTCGCCACAGGCACGGATTACGAGCAAGCACAGCCTTATAAAAACAGCGCGGAAAGCACGCTCGCAAACGCTCACCAAGCTGGGCGCGCCCGTTCGCCCATAAGGAGCGCCAGCCCGAGGTGCTTGACCCTGTTCTCCTCGCACTTCCTGAGGAAGTACTCCTCGTTGAAGTCCCCGCGAGCTTTCGAGTAGGCGACGATGTCCTTCGCCTTGATGAGGTCCCTCACGCCCCGGTCGAGGGAGGAGACGAGGAAGAGGACCGCGAGGTCTTCCGGCGACAGGAGCGCGAGCTCCCCGACCTCCTCGATCCTTACGAGCCTCCTCCTCGAAGCGGCCTCCGCGTCGTACCTGTAACCCCTCGGTTTGACCAGGTCGAACCTGAACCCCTTCACGACCAGCCTGTACTGCCAGTGCCCCACCTCTAAGGGAAAGACCTCGAACCTAGCGGACGCGTACTCGAGGAGCTCGTTCACCCTCTCCGCGTCGTCCAGGTCCACGAGGAAGTCCACGTCGAGCGTCGTTTCGGGAGGGGCGTAGAAGTTCCTCGCGAACCTCCCGACTGCCGCGTACTCGGGGAAGAACCTCCTGACGGTCCTCGCCGCTAGCCTCAGCGCGCTCTTGAAACGCCGCTCCACCGACAAGAGAGGACACCCAAGACGACCGAGAGGACGGCGAGCTCGGGCTTCGTCGTGCGCGCGGCTGGGTCGACCTGCCTCGCCAGGTAGTCCTCCACCTCCTCCCGCGGGACCTTGAGCTCCGCTGCAGCCTTGAGCAGCTCAACCACGCGCGGGTCCGAGCTCTTCCCCAAATAGAACCTCCTGGGCTTCTTGAGCTGCTTGTCCCAGAGCGTCACATACAGGTAGCCGTTGACCTCCTGGATTTTCACGGAATGTACTATGAAAAGATAGTATAAACCCTAGCGCTCGCTCAGGTCGGCTCGGCACTGCTCCTCACTATTTTTCTTCGAGGAGCTTTCCTAAGCTGCCTTCCTTCAGCTCAGATTTTCGCTTCTCCAGCTCCTCCGCCTTCCTGTAGATGTTCTCCCAGCGCTCAACCTCCTCCACAACGCTGCGTAAACCCTTCTCGATCATCAGGTTGAACGCGTGGGATCTGCTCCTCGCCAACCCGAGCTCAACCATCCTATCCGCAAGCTCCACAAGCTCCCTGCGAACCCTAACGGTCACGGTAACGCTCATCAAAGCGGGTGTGCACACACCCCCGCATCAACTTTACTGGTGCATGCTGCCGATCTTGTTTTGATTAGGAAAACCTACCATCATGCGCAGTACTCTGCAAGCGTTAATTTTATAAATACTCTCAATGACACCGTCGAGAAAATGTATGTCAGGTAAAGCATCCCTACTCCCGCTCTCGGAAGAGCTGTACCTCAGAAGCCTAACCGGGAGGCTCGTTGGAGAGCACCTCTTCGACGGGTACAGGAGGGTCGCGGCCATCGCCTACCCTGACAGGATCTGCGCCGCCATGGCGGCAGCCGCGGTAGCCTCATACACGTACTACGCCGGCTACAGGGATAGGCTTGCAGCCGTCTTCGTGTACGACGAGAAAATCGATGAGACCGCGAAGGCAATCGCTTCGGCGGACTTCGACATCGTGTACATAGCCTTCGGAGGCGAGCAGAAGCTCTCCACCGTGAACGAGGCTACGGTCAAAACCCTCAAAGCCCTAGCTAACGCCGGCTACAGGAGAGCCCTCGCCGTACACGTTAGAGCCTGGCTGGCCACCAAGCAGCTTTCCACGGTACTATCCGATCCGAGCTTGCGGCAGTGGCTGGAAAGCCTCCCCGAAGTGAGGGTGTTCACAGCCGATTTGAACTCCAAAAAGTTCATCTTCAATAGAGTGAAGTTTACCGAGGGAAAAGCCTCCCTGACGCCGTACAGGGAAGCGTCCCTAACCGACGAGCACGTAGACCTGCTGAAGAGGTCCATACCGCCACCAGAGTAGCTTGGTAGAAAAATTTCTATTTTTTAACTTCTGTTTCCAAGTTTCCTTCGTAGAACAGATTTTCGGGTAGTTAGCTTTTCAGCATTTAGGTTGTTAAAGCCCCTATATTCATGTACAACATGTAAAATGCGACTAGAATAAGTACAACCGCGTACAGCTTCGTTAAAGTCGCTCGAGGCATCCTCGACATTAGGAACGCTCCCATCCAGCCGCCGAAGACCCCTCCTGCAATGTAGAGACCCGCTATGGTTGCGTTTAAGTACCCTTTAAGGAAGTACCTTAGCGCGGTTAGCAGCCCGAAGGAAAACACCGCTATTTGAGACGTGCCTATAGCTTGCGCGATGTCTAACGTGGAAAAGGAGACCAGCGCGGGAACTATTAGGAAACCCCCGCCGATCCCGAAGAAGCCGGAGAGGAACCCCACACCTAAGCTCGCTAGCGCAAGCTTCGAAAAAGAGCTTCCACCGGGGCGAACCATCGAGCTTGGTTTTTCCTCTCTTCTCAGCATTTCGACAGCGACTACGATCATCAGCAAGCTGAACAGGAACAGGAGCTTCCTCCCCTCCGTAGCGAGCCCAAACTCGGAGCCGGCGTACACCCCGATGAGCCCGAAAACGCTGAATACCGCCCCGAGCTTGAAGTCCACGTGCTTCTTCACGGCGTGGGGCACCACGTTTAGGAGGGCGTTCACGCTTACAGCGAGAGCTGTCGTCCCTATCGCGCCGTGAGCGTCGCCGTAGCCGACCAGGTGTATGAGCAAGGGAACTGCGAGTATGGAACCGCCGCCACCTATAAGCCCGAGCGAGAAGCCGACTATCGCGCCGGAGAGCACGCTTAGAAGCATTTGCGGCAGAGTTACCCAATCCATGGTGCCGGCTGGATCGAATCAGCTTTTTACGCTTTTCGGGTTTAGAGGCTCGGCGATTGCCAGAGGATTATTTCCTTTTCCATTTCCATTTGCAAAGCAGCATGCAAGGAGCTGCCAATCCTCGATGCGGTACAACCCCCTCCGAGGTTAGAAGCCCATCTGCGCCGGCGCCCTAGCCGTCGGCAGGTACAGCGCGAGACCTTTGATGCGCCGGGAAAACGGGAGGAAAACCTGTAAATCGATCTGCGGCGCGCCGCTTTTTCGGATACGGGTTCACGCTTTGCCCGTGCCTCCCAGCTCGTACTTGGCTTGAACCTGCCTTACAGGTCTCGCTCTGCCGGCGAACCAGAGCGCCAGCGCGCTAGCCAGCTCCTCAGCCTTGTCCCTCCGCTCCTCGAGGAGGTTCACCCTCTCCCTCGGGTCTTGCTTCAGGTTGTAGAGCTCGTGCCTCCCGTCCGATCTGAGGATCAAGCTCCACTCCCTGTCCCTCACGCACCTATCGGCCGCCTCGAAGTAGCCTGCGACCGCGTACCTCCTGTGCTCCCCTGCCGGGTTCTCCAGCACGCGGGCGAAGCTCCTGCCGGCCAGCGGGTACGCGTAGGTTTCGGGAAGCTCCAGCAGCTCCAGCAGCGTCGGCAGGAGGTCGGGGAACTGGACTACCGCGTCGATAACCGCGTGCTTGCCGCTGGGCAGCCTGACCATGAAGGGGACCTTGAGGAGCTCGCTGTAGAGCCGGTCGGTGCCCTTGAGGAACTTGCCGTGATCGGCGAGCGGGTGCCCGTGGTCCGCCAGGACCACGACGATCGACCGCTCGAGCAGGCCGAGGTCCCTCAGCGCACTGTAGAACATGCCGAAGTAGTGGTCGACGTACGCGACCTCGCCCGCGTACAAGCCCCTGATGTAGTCGATCTGCTCCCTGCTGTACCACCTGCCGGCTTCGCCCCCCATGGGCAGGATCAGCTTCGGCCCCCTGTAGCCCGGGTCCGTGTACTTGTCGAACCTCGGGGGCGGGAGCCAGGGCTCGTGGGGGTCGAACGAGTCGACCCAAAGCAGAAACCTCTCCACCTTCCGGCTCGCCTCCCTCACCCACTCGACCGCGGCCCTGAAGACCTTGGCGGCGAACCAGTCCTCCTCGCTTTTCCAGTCGTCGATGTTCGCGAGGAACTGGGCGACAAGCTCGGCGTAGCTCCTGCCCCCAGCGTAGTTGGTGTAGTAGTCCCTTGTCACGTAATCCTCGACGCGCCTGTTGGCGGGCGGCGGGATCTTGTAGGCGTCGTACTCCTGGCCTCGGACGAACAGCCACGTGTCGAACCCCTTCGCGTAGTTCATCCCCGGCTTGAAGAGATGGTACGTGTCCGAGATTAAGCCGGTGAAGTAGCCGAAACCCTTCAGCAGCTCAGGCATCGTGTAGGAGTCGGAACGCAGCGGCGACCAGCCGTGGTAGGGCAGCGTGAACTGGCCCGTAAGCAGCTCCTCCCTCACCGGGAGCGTGGGCAAGCCCGACGGGTAGGCGTTCGCGAAGACAACGCTCTCCGAAGCGAACCTATCCAGGTTCGGGGTCTCCGGAGCTTCAACCCCCTCGAAAACCCTCTGGAAGCCGAGGAGCCTCCTGTAGAAGCCGACGTGATCCTGCCTGAGGCTATCGAGAACGACAACAACTACGTTCAAATCCGGCTTCACGCCCACGCCGCGAAGCTGCGAACCCTCCTAATAAGTGTAACAACCGAAAGCGGGTGACACCTTCATCGGCGAGCCCGCTCGGTCCCGTGAGCGCTCGCGCCAGCCTGCTCGCAGAGCGGCTTCGAGCCTACTGGTGCTTTAGTGCTAACGTTTAAGCAGGCTTGCGCGGAACCCCCCCGCGCCCTGCAGGTGGCTTGCATGGTCGACGCGCTGGCTAGCTGGGACTTGAGAGCTTAGGTTGCCGCCGCGCTCACAGTGCTCGTTTCGCTCTCCCTGATACTCAGATACCGGAAGCCGAGCGTGCCCGTCTGGTGCTACATGGCTTTCTTCTCGTTCCTAGCGGTCGCGTCCGGCCTCATCCCGGTCGAGCAGGTGCTGCAAGCGATCGACCTCGAGGTCATCCTGTTCCTGATCGGGATGTTCAGCATCGTGTCGCTCGCCGAGTCGTCAGGCCTCCTCGACATGCTCGCGTGGAAGGTGATGGGCAAGCCCAAAACCGTCTACAGCCTGCTCCTCCTCTACTCGCTCACGCTCGGCCTCCTCGCCTCCATCGCGATGAACGACACGATGGCGGTCATGGGACCACCCATCGCCTACTCCCTGTCCAGGGTCACCGGTATCGACCTCGAAGCGCTCATCCTCCTGCTCGCCTTCTCGATAACGATCGGCTCGACGATGACGCCCGTCGGGAACCCGCAGAACGTGCTGATCGCCGTCCAATCGGGGATGCGCGCTCCCCTCACCACCTTCCTCAAGTTCCTCCTCGCACCCACCATCCTCAACCTCGCGCTAACAACAGTGATCGTCGCTAAGCTCTACAACGTGAAGAACGGGAAGGTCGACGTCAAGATGGAGCCGCGCGAGTTCGCAAGAAGCAGGGACGCGTACGTCGCATCAGCAGCGCTCGCCGCCGTGATCCTAGCCCTCCTCCTCAACGACACGCTAGCCCTCCTCAACCTCCCCCACACAGAGCACATCGGCGTAGTGCCGTTCGTCGTCGCGGCGGGAGCGCTCCCCTTCGCTAGGAGGCCGCGGGAGGTGATCAAAAGCGTAGACTGGGGCACGATCATATTCTTCGCCACAATGTTCATCACGATGAAGGCGATATGGGACAGCGGAGTCCTCTACACACCGCTCAAAGCCGTCTCACCCCTCAACACCGACCCGCTCGCCAACACCCTCCAGGTAACACTCGCCTCGCTCCTGTTCAGCCAGCTCCTCAGCAACGTCCCCTTCGTCAAGCTCTACATCGACTACCTGCACACGCTCGGCAACACGCACCTCGGAAACCGCGAGTGGATCGCCCTCGCAATGAGCTCCACAATCGCCGGAAACCTAACCCTCCTCGGCGCCGCCTCCAACATCATCATCCTAGAAGCCGTCGAAAGCAGGTACGACAGGACAATCTCACCCCTCAAGTTCATGAAAGTAGGAGCCATAGTCACAACCCTCAACACGCTAGTATACCTACCCTTCCTCGTCCTATTAAGCTAGGCTACTGCCTTTCACACTTTTAAGCAGTAAATGCAGCAAGCCGGATCCACCCGCCATCCGCGCGTGCGCAAGCTCTGATCAAAAGGCTTTTACGGCACTATAGCTTTTGACTTTATCAGGATACAGGTGAAAATCAGCAAGGAACTGGAAAGGAGATTCAGGGAGCTCGCTATGAAGAGATTCGGATACACTAAAGGCTCCCTGCAGAAAGCCGCAGAGGAGGCCATCGCAAGGTGGATCGCATGGATGGAAAACGCAAACCTCGAGTTCGAGGGAGATCCTGTTGAGGCGATAGACGGCATCCTCGCTGACCTAGACGCAGATTCTGCGGAGCTGCAGCATAAAGCGAGGGAGCTCTGGGCCTCCAAGGTGCTGGGAGGTGTACCTGGTTGACGTAAACATCTACCTCGAAGTCGTGCTGTCTCGCAAGCGGAGCGGCTAGTGCAAACTTTATTAATCAGCTCGTTACTTTCGATTTATCGATGGATGAGCGCGAGTATTTTGAAGGAGAGATCCTGCCTTACGTCAGTGTTCCCAGCTCGAACCCCTACGTCTTCTACATTGAGTTGAAAGGTGAGCAAGCGCGTGCAAGCGTGAATGCTTTAGAGCAGGTAACCGATATTTTCGCTAAATACGAAGTCCCTATTCTGAAGGTAGACATTATCGCTTCAGCTGGGACTTTCAAGCTGGTTGTTTTCGCGGATTTAAAGGAGGGAAAACTGGCGGAGCGGTTAGTCACCGAATTGAAAACAGTACCTTACTCGCTTCGCGCTTACTACTCGAAGCCTGCGGTAAGCGGTTTCGGGTTCTCCGACCGATGCTTCCCCATAACCGTTAGAGGGGAGCGGGCGGTACTTTTTTCGAGACAGGTTTACGAGGGTTTCTTTAGGGAGGGTTGGAGGAGGTTTGGGACAGGGTTCCCTATAATGCTCTTCCTTGCTGGTTTCGAGTCTGGGCGGCTCGCTTACCAGAGGCATTTGGAGGTTGCTGGCGGAGATGTGAAAGCTGCGGTAAAGGTGGCTGAAGCTTTCTTCCAGCTGCTCGGCTACGGGAGGCTCGAAATACTTAAGATCGACGACGCTAGGAGAGAAGCTGTCTACAGGGTGTACGACAGCTTCGAGTGCGAGCTCTTCAAAGGCGAGGGCGAGATAAGAGCAGGTTTCGTCAGGGGGCTCATCGGCGGCTGGATGGCAGCGAGGTGGGGTGTAGAAGTAGCGGAAGATATAGAGGTGAATGAGGTGAAGTGCATCGCGAAAGGAGACCCCTACTGCGAATTCCGCGTCTGGATAGAGAAAAAGAGGTAGCACAAGAGTTAAGCGCGACTGTGCATAAGCCCCGTTAGCTAGAAAGCGGGTAAGCACCGCTGGCCGCGCGCTCACAGCGCGAAGCGGCAGAGAAAGGCCCGAGAAGTGTTGAGGTCGTGCCGCTATTGAGGATGCTGGCGCGCGTCCTTCGCGCAGAGCTTGGATCAGAAGTTCTACGTAGGCTCGTCCAGCTTCCAGGTGGACACGCTGAAAGCACGCGCTGCTCAGATCGAAAAGCTGCGTATGCGCGAAAAAAACGAAAATAAAATTATCTTTAATTTGGTTTTTCTGCGCACAATATGGTGAGACTTGCCTATGCGGGAGAAAAGCTGTTCTGTGTGCCCGTACTATTTGAGGCGATCCAGTTACTGTGCGCTTCTCGGCATTAAGGTGCGCGACCCACTAAAGCCGCCTTGTCTCGCTGAAATTATTCAGAAGCCTGAGGTTAAGCCAACGACGGAGGTTGCGCGCCTGCAGGCTGGTGTAGGCTCGGAGAAGACGCCTCCAGCTGTAAGCCGGAAGAAAACTGTTAGGAAAAGTTCAGCTGCCAGCGCAGTAGTTCTCATTCTCCTAATTCTGTTTATCTTGACAAACGCAGTCTGGTTCTTCGAGTATTCGAGACTGAGCGCTGAGTACCGCAGCTTGGCCGACCGCTATCGGGATCTCAGCAACAACTACGATACCCTTCTCTTCAATTACAACTATCTAACGGAAAGGTATAACGAGCTCGAAGGAAACTTCGATGAACTGTATAAAAATTACACATCTTTATATGCCGAACATTTAGATTTGCAGTTAAAGTATTATGGTCTTCGATTCGATTATGAATCTTTAAAAGATAAAAGCGCTAAAACCAGCAGCAGTCTCCTCAGTTTGTTGAACGAACTCGAATTGTTGGCTTGTATTCCAGAGGCTTTCAAGAGGGTTTTAAACTGGAGTGCTGTCGAAGCTATCGGCAAGTACGTGAACGAGTCGGGCGTCAACCCGTGGGACTACTGGGGTTCGATCCAGAAGATCTACGACTACATCCGCGCGAAAGTGAGGTACGCGTACGACGTCGAAA
>Ga0080004_1103168_pt1 | contig 16456 bp, 12 predicted proteins | sample WasSprMetagenome_FD_69207 | JGI IMG/M metagenome (GOLD analysis project Ga0080004, IMG submission 69207) | Sulfidic aquatic microbial communities from Washburn Spring, Yellowstone National Park, USA - WS (SPADES assembly) (version 2) | ecosystem: Environmental > Aquatic > Thermal springs > Hot... | reverse complement strand
AACACTATAAAAACCATTACACTCCAAAACCTCACCCTTAACACCAACACTGGAAAACATTTCAAGGATAAGGTTAGCAGCCTCCCCACCACACCTCAACCCCTGCTCAGGACTATTAACAGTATTAACAGCCACAAGCCTACGGAGAACTTCAAGAGGATCCAAAACCATAAATGATGCACCTCGCAAAAATATATGTGGGTAACAATATTTATAGGCTTCCAAAAACAGTCTAAAAACTTTGCATGCCAGAAAAAGGCCTGTAGACAACGAGGGGTAGTCACCTGCAATCCTTATGAGTTAGGAGCCTAATCCTCATCCTACCCCGCCGTGAAAATCTCCTCCATGATCTTCCATACCATCATTATTTCTTACACTCCACTTCTATTCTAAAGTCGCATAGATCATATATTATTCATCCCTATGCTACATTTTCGTTAAGCTCAAAATTCAAAATTAAACTTCCCTGCTCGACGATGCGCAACGTTTTTAAAGTAGTAGTAGTAGCTATTTCTAGGAAGTTTACGAAAAACGGAGAATGATGGTGATGCTCAACATTCTCACTAAGCTCAGGGGCTTGGACCAGCGAGTTAAAGTTGCAATCATTGGTTGCGGTATACTCACATTTGCCAGCGTGCTTGTCTCACGCTACGAACCGCTTTACGCTGCCAGTCTCGGCGCCGACCCAATCATCATAGGCTTGCTCAACAGCATAGGTTCACTCTCCACCGCAATCTCCGGTGTTTTTATAGGATGGGCGGCTGAACGATACAATGTAAAGAAGGCCATCCTCCTCATGATAGGCTTATCCATAATACATCAGACCATCTATTCTATGGCGTGGAGCTGGTGGCTACTCGTCCCCGCCACTTTAATCAGCGGTAGAGTGATCAGAATGGGGCCTTTCGCAGACATAATTATGGTTACAGCGACGGAGCCCAGCCGCAGATCCTTCGTCATAAGCTTATCACGTGTAGTCTGGAATTTTTTGAACGTTTTCGCGCCAATGCTCGCCGCAATAATCGTCGTCTACTTCGGAGGAATAAACGTTCAAGGTATACGCCCACTATACCTTCTCCAACTCACTTTGACAATATTAGTTTTCATCTATGTGTTTGTCAGGCTACCCCCAACGCTTGGTAGAGTTGATCAAGCAGGCATCTCCAGCTCAAAGCATACTAGTGCAATCCAATCAATAATCCAATCTTATAGAGAAGCGTTCAAGGGAGAAAAATATCTTAAACGATGGGTATTGCTGAGGATAATACAAACCTTCGGCCAAAACATAGCAATGCCCTTCTACTCATTATGGCTTGTTGAAGTTAAACAAGCCGACCCATACATTTTAGGCGCAATAGGCACAGCATCGCTATTAGTCATTTTAATATTCCAAATCCCGGCGGGCTGGCTGGCAGATAGAATAGGCCGAAAAAAGGTCTTCCTACTCTTCCAACCATTCTCATATCTGGGGCTTTTCCTAGCAATTGCAAGCACAACCCCAGAACACCTAATCCTAGCCGCACTATTAGGAGCCTCCGTAACTGGTGGAGGATTCTCCGGGGGAGTATCCGGCCTCAGCTTCCCAGCATTCATAACCTTATGGTGGGAAACCATCCCAGAAGAAAGGAGAGGCAGATTCTTCGGAATCGAAGGCCTATTCAGCCTCATAGCAATCCCCGCATCTATACTAGGCGGATTAATTTGGCAAGAAGGATTCAAAACAGAAATCCTATTAATCCCAATAATCTTAGAAATACTGATAGTACTACCAATATTCATCACCATCCCAGAAAAACCAACTAAAACTAAACAGTAACTGCGCACATGAACCCGAAAAACTGAATAGATAACCGTTTTTTTAGTAGATAGTTAGACTTATAGGAAAGGTCATAGTTTAATTCACATGGGTAAGGTTGACGTATTTACAAAATCAATGAAATTTTAAGGAAAATATACCTGAAGATATCTCTACAGTAAGAGTGTATACAATTTCCCTTCCAAGCATCTTAAAAGTAAACCAATGGTTCTAACTTGGATGTTTTTAAGAGGGATAAGGTTCCTGGGAGGCTTATAGCATTTAATGAGATATGTGTTAGGGTTAATGAATAGAAGTACTGGGTTATATAGCATTAGGAGATGTATTAAAGCACTGTGGGGATTCATTATTGATAATTCGCCCTGGCTTAAGCAGACTCTGGAAGAGTTGGGTTTATTGTACAATACAGAATCCCCTTTAGAGATGGAAGCCTAGCAGAATTTGCGTATCACCACCCAAGCAGAAGGCAAAGGTATCCTTTAACAATATAACATCAAAACGATAAACAAAAGCGAAATATTCAGGAAATCAATAACATGCTGGAACCTAACAGCAAAACTATTCACTCTACACTACAACTACTTAGGGATGTGAGCTTAAGTTGCTACGTCGCCCTTGTATTGGGGAGAAAAGTATATATACTATTCCCCTAAATACTCCTTTTTTAGAAAAAGGGAATTATAATGTCTCGGCCCTTAGTGGATATCGAAAAAATGAAGAGAATTTTAGTAACAGATTGTGGTAGTACAACAACTAAGGCTAGACTATTCATGAAAAAAGATGGTGAATGGAGATATGTCATTAGTGGTGAGGCTCCTACAACTGTTGAAGCTCCATATGAAGATGTCACGATGGGTGTCAGAAATGCTGTTAGAGAAATAGAGGAACTAACCGCGTTAAAACTATTGTCGAAGGATGGCATAATTTCTCCCTCAAGAGATGATGAGGGAGTAGATCTCTATGTAAGTACCAGTAGTGCAGGCGGCGGGCTTCAAATGATCGTCTTTGGTGTTATCAAAAATATGACGGCAGAAAGTGCTGAACGAGCCGCATTAGGAGCAGGAGCAATAGTTATGGATGTTCTCGCCGTTGATGATGGGCGAAAGGAACACGAGAAAATCAATATCCTTCGTCAGCTCAGGCCAGATATGATCTTGCTATCCGGAGGAACAGATGGAGGCCAAATTGAACATGTAGCTGGGTTCGTGGATTTAATTGATGTTGCTGAACCAAAGGCTAGATTCGGCGGAGATTATAAGTTACCAATAATCTATGCTGGAAATATCAAAGTTAGGGATTATGTAAAACAAAAACTTGCCAATAAATTCAGCGTAACAATCGTAGATAATATCCGCCCAGTACTTGAGGTAGAGAATGTTGAGCCCACAAGGAACGCCATCCATGAGGAATTCATGCGTCATGTCATGTCTCATGCCCCAGGATATCCAGAATTGATGAAGTGGGTTCATGCACCATTAATGCCCACTCCTTATGGTGAGGGTATGATGTTCAGAAGACTGGCAGAAGCGTGGGGTGTTAACTTAATTGGTGTTGGGTTAGGAGGAGCTACAACAAATATATACTCTATTTTCGATGGAAAGTTTGTTAGAACCGTTAGTGCAAATTTGGGTATGAGCTACAGCATATGCAATGTTCTGCGAGTTGCTGGAATAGACAACATATTACGCTGGTTGCCCTTTGATATAGACAGAAAAGAACTTAAGAATAGTTTACGCAACAAGATGATACGCCCTACAACCATTCCGCAAACGCTAGAGGACTTGATTATTGAGCATGCTGTTGCTAGAGAAGCCATAGCAAATGCTTTTAAGCACCATAAATCAATGGCTAGAGAATTACGAGGTGTTAAAAGAGAGCGAACTATTGGAGAGATCTTTGAGATGGCGGTAGAAGAAACGTATATAAACATGATGAAGGTTCACGTTATTGGTGGAACTGGTGGGTTACTGTCACATGCTCCAAGAAGGGTTCAATCGGCACTAATACTTATAGATGCATTCCAGCCTGAGGGGATAACCAAACTAATACAAGATAGTGTCTTCATGATGCCACACTTAGGGGTTTTATCCACTGTTCACCCTAAGGCAGCACTCGAAATATTCGAAAAAGACTGCCTTGTTAAACTTGGTACAGTTATTGCCCCAAAACTTAAAGAGGGCGCTCATCCGAGTAAAGGGGAGGTTGTTCTGGAAGTAAAGGCTGAAATGCCTGAAGGTTCAATTATAAAGGAGAATGTTCTATTCAACGAAATGAAACTTATCACTCTAAGGGAAGGCGAATATATTGAAATAAGGGTCAAACCAAATAGAAAATGTGACATAGGAGCCGGGTTTGGAAAAGAAATAAAGGCAAAAATAGAGGGAGGCGTCGTTGGAGTGATATTAGATGGTAGAGGGCGTCCCTTAACGTTGCCAAAAGAGAAAAAGGAGAGACAAGAAAAGTTAAAAGAATGGTTCAAGGCATTAAAAGCATACCCTGAAGAAATATTAAACAAGGTGTAGTATATGGCACTTGCATATACTCCTGGTTTAAAAATACAGAAAGATAGTATGCTACTAAAAGAAAGGAAGCTACCATTAGCTGGAGAAGTACTGGTAAATGTGGGGGATAAAGTAAATTTTGACACAGCAATTGCAAAAGCATCTATCCCCGGGGGGGCTGAGGTAATAAGCGTGGCTGGACTCCTTGGCTGTGAACCAAAAGAAGTTCCTTCACTCATGGTTAAAAAAATTGGTGATCGAGTCAAAAAGGGAGAAGTAATAGCAGAAACTCCTGGTTTCTTTGGAAAATTTAAATCAAGGGTTCTCTCACCAGTAGACGGCATCATTCATAGTGTATCAGAAGTCACAGGCCAAGTTATTGTTAAATGCGACCCTATTAAAATTGAAATAAATGCTTATGTACCTGGCAAAGTAATACAAGTGCTCCCTAAATATGGTGCAATCATTGAAACACGCGGGGCTATTGTGCAGGGGATTTTCGGCATAGGTGGAGAAACCCATGGTGAAATAAAGATGATAGTTGACTCGCCAAACGAAGAGGTAACTGAGGGAAATATTAGCTCTAACTGTGCTGGCAAAATATTGATTGGCGGCTCCGCGATATCTCTTAATGCTCTTAAGAAAGCTTTAGAGGTGGGAGCTAAGGGTGTGGTAGTAGGAGGCATTGATAGTGATGTGCTGGATTCATTTGTAGGATACGAAATAAGCATAGGAATAACCGGGCATGAACAGATAGGTCTAACCTTGATGATCACCGAAGGTTTTGGAAGAATGAATATGGCGCTGAGAACCTTTAATTTATTAAAGACTTTTGAAGGGTATATGGCAGCTATGAATGGAGCAACCCAAATTAGGGCAGGTGTTATCAGACCTGAGGTTATAATTCCACGCCCAGAATTAGCTGATAAAGAATTTAAAGAGGAAAAGATAAGCTTCGAGAAAGGAATGACGCCAGGAATGACTGTAAGGATTATAAGGCAGCCTTATTTTGGACGCATTGGCCGTATTGTGGCGCTTCCACCACATCTCCAGAAAATACCGACGGAATCCTTCGTTAGAATAGCAATTGTAGAACTTGATGATGGTACGCAGGTAATTGTTCCGCGAGCTAATCTTGAGATGCTTGAAGAATGATTTAATTACTCGCATTGTTTTCTTTAACAATTATCACCAATTTTTAACCCTATAAATAAAATTCAAAATGCATAGCGTTATACACATCACTAGTAATAATGATCTTACTAACACTTTATTAAGGAATTAAGGGTAAAATACGCCTAACAAGTTTATTGTTTAATAGGACATTGTTCTAAGATAGTGTGTCTCATAACGTTTTCACAGATTATTACCGCCATGGAAAACCGCTACATAAAGTGTTAGAAGTGCTAGTAAGAAGCTGAAGAATTTAGGGTAACAATTATATTTGCGCTTTTTCAAGCATGAGATTTCTCTGATAAGCATGGCACATGTAAGTGTATTGTAAGGCCTAGCTATTGTTGGATGGAATAATAATTATACAATCGTGCCACTGATTTAACGACTTCGGAAATCCCCCTAGGCCATATTTAAACTAGCCGAGGAAGTGATGAGTCGAATGGCCTCCACTCTTACAATTCCAATTCTTCAAAGGGAAAAAAGGTTATATTTTCGATCTATGCTTCTACTTTACATAGGGATCTTAGCATCGCTCAAAAATGCAGGATCGCATGATGGAGATGAGTTGAATCATGGTTCCAGGTCCGCCATGCGTATGCACCCATAATTATAAGCATCAAGATCATGCATTCTTGGAGGACCTGGAAATGTGATTGAAGGTTTTGTTTTAGGTCCACTAAGTCCACATAGTCCACCCGCTGAATTCCATAAGTCAGCTCTGATGATCTTTTTACGGGAACCCAATTCGTCTTATGACATTTCCCATCATCAACTCATCTTAGTTCCTTTTGGGATTTAATGGTCTGTTTTACAGGGAAATGCATTTGTAAAACATGCTTGTAAGACGGCTTACATTTAGGCCCTTCTAGTTCATGCATTTATATTTATGCTTGCATGTGCTCAATGATGGTGGCAACATATAAGGCTTTCTCCTGCTTTTTCCAAATGGTAGATCCTCTTCAAAGCTTAAATTAAATTGAATTCAATTGAATTGGGAAGATTTTTGTTTAAAAATGCTTGAAGATTTTCTTCCAGCCTTCTACCTTGAAAATAAGCACATATAATACTATATAACGTAATATAAGCATTGTAGAAATTCTACCAAATGATGAAAATTTAACTTCTAGGAAGATGTTTAAGAGGCTTAAAACTCCTCCAGTTCCTCCTTGAAATTCCAGCTTTAGAGATATCTCCTCTACATGATGGAAAGGGGCAATTGACGGGAAGCTGTAGATGGGTATACTTCCAGGATACAAATTTGTATCTCAAGAATCTTGCATCCAAAATAAGTCGAAAACTTAATATAATAGGGAGACTCATATAAAATTAAAGGTGAAGGAAATAATATGATTAAACCCGGATGGATGCTAGATACTCTAATCTTTTGGGTGCTATTTGCTACAATAACTGTCGCCGCAATTCTTGCTAGGCGTGGTAAGGTATTGAGGATAAGATGGCTACCTGCATTGGAGGGTATTAAGGATGGTGTGGGACGAGCTGTGGAGATGAACCAACCCGTACACTTTTCTCCAGGCGCTGGTACTATGTTAAGTGGAGACTGGGCTACACAAACTGTTGCTGCGATTAGTATTCTCGCATATGTTTCCAGGTTATGTGCAAAATATGGTGCACGTCTATTGGTCTCATATCCATATGCCGAGTGGCTTCCGCTGATCGAAGAAGCATATAAGTCGGGCTTTATCTTAGAAGGACGCTCAGAACGCATTAATCCTGCAGACCTCAGACCATACTTAGGAGGCTCATTTAACGTAGGTGTAATGAGACGTTTATTGGATGAGAAACCAGCCACCGTGATAAATGTTGGGCCTATCATATGGGATTCAGTAGATATAGGCGAAACAGCAAAACGTATAGGTGCTATTATGATCGGCGGTACAGCAAGATTACTGCAACTCCCCTACGTAGTCCTCACCAGTGATTATGTCTTCATTGGCGAAGAGCTTTATGCCGCTGGCGCGGTTGCTAGTGGAGATCCCTTCCAAATAAACACAGTTGGGTCTCAAGATGTCGGAAAGTACTTTGTACTAGTTATGTTAGTGCTAGGTATTATTCTATTGGCCCTTGGCCTTCCTATAAATGCATGGTTATCCATATGAGGTGATGCAGTATGTCAATATTCACAACTATCCGGCGCAACATTGATAGGGCTTTCCTCACTTTCTTCATGCTATTCTTACTTATAGCATATCCTCTAGCACCGACCACAGACTTCGGTAAATTCATGACCAGCTGGTACACGAAAATTACAGGGTGGATTACAGTCCTAGGTGCTTGGGCTATAATGATTGGAGTCTTCGCTCTTGTAAGAAATAACCTTAAGAACATTTATAAGAGAGCTGAAGGCTGGTACTATGATGCTGTAACCATAGTATCTTTTGTGATTTTCGTGGTAGCTGGCTTTATGGGAGGATCTACCGGCCCTATAATGACTTGGCTCACTACGAACGTTACTCGAGCAGTAAGCACCGCGTTACTTGGAATAGAGGCCTTTCTGGCAACATCTGCTTATTACCGTGCTTATAGGTTGAAAACTCTTGATGCTGCAATCCTACTCATCTCATCATTGATAGTATTAATGTGGATGGGACCAGTATTCGGCTACTTGTTCCCACAAATAAATGACTTGGCTGTATGGCTATTGTTAAACCCAAACTCTGCAGCACAGCGGGCAATGTTTGTTGGTATTGGTCTAGGTCTAATAGCACTAGCTGTTAGAAGTATGCTTGGGCGTGAAAGGTATGGAGCTTAGAGGTGAGAGGGATATGAGTAGAAAGAAGCCTCGTTGGACAACTCGTCTCCTGAACCTAGATAATCCACCTATATATGCGATTCTCTTAATATTCATGATTTTACCTTTATTCTATCCACTAAATACACCAGTTCCAGTAACGGCTATGGCTATAGATCTCTATAACAAAATAGAGTCACTTAAACCAGGAGACGTTGTGCTACTGGATTTCAGCTGGTCGTATAGCTTCAAAATATTACATGAAGCTGGGCATGTGGCAGTATTGAGACACTTACTTAGTAAGCCTGGTGTAAAAATAGTGATGGTGTGTTTTATGGGGGCAGACAGCGAATTGAGCTGGAGAGATGTGATGGCCATAGTTGATATTGAGAAGAATTATCCGGATAAAAAATACGGTAAGGATTGGATCTGGCTAGGATATATACCTGGTGGGGAGGCCACTGTTCTAGCTTTTGCCGATAATCCATGGGCGATTGCACCAAAAGATAAATATGGAACACCTATTGAACAGTATCCTGACTTTTATAATGCCGTTAAGACGGGGGCTGATTTCGCCTTAGTCATTGAAGGCGGTGGCCATGGAGGAGTTAACGGGCATGTTACTGGGGGCTTCCTAAAAAGTTATGGTCTAAAGTATCACTGCTGGCTTGCATATAACATGGACCCCTCGGTAATCGCAGAGTTTTATCCATACTATCCGACTATAATAAAAAGCATGTTAAATGGTAATGCTGGTGCCGCTGAGTACGAGAGATTATTAAACATGAGAGGAGCAGGCAGCGTTATGGTTGACGCTCTTTCTATGACGCATCTATATGTCATAGCTTTAATAGTGCTAACTAATATAGTGTATCTATACGATAAATATTTATCAAAACCGAGATCATCAAGATGAGGTGAGGATTTATGGTATCAACAGACCCCGGTATATGGATTTACTCTCTCCTCGTTCTTGCCGTATATAGCTTCGTATTTAAACATAATCCAGCATTTAGAGTGGCGCAAGCCATAGTTGTAGGTGGAAGCGCTGGCTACACATTGTGGGTTTCAATAGAGTATATTCAAAGACTTGGTATAGGTAGAGTCTCAGCAGATCCTTATGTCCTCGTCCCTCTCATCATAGGCGCACTCTACCTCTTTCAAATATACCCGAGGCTTTCATGGCTATCAAGAATACCTGTGGGCATGGCTATTGGAATAGCTTATGGGACAGTACTGATACCGGGAATCGCAGCATATATTATAGCGCCACTTACCCAAACAATTACACCATTCTGGACTCCTAATCCATTAGCGAATTTCAATGCGATCCTCAATTTAGTGCTAATGTTTTGTGGAGTTGCTTTCTTCATATTTACTACTGATAAGTTCGTTAAAGGAAGGTATGGTTTCATAGGGAGAATTGGCAGAGCTGGTTTAATGGTTGCATTCGGTGCAGCATGTGGAACACTTTTAGGGGCAAAGGTTACTAGTGCAATAGGAAATATCATAGACCTATTAACAAAATGGTTGGGCATAAGGCTCGCAATATAACTTTAAACCCTCTTTTTATTTTTTATATTAAGTTGTATTAAGAAGATCGAGAAAGTTATTGAGATACTGCTTTATCCCTCTCGGCTGCTAATTCCTTTATCCGTATGATTAACTTCTCAATGTTCTCCATTCTCATAAATAGCTTAAAAATCTCATATCCTCTTATACCAAAAGCTTCCAGGAAGGGCGCAATAAATATTGTTCCCATAGCGGCCTGAACAGCTAAAGATGGTTTGGTTGCCTCTAGGTAAAAGATTACAGGTACTTCTATCCTACGCTGGACAACAATTCTGGCAACTTTCTCTATAATTGCAGATTCATTCATCATATCCAAATACTACACCTAAATTTTAATTGAAAATTGAAAATTTATATTTCTTTCGAGGGAAATTTTAAGCTATTTATTTAAGAGGTTAGCTTGAGTCATAACATCCGGACATAGAAAGTTTTATATATCTGTAGACTTAATACTAAAAAATAAGGGTAGAGTAAAATGTTGGAACCTATCTTGGACCCAAGAGGTTTTCAGGAAAGACCTAAATTAAAGCTGGCGCCTCGTATTAGTCTAGAGGATTTAAAGAGGGGGCCTCTACTATTTTATGACAATACGAAACTACGTTACGCGGGTTATAGTGAGATCTATGTGAGACTTAAAGAGAATCTTGCTAAACTTGGAATAACTAATATAATTTACCATGAAGAAACAGTTAGGGGGAAATATACAAAGGAGCTTAAGGAAATGGGGCGAAGTTTAGTTGAAAAATACAAGCCTAAAGCCGCTATTGTTGCTTTGGGAGACATGGGAACAAGCCCAGCAACAGCCATAGTTACTATGGGAATAGAGGAGGCGGGTGTTCCAGCGGTTTATATAACGGCTCCTCCGGGGCATGACGTTGTCAAAGCATATGTCTACTATCACGCAGGTAATCTTTGTCTTTGCCCTCTAGATATTTATCAAGCTTCTACAAAGGAGGAAATAGACGCGGAAGTTGACAAGCAAATGAATTTGATTATTGAATGTCTTACTGGCAACCCGGAAACTGTGGCAAAGCATGCCATGGTTGAATTTAAATATGATAAGGTACCCCCCTCAAGCGACGGCTTACTAACATTATCTGATAAAATAAAATTTGATGTGAACCGTATATATGAGCCAGGTGCATACGTAGAGGAGGTAACGGATCTTCTACTTCAGATGGGCATAGGCGATGGTTTACCAATAGTGCCACCTACCCAAAGACGTTATGAGAAAATGTTGGAGTATTGTCCTTGGGATCCTGAAATGGCTATTCTCGATGAACCTGTCGGTCCAGCTGGCGTCAAAATTACTGTTAAAGACATAATAATAGCCGCTATTATGGCTGGATGTAAACCAACAGCTATACCTGTACTAGTTACAGCTTTTCAAGCAATGACCGATGAAAAATACAACTTCCTTCAATCCGTTCATACATCATTCCCGGGAGGAAACTTAGTTCTGGTAAGTGGTCCTATGGTTAAACAGGTTGGATTATATGGTGGTCAAGGTTGCATGGGACCTGGACCTTGGGCGAACGGCCCTATAGGCAGGGCGGTAAACTTAGTGCTGATTAATAGGCTCCGCTGTATACCGGGTGCATGCGACCTTGACTGTCAAGCTTCACCAGCAGAATTCACCTATTGTTTTGCAGAAGAGCCGGGGCTCAGCCCTTGGCCTACAATAAATGAAGAAATTTACGATAAGGAAACAACAACAGTTCTAGTGCTCAAAGCAGAGAACCCCCATGATATAATTGAATTCATGTGTAGAACAGCATCGGATCTTTTAGTTTCAATAATTGATTCTTGCACAACGCTAGGTAGTAATAATGCATATATGCCAAGCTCATTAATCGTAGTTTTAACTCCCGACCACGCGCGGATGTTAGCAAAAGAAGGCTGGACCAAACAAAAGCTGAAGGAGTACATTCATAGATGGGCTGTAAACCCGGAACCAATGGTTAGAAACAGAGGGTTGTCTCCTGCAAGACCGAAGGAATTTGAAGGCATGCATCCAGTACCTGTTACCCGTTCACCAAATGATGTTTGGATAGTCACTGCAGGAGGGAGGGGAGGGCACTCGTCGGTAATAATCCCATGGGGGCTTCATAGTGAAGCAATAGTAAGACCATTGCTTCTTCCAAATGGGGAGGTAGCAAAATCTATAGAAGACTTCAGAAGAGAAAAATGGAGGAAGTGATGAGTGGCAAAAGTCTTATATAACTTTCCCATCATATTGAATAAAACGAGGTGTAAGTATTGGTAATGAAGGTATATGGAAATTTTGACGTAGTTGTTGTAGGTGGCGGTGCATCTGGTTGTGCTGCTGCCATCTCTGCTGCTAGGGTTGGTGCTAACACACTTTTAATTGAGCGCTTCGGTACAGTAGGAGGCATGATAAACGTTTCAGGACCTCCAGGCTGGGCTTTCTCACATCTTTGGAACAATCATGGTGAACAAATTATTGGAGGTATGGTGGAGGAAATTCATCATAGACTGGAAAAGGATGGGAAGGCGACACCTTATCCCGCGCCTGAGGATCGATACTTCGATAGCTTCGCATTTATTGATCCTGACTGGGCTGGGCTTCTATTGGTGCAGATGCTGGAGGAGAGTAAAGTAAATGTGCTATTACACACCCTTGCAGTAGACGTCATAATGGATGGCGATGCGATCGCTGGAGTTGTTGTTGAGAACATTAGTGGTAGAATGGCGGTCTTCGGTAAGGTGATTATTGATGCTACTGGCGAGGGGGACATAGCTGTTAGAGCAGGTGTGCCCTTTACAAAGATTGACAGAACAAAGGAGGAGATTGATCCACCTTCAGTTGCATTTCACATGGATGGTGTGGATTGGGGGAAGGTTACAAAGTACTTTAAAGAAAACCCCGATGAACTTACACGATTCCCATCTAGACCACGTCCAATGAGAGATCCTTTCTCAGAAGCACGAATGAAGAAGATACAAGAGGCACTTATGAAGGCAGATAGCATATTAGATCTAGCTAAAAGAGGAATATTGGGAAGCGTTAACTTCTATGCGCTCTCTGAGGTAGCTGTGAAGAACGGTGATCTTCCTCCGACAGGTTCAGATCTAGGTTTCTTCTTCACTTATAGGGATGGACATTTTCAACCAGTTTTTCAGCACACAGCTCAGGCTGCAGATTGTGACGTCACAGATGTGAGAGAGTTAACTAAGGCCGAATTAATATGTAGAAAGCAGATTGCTATGGCTATAAAAGCTGTGAAGAAGTATCTCCCAGGCTTTGAGAATTCCTACTGTACAAAAGTTCTGTTTGCTATAAGGGGGCGGGAAGGAAGACACTTCATTGGGGACTATCAATTAACAAGTGAGGATGTGGCTGAGGCAAGGAAGTTTCCCGATGTTATAGCAAAAAGCGCTATGAGCACATCAATAGGTGGACCATTTCACTCCTGCAGATATCCAGCTGACTCGATGAACCTCGATATGTTCATAAAAAGAGTAAGTCCAAAGAATGGAGGTTCATATGACATCCCATATAGATGCCTAGTACCGAAAAAAGTTGAGAACCTTCTATTAGCAGGCAAATTAGTATCAACTACCGAAGATTTCAAAAGAGACCTCCTACCCGAAAACATTGTCACCGGTCAAGCCGCAGGCGTTGCCGCTGCACTCTGTGCCAAGAAAAACATCACCCCACGCGATTTAGAAAAAGATGTCTCAGAACTACAAAAAATCCTATTAGAGCAGGGGGCTATACTATATACAAAATACTAAAATATTTTTTTACTTTTAAACATAAATCTTATTAAAATTTTTTAAGTTTAAAATTATGCTCCTTGCGACTTTTTATGCTTTTCTCTTTTCATTAGTACGTTTAAGTTTTGTGCTGGCTGAAAGACGTGAAAAAGAGAATTCAACACGTTACCTTTTTCAGCGTTATAAAACACGTGAAATCCTAAAACGTTTAGACTATATCAAGCAGGGAGGTGTGAACCTTAAATTATGATAAACCAAATAATGTAAAGGGCAAAGAGATCTATGAGTTGAAAATGGGAAAATGTTAATATATATTTCCAAATGTTATCTTAAATGTGAATCACAAACTTAATTAAAGCTTTCAGCCCCAGCATTGTAAATCTCTCAAGGATCCCATGACTCGAGAAGCACTCTTTAAAAAATAAGAGATGAGTTTTCTCTTGGTTATTCATTCATACAAATGCCGCTACACCTTATTTGTGATATTCGCCATATTTGAGTGCTGCGTTGATGTATGCTTTTACATTGGCTATGGGTGTTCCGGCTGGTAATTCGTTTACTCCAGGTGATAGCATGAATCCCCCTTCAGGCTTTATTTGGTTTAGTAAATTCTTTATGTATTCATCTATCCTTTCTGGGGTGCTGCCAGCAATTAGGGATACTGGTACTCCTCCCATTACCGTAGTATGCCCCTTCAACGTCTCCCAAACCTTGAGGAAATCTCTAGGCCTTTCAAACCATGCAATACCCCATCCTTTTGGAAGCTCCAGTATTGTTTCAACATGTGGTAGGTGGTCTCCTTCGAAGAATACGAACCCTTTATAACCTTTACTAACTAGGGTTTCTATAATCTTCTTTAGATATGGCCAGTAGAATTCATTGTATAGTTTTGGGGGTAGCATTTCGTTGAGGTGTAGTGGTATGAAGAATTGTGTTAATGGTGGTGTTGGAGGTATAGCTGTAGCAACCTTAAGTGTGGGCTCTATAAGTGCTTCACATGCCATCTTGAATTCTTCCGGATATCTCCTCATATCGATCATTGCCCCCGTTGGATGACGTAGGAAGTCTCCTATGATATCTGCAGGGGTGTAGGCATTTGTCATGGGGAATGCAGCATTACCCCTCCTCATAAGCTCTCCAAATAGTTGCATCTGAAATGATCCTATTCTCTGCATTAACATCCCTATCCTTATCCAAGCACCATTCCATTGAGGAGTGCCTGGTGCACCTAGACCTGGACATACCCTTGGCAAAATCGTGTTATGAATGAATTCTACAGGGTTTTCTATAAGCTTCTTGTACTCCTCAGACCTCATAAACTCCCCTCCTCTAAATTGTGGATGCATATCAACTCTCAACTCTCTACCAGGCCATTGACTCCACTTATCCTTTAATATATCATGCACAGGCCCTGTTAGAAATCTAATGGTATTTGAGAAGTCTGGAAAATCTGAGAAGGCTAACGCAAATACAAATCCTTCCAACATCATCGGTGCAAATACTATACTCCAATCACTTGGAAAGTCATGTACAAATTTAAATACTGCTGGAGGAATCTTATCCAACTCATATGATAGATCATACCATGTAATCCCAGTATAATTGCAGAGGAAGTCGCCACCCACACCAGCTACGGGAACCCTGTCAGGAACCTTCAACTCCACAATCCTCAAGATCCTCTCCACCTTCTCCCTCGCTACAATATCAGGTTCTTTCTCATGCCTCTCAATCCACTCATCTATTGGCTGCTTACCCATATCCCTCACCTTCCCTTCTTTTCTTCCATCCACTTTAACATTATCCTTACCCCTTCTGCTGCGCTGTTTGTCCATGCATCTGCATCGGTATATTCCTTGGCGTATTCATCCACTCTACCCCCTCCTATTATTATCTTAACTTTATCCCTCAACCCAGAAGCTTTAATTGCATCAACAGTCTTCTTCATGGATTCTATGGCGAGTGTTAGCAATCCACTCATACCAACAATATCTGGATTATATTGCTTAATGGCTTCCACAAACTTCTGTGGTGGTACATCAACCCCGAGGTCTATAACTTCGAAGCCAGCTCCACTAGCCATAGTCACCACAATGTTTTTACCAATATCATGAATATCCCCCTCAACAGTACCAATCACAAACCTCCCAACCATCCTCCTAACCTTACCCAACTCCTCAAGTTTAGGTTTAATGATATCAGTAACCCCCCTCAAAATCTCCCCAGCCATCACAAGGTCTGCAATGAAGAACTCACCCCCCTCATACTTCTCACCAATCCTATCCGCAACAACCCTCAAATCATCCAAGATCTTAAGAGGATCCTCCCCAACCCTCAACCTCTCCCTCGTAACCTCAATAGCCCTCTTCTCATCAAGCTCCAAAATAGCATTTATAAAATCCTCACGCAAACCCATGATATCATCTCACCATTTATTTAGACTATTAAAGTTAATATTTAATATTTTTCCTAAGTACTGTAACTATACACTAAAAACAGTGCTAGAAAGTCTTCTCCCTAAACATGTCACTCAGAATGAGGTACTTCTCCAATAAAACCCCACGACTGGAAAGCTTCTCCTTCAAATCAGGCAAATCCTCACCAGTATAAATCCTATCAAGGAGAATTCTAGGCCTAATGGTCAAAGCCACCGGAGGCTTAGAGGGGTCTAAAACATCCTCCCCCACCCCAACATCCAACTCTGGAAACCCCTCCACAACCCTAGGCTTAACACTTCCAGAAAGAACTGAAAGGAATATATCCACCTCCACATCCAGAAAACCCATTAAAGCCTCATCCCCCCTAAAACACCTTAAAGCCATCTCCAAAGCCCTCTCCAAATCCAAATACACATCATAATATATTTTAGCCCCCCTCTTCCCAGGATTCCAAAGGATCTTAGGC
>Ga0080004_1113307_pt1 | contig 16460 bp, 14 predicted proteins | sample WasSprMetagenome_FD_69207 | JGI IMG/M metagenome (GOLD analysis project Ga0080004, IMG submission 69207) | Sulfidic aquatic microbial communities from Washburn Spring, Yellowstone National Park, USA - WS (SPADES assembly) (version 2) | ecosystem: Environmental > Aquatic > Thermal springs > Hot... | reverse complement strand
AAGACTCGTTCTTGCAAATCGCAAGCGACAGCAGGTATCCAACCGAAATTCCAACCTTTCGGCGGCTTGAACCAACCTTCCACAACCTCAAACTTGTATTTGCCGCTTCCAAATGCCAAACGCAAACCACCTTCTTTCTGAAAGTTTCTCGCTTCGTGCCAAGTCAATTCACAGATTACTGCTCCCAATCACCTGCGAGCAGGTGGCTTGACAGGGTAGCCATAATATGCCTCCAACTCTTTTGCCGCTTCTTCAGGTGAGGTGGGAGGCGGAGGTGCTTTGCTGACGGAAACCCGTTGATAAACCCAACGACCCGCCGCAACTGCTATGATGAACAACCCAATCACGATAACGACCCACTTCCACCATGCCACAGGTTGGCGCATAATTGTCACCCCCTATTGGAGGGTCAGGCTCCTGCCTTACCGCTTGAAGAATTTTCAGCAAGGCAGGAACCTCACCCTCCAGCATAACGATGTCAAAGTCTCACTTGTATTCAGCAGCCATCAAAGCAACCGCCAAGGCTCGGCAGGTTGCAGCATCAGATACACCTCCGCATATGGCAGGGGAATAATCCTGAACACCTGGCGGATGGAATGTTTGCTCCCCGGGTCTTTGCAGACATGCCCATTTCCAATCGTTTCGGTCTACTGCCATTGGAAGCCGTGTCCACTTAGAGTGTCCATCGGTGTATGTGAAGATGACGCCTTTTAGGTGATTAATCAGCCATCCATACTGACGAACATAACCGACAGGGGAAGACGGGTCGGTGACATCACCGCCGTAAGGATCGCCGGGAGGTGCTGGCCAGCAGCGCACTAACGCCCAAGGTCCAGTATCTGGCTCAACATTGCGACCGTCTTGAAGCCAAATTGTTTCGGCTGGGACTTGCAATTGTGGTAGGGAGCGAGGTGGTGTTGCCCAGCCTATCCCAGCGGCTAAGTTAAAAACTGCACCGTTCACTGTGTAACCTCGCGGAAACCAAAGGTTGGCTTGTTGAGGGACAATACAGAGAGGGTCGCTGCTGTTATACCAAGCTGAAGCAGGGTTGCAGTCAGCCCATGTCTCGTCAAAATAAGAACCTCTCCACTTTCGCGTATTGTCTCCTAACATCCGGGCAATTTGCGCTCTTGCCTCGGGACATTCGTAAACCTGTAGATTTCGGATGTAGGGCAGGATGCCATATTTCCAGTTTTGGTAAGCAGCACCTGCAGGACCATAAAAGCGGTTGTAAGGGAAGCATTCGTCGTAATCTTGAGTGTATTGCAGCATGCCTGTGCCTACCTGCTTGAAGTTGTTCAAACAGGTTGCTTGCCGAGCCTTTGCACGAGCCTGGCTGAACACCGGGAACAGGATTGCGGCCAGGATCGCGATAATCGCGATCACTACCAGCAATTCAATCAAGGTGAAGCCGACACGAAAACAAACTTGAAGGTTGCCTCTCCGAACTGTCCAGAATTCGTTCCTTCTCAACATCCGACATCCCTCCTTGCTTTGCCCCTTTTGGGGCTGGAAATTTTCGTCCCATAAATTTACCTGCACAGGTGTTGCAATTTTGGGTCACTTTTTTATTCCGCCATTTTCGGCGGAAATAGCCCGATTTTGGGGAAATTCGTTTTGGACGGTGGCTATCGGCGAATTCCATAGTCCTTCAGAGCATTTGCCAATTCAAGGGGGAAACCTGTTTGTATCCAATCTACTCCAGCATCCGCCACCTTCTCCCAAACTTCACGCTTGTCCCAATCACCTAAGGTTTTCGCCTCAACCCAAATGCCTTGGCGATGGAAAAACTCGCAAATGCTGCGGGTCACAAACGGAGCATCAATCTCCACTGCATCTGGGTTCACTGAACCCACCCATTCCTTTGGGTCAAAATCGGGTCGCCACTTAGTCATGACCGCTATCCTGTCCTGAGACAGCCTTTTTATCTCTCTCAACAACTCAACGCTGCCATAAACGACAACTTGGCTCTCCATTTTCGCCTGAAGAATTTCGTTAACCAGTCGCACAGGTTCAATTCGCTTACAGTCAAGGTAAAGGTTAATTTTCCCTGAGCAGAACTCCAGAGTTTCCTTGAGTGTGAGGATGCGCTCTCCTGCATATTCGGGAGAGAACCAACTGCCCGCATCCAACGCCAATATTTCAGCCAATGTGTGCTCTTCAACTAACCCTTTGCCGTCGGTCACTCTATCCAAACTGCTGTCGTGCAGAATCACATGGTGTCCGTCTTTGGTCAAGCGTATGTCCAATTCAACCCACTCAATCCCGAACTCTATCGCTTTCTCTATTGCTGGCTTAGTGTTTTCTGGCGCAAGTTGCTTCATTCCTCTGTGGGCTATTATCTGAACGGAGTGGCTTGATGGCGAGAAGAAAGGGAACTTTCGTCGCACTTTGAGTCAACCTCCCGAGTGGTCGCAGAGGATGAATGGGTTCTCCGATTTCCCTTCCAGTTTCGCCTTCTCTCCATCCATGCCGATAACAGTTGCGAGAGCCTTATGCCCACTCACTTCAACCACGATGAAGTGATATGCCTTCAAGAAACTGTCTCCTTCCTGAGCAAGTTTTGGGTCAAGGTCATAGAGCGGAGCGCCACCGCCGCCAGTGGTGACATAAGTGATGCCTTGTCGTTTCGTGCAGTAAAAGTGATGGTCATGACCGACGAAAACCGCGCAAACTTTCAGACGGTTGAGCAAAGGTTGAAGCCGCTGCCGAAATCTTTCCGCTCCTGCCGCTCGCTTCTCAATTAAGGTGAAAAGCGGGTGATGGAAAGCGACAAACTTGTGAAGCCCCTTGCATTCTGAGACTGCCTTCTCAAGCCACCTGAGTTGTGCGTCGTCTTCAAGGATGGTGTTTGAGTCCAGAACGAAAACGCAAACATTGCCAAAGCGAACCGAAAAGTAATTTGGATTGCCAGTATCGGGCTTCAATCCTAATCTCTCCACTGCTTTCGCATACAACCCTGTCTCGCCGTCGCGGTCATGGTTTCCTTTGGCAGGGATGTAAAGGATTTTTGCGTCCAGTATTGGCTTGATGATTTGGAAGAATGTTTCCCACTGGTCTGCCTCAGTCCCACGAGAGACCAAATCTCCCGTGCAGAGAATGAAAGCGGGACGAAATTTCAAAATTTGAGCGACAATGGCTTTGTGGACATCGTGACCTGTCCTTGTGTCGCCATAAACCACGAAAGTCAAGGGCGAATTTTGCCCAGAGATCAAACAAGCGAGCCACAACGCAACTGCAATCAAAGTCGCCAACAAAAACTGCCTTCGTTTTACCATCTCCTTTTACCTCCCTTCAATCGCAAAGATTAGCGAATAGCGAATGGCGAGTAGCAAACGGCAATTAGTTTGGAGGGCAGTGCTCCTGCACTGCCGAAAAATTTTGGCTTAACAACCGTACTCCGCACCTCACACTCATCACTCCACACTAAACATTGCACCCCGCACCGATTTTAGGGTTCGCCCTCTCAGACGCCAAATGATTTCGGCGCTCAGGTAAATCCGTTATTAAATCCCATGTCACTTGTCCCATGCCCCCTGTCCCTCACTGGCTAAAGCCGGTGACATGGTTGGTTAATGGTGCAGCGAAAACAAACCATAGATTGCACCCATGCACGCTTGCACACAGTAGTTGATGACGCAGAAAACTAAGCGCCGACTTTAGTCGGCGAATTTCAGGGTTACGGTAGCGTCAGGGCTTGTCCCTGACGGCAGTTAAACAGCCGTTTTAGAGCAGTTCTTTGTAGTGAGCAGCCACTTTCTCAAAGGCGTGAATCACTTGCTCCAAGAAGCCCTCCTCAGGCTCAATGTATGCAGGGATTGTCAATATGCGACCTGCAACGCTTTCCGCTACAGGGAAATCACCGGGCTTGTATGGCTTGAAGGGTGGCAAACCCATAAATTCGCCACCAAGTGGTCCCCTGCCGTAACCCCAAAGGTCAAAGCCTTTTCGGAAGATGGTGCGAAGATGTTCTAAAGTCCCACCGAACCCGAAGGAACGCCTTATGGGCACGCCTTCCGCCCTCAAAGCCTCAACATATTTCTCTATCGGCAACCCGTCCAACTCTTGTGGCTGATAAACCAGAACCAACCCACCATAAAATCCCGCAGGTTTCGCTTTAGGATACGAGCGGATAGGCTTGACACCGGGAATTTCCTCTAAGGCTTCAAAAAGTTTGCGTCGGAAGGTATCTTTGCGTTCGTTTCGGTAGTCCAGAGATTTGAGAGCAACTTTAGCCAATGCGAGCGCCAACGGATGTGCCCGATATTTGAGCCCTAAGACTTCAGCGTCAAGTTCGGAGTATTCGGGAAGCGTCAACTCATCTTTCAATCCGTGTCGGTGCAAGTGGCAATAAGCGAGCATCCTTTCGTAGTATTCCCTGTTGTTCGTGGTCACAATCCCACCCTCGCCGCCGCATACAGGCTTCCCACCGGGGAGAGCGCCTTGAAGGCTGAAGCAAGTTAGGTCGCTGACATTGCCAATCTTCTTCCCATCCCACTCTGCACCATGAGCGTGGGAAGCATCTTCAATGATTGGGATGCCATATCTTCGGCTTATGTCCATCAAAGCATCCATGTCACACACATTGCCCCAAAGGTGAATTGCGAAAATTGCCCTCGTCCGTTTCGTGATTCGCTTCTCAGCATCGGATGGGTCAATGAGCAGGGTCTCAGGGTCTATGTCGCAGAAAACCGGACGAGCGCCCATGTGCAGTGCTCCAGCGTAAGTTCCGATGTAGCCGAGCGCAGGGACGATGAATTCATCTCCCGGACCGCCCTTGACAGCATAGAAGGCACTCGCTAACGCCAAGTGCCCATGACTGACGGTCAGGCAATACCTGCTCCCAACATACTGACGGAACTCTTCCTCAAACTCTTTTGGGAGTCCAGAACCTGCACCAGACAAGGCGCGCTTTTCAATGAGTTGACACACAATCTCCTTCTCCTCTTCAATTGGCGGCTTCCACCTTTCAGGGTTCTGAATGGTGACGGCTGGTTGACCACCCAAAATCGCCAACTTGCTCACTTCACTTCCCTCCTTTCCAGAGATTGTGCCGGTCTCAGTCGTAAATGATGACCTCTTGGGTCGGGAAAAAGAAGCGCAGCAAGACCCAAAAGGTTAGAGTAGTTGGTCCGCCAACAATCATCCCATATGCGAACGGCTTCATCCTCTGAAACAGGGAGAAGCCACCATACCTTAACACCACCACCTTAACAGCCCAACCCAGAAGCACTGAGAGCCAGTAACGGTCTATTGGCCACCCTGCCCAAGCAACAAACCCGAGAGGGTGGATGGGGAAGCCGGAAAAAGTCATTCTCAATTTGATTAAGAGCCAACAAGTCAGTGCCCCAAAGACCAACCCCCACCAATGATGCGTTGTCAAGGGGCGAGATGTTGTTAGGTATTGGGCAATTAAGTTGGTTGCTTTCAAAGGAGCCCCTTGCGCCCATCCACTTAACTTCGGGACGCTGTAGGCATAGATAACTGTTGGCGCAGATACATGACAAACAAGCAGTGTCAAAAAGAGCGCCACTAAAACCCATAAAGCCATATAGCCCCTCCTGAAACCCGCTAAAGTTCCGAGCCGAAAAGTATTGGTCAAATAGCCTGAAGCCATGGTTGCAGTGCTTCTGATCTGCATCCAACTCATTGCTGTTAGCAAAACGATGTTCTTCGCGCCGATTCTGTCCTTGCCGAAAATGTCAAAAAGCACCTGATTGACGCGGAAGGGTGGTGAGTAGATATAAATTCCCGTCTCCGCGACAATGCGAGCGACGACCAGAGCAACGATTAACATCCCTAAAAGCATTAACCCTGCCCAAAGTGTAGAAGCCCCCGCCACCCATTTCACCCACAAGAGCAACCCGATAAAAGTGCCGATGAGCCCCCAAAAAGCCAGCGTCTCTTCACTATCACCTTGAGTTCTTTGCTTAGCAAAGAGAGAAAGGGCTTTTCTCGCGAGTTTGGAGATGTGAGACCTTGCTACCCACAGGAGACATCCTGCCATCACGCAATAAGCACCAATCGTCTGGTAAGTTACAAACTCGCCGTGCATCATGTCATATCCGAGAGCAATCCTCACAGCGATTTCAGTTCGTCGCATGAATTGGAAGAACCAAAGGCTCAATCCAGATTCATAGGAAAGCAAGTAGGCAATTCCAATCATCTCAGGATAAAAGTGCAGTTGCAAGCCATTGAAAGCCGTCAGCGGACCTGAAGGGAAAAGTTGACCTGCATCCCTTTGAAGTTGAGGGTCAGGAAATTGAGGGAAGAAAAGGTGCAAGCCTCGCAAAGAGTAAGGGATTGAAGCAGTGAAGAAACCAAGCCAAAAAAGTAAAGAACGAAGAAATCGTGAGAAATCACCCCCATCACCACTTGTTAGTTCCGCCGGGACTTGGGTGAGTGGGTAAACTAACCGCTCATGCTCTTCCCATTGCTTTGCCATTAACCAACAAAGGAAAACCAAAAGTGCGCAAACACCAAAGAAATAAGGCGTCCATGCCAGCAGCGGTAGAAACCACTCGCCTATAGGCATCTTCGCTCCTTCCGGCATCCCTTCATATGCCCACAAAATTGCTGGGTCACGAAATTGTAAGGAAGGAACTAACCAATGCGGAATGTGAGGGGTGAACAAGTTGAACCACTGGCTTTGCGGCGAACTGTAGTAAACTAAGCCAATCAAGTTCAGGTAGAAGTGCATAGCAAACTCCTCTCCAGAAATGGCAGCAATAGAGTTCAACAAGGCGAAAATGAAAAGCAAATCAGTTCGTGTGAGAGTCGGGAGAAGAGACGATTTCTGAGCAAGGGAAGCAAAAACGACCAGTATCAGAAACAAGAAGACTATGCCTCGTGGGAGATAACCTGCCCCCAAGATTTCGTTCCTTGAGAGTGCTGCCCAACAACTGAATGCTGTAAAGGTTGCGACAAGAAGTAAACTAAGTGCGATAACCTGCCATCTCGCTTGTTGAGAAGGGACAACAATTGCGGATGCATCAGCGCGCTGTTCTGTCCCTTTCATCTCATCACAAACCTCACCTTTACCTTGTGGAAGGCTTTTGCGCCGGCTCGGTAGGTTTTTGTGTCGGCTCCGTAGGTCTTTGTGGAACAATTTCTTCCTCATCGCAACATTGCTCAAATTGGCGCACCCACTGGGTATATCGCATGTTCAAGTAATCTTGGACAAGCAATCCGATGCCAATCACTGTCGTTGTCCCGACGATAATCACAATCAACCAAATGAGCATTCTCTTCCATAAAGGTATAAGTTCACCTCCGAATCGGTTGTCTAAACATTTGTTGCCGTTTTTCTTGAAGTTCTTGCTGCTCGGTTTGTTGGATTTCCAACTTCATCTTTTCCGTCAAGGAATGCTCTCTCCTTGCCTTAAAGGCGAATAGACCACCCAGAATTATCACCACAACAGCAATAACGATAACCCCCCATAGAAGTAAGCGCTTGTTCATTTTTCAGCACCTCCCTTAGAAGCACTCAGGACCTGTCCGCCAATGGCTCGTGAGTCGTGTCATGTAGGCGTAAGCGACGCATGCTTGTCCGTCAGGGTCTGAATCGTCCACCCAAAGAACTTTGGGTTGAAGGGTCTGCGCCGCCCGATACCATTTAGCGTGTCCATCCACGAATACAAGTGTGCTTCCCTTCATGTGAACTCCGCAATCCCAGTTAGTTATCGCGTTCCTGACATCTGCACAACATCCCCACTGCTCAATAATCGCGATGAGAGAGGCAGGGGACTGGAATTTCGCTAATGGAGCACCAGTTACCCTATAACTTGCATAGCAATTCCGACTCCCAACAGGGTTCCATATCACAAAATCGGCTTGAACATAGTGATTGATGGCGTAAGTGCATACGAGGTCTTCCGTTGTGAAGCCGGGAGGGAAATATTCGGGAAGATACGAGCAATTTTCAGGTGTGAAACCTCGTCTCGGTCGCGAAGGGCATAACAACAGTTGCCGATTGCGAGTGTAAGGGTAGAGATTGTCATACCACGCTGCATAATACCAAGCCTCGCATGCCTTTCGCCCGGGAGGTGAAAAGTAAGTTGCCAAAGGCGGTGTCCGTTCGTCGTAGTCTTGAATATACATGTTCCACGCATTGCCCAACTGCCGCATGTTTGAGAGACACGATGCTTGCCGAGCCTTCTCCCGCGCTTGACTGAAAACCGGGAACAGAATTGCTGCCAGGATCGCGATAATCGCGATCACTACCAGCAATTCAATCAAGGTGAAGCCGACACGACGAGGCAGCACAGGTGAAACTCCACGAACAAAGGTTGACCGTCGCCTACCTTCTCTTCGGTCGTGCCAACACCGCTTCTCTCGTCGCATCATCTTTGACCCCTCCTTCTTGCCCTCAGACGAGGGCGGTTTGTTTTTGGCGCTTTCATTTTGCCCCACAGTGCTTCAGAGTCGTTTCAAGGCATCGTTAAGGTTCGTTTAAAGGCAGAGCCCAAGTCAGCATCCCCTGGGCTAGAAATTTTCGTCCCATAAACTTACCTGCACAGGTGTTGCAATTTTGGGTCACTTTTTTATTGCCATTTTGGGCGGAAATAGCCAAATTTTTGGCATTTTGTTGCCACGACTGGACGCCACTTCGCCTCGGGCAATTTTCTTCGCCCATAAATTTACCCCCGCAGGTGTTGCAATTTTGGGTCACTTTTTTATTCCAACATTTCCTTGCCAAAGCGGATTGAAGTTATTGGCTTTTAGGCTAAAATTGGGAGGGCGAGGTTCCTGCCGAGCCAAAACGGCTGCGAGTAGCGAATGGCGAGTAGCGAATAGTGAACGGAAAATAGCGAATGGCTTTTTGGAGGGCAGTGGTTTAGAGGGTCGGGCTTCTGCCCGACCGCAAAATTTCGGCACAGCAGGAGCCGTGCCCTTCAGAATTTTTCGCCGAATGAATTCGGCGCTCAAAAATCCGTCATCGATCACTGGCTAAAGCCGATGGCATTAGGCAAAAATCTGAACACCGCACTCAGCACCTCGCACTTTTACACGCTTGCACTCATGCACGCTTGCGCGGCATATCTTCAACCCACAACCGATGCCAAGATAAAGGCGGCAGGAGAAAACTTGATGCGAAGGGGGCAAATTCGTGGCGCCGACGGAATTGACAAAAATGGCTTACCTTGAGGAGCGATACTGGTGGTTCGTCGGGCGAAGGTTCATCGTCCGTTCACTGCTCCAACGATTTTGGAAACCAACTTTTTCCACCCAGCACTCCGCACCCAGCACTCAAAGTTCCGCACTCACACTTGCACCCAACACTCCGCACCCAGCACTCATCTTGGACTTAGGCTGCGGGACTGGCGGTTCTTTTTCGCTTCTGCGCAACTTCGGCACAGTTGTCGGGCTTGATGTTTCGCCTCTCGCCCTCAAGTTCGCGAAAGAGAAGGGCATGAAACATCTCGTTCTCGGCAGCGCCGAAAATTTGCCCTTTGCCGATAACTGCCTTGACCTCGTGGCTGCATTAGATGTCCTCGAGCATCTGGGCGATGACTGTCAAGCCTTGAGAGAAATCTGGCGTGTTCTAAAACCCAACGGCGCTTTTGTCTTCACCGTCCCAGCCTTCATGAGCCTTTGGAGCGTCCACGACATTGCTCTTGCCCACAAACGCCGCTACCTTTGGCGTGAAATTCACGATAAGGTCGTTCAATCGGGATTCCGTTTGCGTTGCCTCAGTTACGCCATTTGCCCTCTGCTCCCCGCCGTTTTCGTGTTCCGAAAGATGCAAAACCTGTTCATGCGAGGCAGGAAACCCGCAACTGCTCTGATTGAATTGCCAAGCCCGTTGAACAGGTTGCTCATTGAATTGCTGAGGTTTGAGGCAACGCTGATTCCGTTCGTCCGCTTGCCCTTCGGAGTTTCGTTGGTTGGTTTGGCTGAGAAGTTGCCAAAGCGCGGCGGATGAACACGACCGCAACTTTATCCCTGTAAACGCAACGCCACCCGCTTGCGTGCATTGACAGCAGGTTTGAAATGGGCGCGTCAGGCGGAGCGATCACCATCGTGACGCCATATCGGTCCAAAACATTTCGCCAGTTAGCCTTGCCGAAATAGGCAGCGATGAAATCCCTCATGACTTTTGGCGGGTAAAAATCGGCTCGCCCGTCAACGAAGACCTTAACTTGCCCCTTCAAATGACAAGCCACATATCCGCCCCAGTCGTATCGGGTCAGGCATTTTCCCCTCAATCCCGCACTTTTAAGCCAAGCGATCGCTTTTTGCGGATACTCTTTCTGCTCGTGCTTGACGAACTCGCTCGGGTTGAATCTCACAGCCAAATTGAGCCCAGCCAGAAAAGCGATGAGTGTCAAGGTCACTGAAGGCAACCAAACTGGAACAGCAGATTGACGGCGCTTACTCGTCTCTTGCGAAATCCACTGCCCCAAATGTTCGCCGACGAAGGGAGCAAGGACGATGCACCAGAGGACAATCATGCGGACGCCCGTTAGTGCGCTCAAAGTTGCGAATGCTCCCCAAAGCAACTCCAAAGCGTCTGCCCGCCTCGGCGACCAAGCCAGACAAAAGAGCCAGAGCAAAAGCAGGAAAGCCCAAATCAAGACCAAAGGGTGGCGCATGGCGACTGCGGGCTTCCATTCTTCAATGGGCAACTGGCTGCTTTGGACGATGTTGACGAGGACTTGCTTTGGGCTGTGCCAACCGAAAGGCGTGACCATCACCGCAACCGCAGACAAGATTAGTGAAAAAGCCATCTGTCTCCGCCAAACCGAGCCCAACACAGTTTGCCCGCTTAACTCTGTCCCTTGTCCCTTGTCCCTTGTCCCCTTTCGCTCGTTCAAGTAATCGGCGATGATGGCAAGCAGAATCAGGGCGAAAGCGATTGGGTAGAACGAGTGAGTGTTTGACCAGAGGGCAAAGAGGAAAGGAAAAGCGAAAAGCGAAAGGTGCTGTGAGCAAGGTGCAGGGTGCGAAGTGCGGAGCGAAGTTCGATGAATTGTCAAGGTCAACCAAGCCAGAAAAAGGAAACTGAACAATTGAGGTCGCACTCCACCCATCACCGGCAATGCCCCGAAAGCGAAGAGAACTGTGACCCAAACTTTCGTCAGTGGCGGGGCATTCATGGCTTTGAAGACCAAAAGAAAGGCAGCAACTTTCAGGAGCAGCGCCAAAACCTCTAAGCCCCAAACTCCCACGCGCCGATAGAGAGCAGCAAAAACCGCTTCAGCCAGCCACTGGGAATTGACCCAGACTTTTGGGTTGGTGAATGAAAGTGGGTCAACGAAATGAACGGAACGATGCTGCAAGATAGCGTCTCCGACAGCCAAGTGCCACCACATATCTGGGTCAAGGACGGGATGAGCCATTGCGAAAACGATGACCAAACCGAAAGTGACGGTCAAAGTTGCCATCCGCTCCGTCAAAGAACTCGCCCCCTTAATCGCTTCGCCCAAATTTCACCAACCAAAATCAACATCGGCGCTACAATCTTAGCATGACGCTTCGTTGCAAAAGCGAGCGAAAAGAGGTGTGGGAAATGGTCGGTTGGGTTTTGTTGTGGACGATCGCAGGGATGTGGGGCGAGCGACCGCAACTTAAGGCGAGCGATGTCGTTTTCATGTATGCGCCACGAGACCCAGCGCTTTACGACGCTTATGCAGGGACAGTGGTAGGCTGGGCTGGGAGGGCGAGGTCCAAAAGTTCTCAAGACGCGCAATGGTTTCGGCAGCGGGTTGAGGAAGCGCAAAAGAAAGGGCTTCGTTATTGCGGCAGCGTTGATTTCGTCGTTGACTTCGCTGGCTTCATTGACTTTCGCCCCGACAGGTTCATGGAAGCCGTTTGTCGCGACCTTGATGGAAACCCGATAACCGTCCCATGGCTTTGGGATCACCGCTACAAAGGTCATCCCGCTTACTGGTTTTGCACCAACAATCCCGACTACCGAGCATACTTGCGAGACCAAGTTGAGCGGGCTTGTCTTGCTCCCATAGATGGGCTTCACATTGACGATTGGCGCGGCACCGCTGCTTGCTCGGCATGGTTCGGCGGTTGTTTTTGCCGGCACTGCATGGAAGGTTTCCGCAACTGGTTGAAGCATCGGTTCTCGGAAGAGCAACTTAAGGCTATGGGCATTGAGCGTGTTGACGAGTTTGACTTGCAGGCTTTCCTGAAGCCAAAAGGCGTAACTGCCGAGCAGTGGAGAAAGGAGCGCCCAAAACTTCCTTTCGGCGAACTATTTCAGCAGTTTCAGACTGAGCAGATGTTGCAGGTGGTGCGCGAAGTCTTCGAGTATGCCGAGAGTTTGAGAGGCAAGCCACTCCTTAGGAGCGTCAATTCAAGCGCATCCTCGCCAGAGGCTCTCGTCGTTGCACCGCTTATTGACTTCTTCTGCGGTGAAATGGACCACCATGCCTCAACCGCTCAAGTTCCCGCTGAGCCGGCATTTGTGTTCAGGCTGGTTGAAGGGTTGGGCAAGCGACAAGCAGCGACCGCTGCCGGGCACGATTGGGCATGGATTGCCGCAAACGAAAAGCCGGGCTTGGTCAGGACATGGATTGCTCAGGCTTACGCTTTCGGAAGCGCTTTTATGGTCCCACACCGCCAATGGTGCTACACGCCCGAAAAGGGAACTCATTGGTGGGAAGGCAAAACGGAAGATTTCGCCTTCGTCTCCCGCTTCGTCCGAGAGAACGCGAACTTGTTTGATGGTTACCGAACGCTCGCAAACTTGTCCCTTGTTTACACTCACGGGAACTTCGGCGAAATCCGCTCAGCCGCGATGGAGTTGCTCAAGGCGAACATCCCGTTCAGCATCTTAGTCGCCGAACCGAGCCTCGGTGTTAAGGTCACTTTAAAGGACATTTCAGTTTGCGAGTTCCTGCTGACCGGAAAACAACCTTTGCCGACAGAGTTTGAGCGAATGGTCAAATCCGCAAAGGTTTCCGTCGTTCAGTGGCAGGGAATTGAGAAACTGCCAGAAAGCGCTTCTCGCCAAGTTAAGGTCAGCGGTGAAAAAGTTCGAGTTTCGCTGCGATACAAGCCCGACGACCCGAAAGCACCGGTCGTTTGCCATTTGCTCAACCAAGACTACAACTTGCAAAGTGATGAAGTCCGACCAAAAGAGGTCACCATTTCCGTCAACCGCTTGTTGCTGGTCAAAGCCTTTAAGGACATGCCCAGAAGAGCCATTTTGCGAACTCCAACAACGCCACCGAGGGAAATTCCTATCCGTCTCGATGGCGATTGGTTGACATTCACTGTGCCCGAACTCAACTTCTGGGCGCTCGTTGAGATTGCAGTTCGTTAGTTCTGTCCTCGCCTACTCAACTTTCACAGTGGCGACTTTTCTCCAGTCGTTCCAAATCTTCGGGTGTGTCAACCCCGACGCTTCGGTAAGGAGTGACGACGACTTTTATGCGGACTCCATGCTCCAACGCCCGCAGTTGCTCAAGCCCTTCAGAACGCTCCAAATCGGTTGGCGCCCATTGGGCGAACTGAAGCAGAAATTCGCGGCGGTAAGCGTAAAGCCCGATATGGCGCAATGGACGGAAAGGCGCATCTTCGGGCAAAGAAAATTGAGGCACTTCCCCCATCTTGCCTTTCGGTCGGAAGAAGGGAAGTGGCGAGCGGGAGAAGTAAAGGGCGAATCCATCTCGGTCAACGACGACCTTGACAACATTCGGGTTGAGATACTCGCCTTCGTCGGCAATCGGTGTCGCAAGGGTCGTCATCTTCAGCGTCGGGTCCGAGAAGAAGGGCTGAACTGCTGCATCAATTGCTTCGGGCGAAATCAAAGGCTCATCGCCTTGAATGTTGACAACCACATCGCAGTCAAGTTGGCGGGCAACTTCCGCTACTCGGTCAGTCCCTGAAGGATGCTGGGGCGAGGTCAAAACGCATTTGCCACCGAAACTTTCCACAACCGATTTGACCCGTTCGTCATCGGTTGCCACGATGACATCGCTAAGGGTTTTCGCTTGCTTTGAACGCTCGTAGACATGCTGAACAATCGGTTTGCCCCAAAGCGAAGCCAAGACTTTTCCGGGGAATCGGACTGAGGCATATCTCGCCGGGATTACCCCAACCGCAGAGCGGACGGGAACTGCCGCGACACCCTTTCGGATTCGCTGAACCAATTCGGTTGTCGAGCGACCTTCTACTTTCGGCAGGATGACGACTTGACCGCCGTAAGAGCGGACCAAAGGCGCTTCGGGCAAATCCGCTTCAGTGTAATCGCCACCTTTGACATGGACATCAGGCTTGATGGCTTCAATCAGGCGGTGAGGTGTGAGGTCGTCAAAGAGGACAACGAAATCGACGAAGGCTAAACTGGCGAGCAGCAAAGCCCTATCGTTTTGAGGCACTAACGGTCGCTCGCTGCCCTTGAGAGCCCGAACGGAACTGTCAGAGTTGAGCCCGACGATGAGGACATCTCCCAAACTTTTCGCTTGAGCGAGATAAGCAGCGTGCCCGGCATGAAGCAGGTCAAAGCAACCGTTGGTGAAAACAATCCGCTTGCCTTGCCGCTTCAATTCCCCGACAATCTTCACCAGTTCGTCCAGTGGCTTGATTTTCGCCTTCACTCCTTCAAGCATCACGCTCACCCTCCGCCAATTAGTATGGTGCGGAGTGCGAGGTGTGATGTGTAGGAAGCGGGCAATGAAACTTGCGCCCTTGAGTGACAGCGATATAATGCTAACTGGGAAAAAACCCGACAGAGGTGCTCGGGATGCCGACACCGAGTTGGTCAGAAGTTGAAGCGTTCGGGAGCATAATTGCGAAAGCGATCAGGGCGGCAGCAGGGAGCAAAATCCACCGAGAGGTTTGGGATGACTTGCTCCTTGAAGGGAAATTCGCTGCCTACAAGGCTCTCGAAAACTACGACCCATCAAAAGCGGACAAGGAAACTTGGGTCTATCAAGCCGTCCTCAAGCACATAAACCGGGTCTTAAGCCAATACTTGCCCGCAGAAAAATTGCTGTCTGATGAGAATTGTTTTGGTTCTTTGGAAGGGCAATTTGACCATTCATCCCTTTCGCCCCTTGCCATCGCTGTCCTCCTATCGCTGGCTCCGCCACTGGAACGGCTTTATGTGCTGCATGAACTTTTGGGTTGGGAGAAGCCACCGAGATATTGCAAAACACGGTTGAAAAAGCGTTGGGAAAAGTGTCAATGGGTGCGGTTGTTGACAGGGAGCGTCAGAAACAGGGATGAACGGTTGAAGTTGCTGAGAGAACTTTGCCAAACCGCTCAACATGGCGACGAAAAGGAAAGGGAGATTGCTGGCTTCGCTTTAGTCGTGGTCGCTGAAAACGAACTCAGCGAGGAAGAGACTGCCCTTGTCAGGTCGGCTGCCCAAACACTTGTTCATTCGCCTGACCCAACTCACCAGTTTGCAGGTTTGTGGATTCATTGCCAACTGAACCCTGAAGCGTGGGATGAAGGTTGGATTGACCTTTTGGATGTGAACACTCTCGGCGCAGTTCTTGAGTCTCGTTATGCCAAGCCGAAAGAGTGCGGTTGTGTCTCTCCACTTTGCCTTCACTTTTATCCCGATGTCCCTCAAAGTTCGCCACCAGAACAAGTGATTGGTGCTGTCCTTGAAGCCATGAAGCGTTACGCCCAAATCTTGAACGAGCGACCTCAGTGGAATGCTCGGTGGCGTGGTCGTTTGATGGCGAAAGCGTTTGGGCTTTATTTGCGAAATTCGCAGCCCACTGTTTCCAACCTTGTTTCTTACTCCGTTAGGTCAGCGAAGTTGCTTGAGAGCATTGCCCTTGCAAGATTTGACCCGAAGCAAGGATTGGAACATGCAATGGAGTGGTTGCCTGAAGCACCAACGATTGTGGAGAGAATTTGGAGGGCTCTCCGTTCCCCAGATCCGTTAGAACGCAGCAGCGCCCTTTACGCTGCGAGAGGGTTAGCGGAAGACGACAGAAAAATCCTTGCACGGATGGGACTTTCAGACCCGTTAGTTTTTACACGCTTTTCCGTGCTTAGGATGCTTGGAGAAGATGGCGATTATGAAGCGTTGATGCGTGAACTTTTGCTCCCTCACGAGCACAAGCGCCTTTTGCATCGTTGCATCCTCAACACCCTTGCCAGAACAGACTTGGAACGGACCTTAGAAATTGCCAAACTCGTTTTTCTGGGTGAGGGGAAAGAGGGTTGGCGAGAGGATTTGTGGATGCGCCACGATGCAGGTTACATTTTGCTTGAAGGAGTTTTCAAAGCGGGGCGAAAAGAACTTTTAGATGTTTTCCGACAAGTCCTCGCCAAAGAACCCCATCCATCTCCCTTCGTCCTTCTCCCTGCCGTTCAAGCATTGCTCTAACCCGTCATTGGCGGAATAAAAAAGTGACCCAATGTGCAGGTAAGTTTATGGGACGAAAATTTCTAGCCCAGGGGATGCTGACTTGGGCTCTGCCTTTAAACGAACCTTAACGATGCCTTGAAACGACTCTGAAGCACTGTGGGGCAAAATG
>Ga0080004_1114276_pt2 | contig 16471 bp, 15 predicted proteins | sample WasSprMetagenome_FD_69207 | JGI IMG/M metagenome (GOLD analysis project Ga0080004, IMG submission 69207) | Sulfidic aquatic microbial communities from Washburn Spring, Yellowstone National Park, USA - WS (SPADES assembly) (version 2) | ecosystem: Environmental > Aquatic > Thermal springs > Hot... | reverse complement strand
GCCGGCACCAAAGTTTGGTTCAACCTGGATGTGGCCGAGGAGATCGGGTTTGTGTTCAGCGCTGAGGCCAAAAAGCTCGCCACCGGGCTTCTCTTCGGTGGACAGAGGTTTGTGAAGGAGTAAGCCGTGCTTTTCTTGGGCGCCACCGAGCAGGGTCTGATCTACGGCCTCATGGCCCTCGGGGTTTACCTCTCTTTCCGAATTCTCTCGTTCCCCGATCTTTCCGTGGACGGGACTTTCCCGTTGGGCGCAGCGGTGGCCGGGATCCTGATCCTGCGGGGTGTGAACCCGTTTTTGGCGGCGCTGGCCGGAGGAGGAGCCGGCCTTTTAGCCGGCGCTTTTACCGGTGTTTTGGCCACCCGCCTCCGTATCCCTGGCCTCCTCGCGGGCGTTCTCACCATGATCATGCTCTACTCCCTCAACTTGCGGATTATGGGCCGTCCAAACCTTTCCCTTTTGGGTAAGCCCTCGGTTTTAAGCGGCCTCGCCCAGGCCCTTTCCCTTCCCCGGGGGTACGGGAATTTGGTGGCCTCCGGAATTTTCTGCTTTGCTTTGGCCGTGCTCCTCCTCCTTTTCCTCCATACCGAGCTTGGGGGAGCAATGCGTGCCTCCGGCCAAAACCCGGATTTGGTGCAGACCATTGGGGTCAATCCCCACAACCTCCAAATCCTGGGCCTTTCCATCTCCAACGGTCTTGTGGCCTTTTCCGGGGCCCTGGTTTCCCAGTACTCGGGGTTTGCGGATGTGGGAATGGGGGTGGGAACGATTGTGGCCGGTTTGGCTTCGGTGATTGTTGGGGAAATCCTTTTGCGGCCGCGATCCCTTTTGGGAGCAATTCTTGCGGCGGTGGTGGGATCGGTAGTGTACCGGCTAGCCATCTCTGTGGCCTTGCGGTATGGAGCGGCTCTGGGCTTTACTGCCTCGGATTTGCGGTTGCTCACGGCCCTTGTGGTTCTGGGAGCTTTGGCTGCGCCGGCCCTGCGCGCCGCCCTGAAAGGAGAATCCCCGTGATTCTCGAGGTCCTAAAGGTGACAAAAACCTTTGTCCTAGGGGCTGAGCGACTCGTGGCTTTGGACGGCCTCGATCTGTGTTTAGCTGAGGGCGATTTCGCCACGGTGATCGGATCCAATGGCGCCGGGAAGACGACGCTCCTCAACGTGATAGCCGGAACATACCGTCCGGATCGGGGAAGGATTCGGCTTGCGGGCCGGGATGTGACCCACTGGCCAGCGCATCGCCGTGCCCACCTCATCGGCCGGGTTTTTCAGGATCCTCTCCAGGGGACAGCCGCCCAGATGACGGTGGCGGAAAACCTGGCCCTGGCGGCAAAAAAGGGTCGGCGCGGTTTAGGCCCCCTGCTTTCGGCCCATCGGCGCCGAACTTTGGCCGAGACGGTGGCGGGCTTGGGAATGGGCCTGGAACGGCGCCTTTCCGAAAAGGTGGCTCACCTCTCCGGCGGGGAACGCCAAGCCCTCACTGTCCTCATGGCCACCATGACTAAACCAAAGCTCCTCCTCTTGGACGAGCACACCGCCTCGTTGGATCCGGCTAATGCCGAAAAGGTTTTGGCTATCACCGAGAAACTTGTGGCTGAAAACCACATCACCACCCTCATGGTTACCCATCGCATGGACCAAGCTCTTCAAGTGGGGAATCGCCTGATCATGATGCATAAAGGGCGCATCGTTTTGGATTTGGGCGCAAAGGAGAAGCGCGGCCTTAAAGTAGAGGATCTGGTGGAGTTATTCCGGAGGGTGGGCGTTTGCGACGATGCCCTTCTTTTGGGCCAGGGATTAGCCGTGGGGTGATTTAGAGCTGGCCCACCTCCTTTGGGGCCGCCACCAACCCACCAGCACCGCCGGGCTTAGGGGGAGCGGAAAAGGAGCGGAAGCCGACGCAGGGCGGAAAGCTCCTCCCGCTCCCCCAACCTGGCCCGCCGTATGGCCCGCTCCAAAACAGCAATGGTCCGGTCGTAACTAGCCCGATCCACGGGATAAGGGGTCCCATCCTTCCCACCGTGGGCATAGGAAAACCTTGCTGGGTCCCGAAAAGACGCGGGCGCACCGTAAAGAAGCTCGGAAAGGAGGGCCAAGGCCCGTAGCCCTTTGGCGCCCAAACCTTGAACGCCCAAAAGGGCCTCAAAATTCGGAGCTTGGGCTTCGTACGTGCGGAGAAAAACTGTTTCCAGGCGACGGGGATCGAGATCGGAAACGAGCAAAGCGTGCCGCTCCGGAAGTTTCAAGGCTTTTATTCGCCCAATTTCCTTCGCCAATACATCGGGAGGCTTTTTAGCTAGCTCCGGAATGGTGATTCTGGCGGGTTCTGCCTCCTGGGCCACGAGGTTGAGCACAAGTTCTGCCCGGGCTCCCACCACCCCTGAATGCGGTTCAACAACAAAACTCCGCAGGCCCTCGGATAACCAATGGTAGCGGCGAGCCAAATGCACATCCTCCTTCATCCCCTGCTGCACCACACACCAGCGGCCCTCTCGATCGAAGAAAAAGGTGTGGTGGTAAATTTGGAATCCGTCTTGGAGGGCAGCGGAATCAACTTTTGCGCTCATCCTGGAGGCGTATACCAGCGGAGCCGGTTCCAGTCCTTCTTTTTCTGCCCAAAACTGGATCTCTTCAGGAGTGCGGCGGGAGACCGCGCCTTTTCCGCCGGCAGCAAAAAGCCCGATCTCCGGGCCCACTGTCCGCAACGCCTCCTTCAGGGCCCCACAGGTCGTGGTGGTGAGACCGCTGGAATGCCAATCGAAACCGAGGAGACAACCGAGAGCCTGAAACCAGTGGGGATCGGAAAGGCGGCGCAAAACCTCGCTGGTCCCAAACTCATCGGCCATGAGGACGACTATCTCCTCGCTCAGCCGGACCATTCGGGTGAATAGCCAGCGCGGGGCCTTACCCCCGTGGAGGGGCAGATCAGCATAACCGGTTCTCATCGCCATCCTAGCGCCTCCGCCAAAGGAGTTGATTTCCCTCCACCACGGCCTCGGCTGAACTTTCCCTCACCAACGAACTCAACGTGGCCAAAACTGTGGTCCTCGCTAGGAGGAACTCCGTAACGGTGGTAAAAGAGGCCCCTAAAATGTTCGCGATCTCCGTCAAAATTTCTTCGGCGCTCTTTGGCGTAGTGATCCCTTCAAAAGTGATCTCACGGATGCGCTCAAGGTGCTCCCGGAATGCCGCGCAAGCCTTGGCCACATCCACCCCTTTCAGGATCGGACCGTGTCCAGGGATCACAACCTCAGCCTCCTCCAACGCTTTCAGGGAGGCTAAGGCCTGAGAGAGATCGTGGCAAAAGGGGATCGGATACTTGCGGAGGATGTCTTCGGGGAAGAGAGCATCAGCGCAAAACAGGATTGGACCGGCCTTGACCCCGATCTGGGCCGGCGCATGCCCAGGGAGATCCACCACCTCTACCGCTACCGGACCGAATCCCTTCGGCCCTGGGGTCAAAGCCCCCTCAATTGGGCAAGGTTTTGCCATCGTGAATTTCTCAAAAAGCTTAGGAAGAGGAGCTGCTCCGGAAAAAAGGAAGAAAGGCTCACAAAAAGGGTGTTCCATCATCATTCCCTCTAGTTCGGAGGCGTAGAGGGGGAGGCCGCGGCTTGCCCAAAGATGAGCGCCGCCGAAGTGGTCAGCATGGGCATGGGTAAGAATGGCCGCGCGGGGACGGAGCCCTTCTTCCTCGGCCCAGCGCCAGACCTTCCGCGCCGGCCCATCGTCCAATCCCGCATCTATCAGGACCACCTCCCCCTCAGCGGAAATCGCCCCAAGGTTCACCCCGCCCGGAAAGGCCCAAACCCCAGAACCAAGCGGTAAAACTTCCATTTCCAAAGTATACCACCTCATTGCACAAGACCCCTGACCCGCTAAACTGAAATGGCATGCGTCGCAGAGAGGTCGTGGCCTTCCTTGAGGAGCGCTTTCCCCTGGACCTCGCCGAGGAATGGGATCGCTGTGGCCTAGAGGTGGGAGATTTGGCTAGCCCCTGCCGCCGAGTTCTGGTGGTTTTGGATCTAGAAATGAGCCATCTAAAACTCCTTCCCCAGGTGGATTTGGTGGTGACGCATCATCCCCTTCTTTTTCGGCCGGTTTCAGAGATCCGGGTGGATACCCCTTTAGGCCAAAAACTCAAGGCCCTCCTTTCCGCTGACGTTGCCCTCTTTTCCCTTCACACCCCTTACGATTCCGCCCAAGGCGGGCTTGGGGAGGTTCTGGCCGGATACCTTGGGTTGAAAGACGTGGAGCCTTTGCTTCCCCGAGGGAAACTTTTAAAGCTCGTGGTATACGTGCCCGCAGGCTACGAGGACCGTGTAGCTCAAGCTATTTTCGCCGCAGGTGCCGGAAAGCTTGGGAAATTTGGACACTGCTCGTTCCGAACTCAAGGTATCGGCACATTCCTTCCGGAGGAAGGGGCTCATCCCTTCCTTGGGGAGATCGGGAAAGAGGAGCATGTCAACGAGATTCGTTTGGAAACAATTCTTCCCGCGGAGAAGGTGGATCAAGTGGTGGAGGCGATGCTTGCCGCTCACCCCTACGAGGAAGTAGCCTACGATCTTTATCCCCTTGCCCAAAAGTCCTCGCTGCATGGGCTAGGACGGATCGGCGAGCTTCCCGCGCCGCGGACGGTTTCCCAAGTTCTTGCTCAGTTCGCGGAGAACCTCGGGGGCCTTGAGCCGAAACTCGTTGTTGGCCCCAGGGATCGGGGAATTCAGCGGGTGGCGGTATGCGGGGGAAGCGGGGAAGCTCTGATTCCTCAGGCCGCCGCTAAAGGTGCTGAGCTTTTCATCACCGGCGAAGCGGGTTATCACCGGCTAAGGGAAGCAGAGGAAACGGGGTTGACCGTGGCCATTTTTGGCCATGCTGAGACGGAAAAACCGTTCGTTTGGCATGTGGCTGGGCTTTTGCGGCAGGCCTTTTCGGAGCTGGAGGTGGTGGAGGGATGAGCGAGGTGCTCAGCCTCCTGCGGGCGCTGGCGGAGATGGACGAAGCTCTGCAGAAACTCACCGGGCGCCTGGCCGATATTGCCAGAGAAGAGGAATACCTCCAAGGCCGCATCGCCCAAGTGGACGAGGAATTCGCTCGGCGTAAGGAGGAGCACCGAAGGCTTCGCCTCGCGGCCCAAGAGCGCACCACCGAAGTGGACGCTACCGATGCCAAAATTCGTGAATACCAAAGGAAGCTGGAGTTCGACATCATCCCGTATAAGGAGATGGAATTCCTTCGGGAGCAGGTGCAGGTTTTGCGGGCAAAGCTGGACGAACTCAGTGAGCAAGCGATAAAGCTCATGGAGGCCGTGGAGGAGGACGCCAAAAAGCTTTCCCAGGATGAGGTTGCCTATCGGGAGCGCCGGGCTCAACTCGAGGAGGAGATGAAGGGGCTTGGCCGAAAGCGGGAGGAGCTTAGGCGTGAGCAAGAGGCTTTGGAGGCCAAGCGTGAGGAGCTCATTGCCCAGCTTCCTGCCCAGCTCCGCCAGCACTACCAAAACCTGCGTGCCCGTTTTCCCAACCCCGTGGCGTACGTGAACGGTCAGACCTGCGGGGGCTGTCACCTCCGGCTCTCCGAGGCCACGCTCCTTAGGCTCCATGAGGGGCGGGAGGTGGTCACCTGCGAGCACTGCTCGCGCTTTTTGGTGCTGCGCTGGGCCTAGCTCAGGTCCTCCTTCCCCTTCAAGTTGGCCCGATCAACGATTACGGGCAGACCCTGGAGGCCGACGATCGGACAAAGCTTTCTAACCTCATCGCAAGCCTCGAGGCTGAAGGGGTTCATCTTGTGTATCTTGCCAGTTGGCGCGATCCCTTCGGGAATCCTGAGCGCTATGCTTCCGAAGTTTTTCAGGCCTGGAAGCTTTCGGACCAAAATCTCCTCCTTGTCTTCCTGCGCGGAGAGGATCGGAAGTGGCGAGTGGCCATATATTCCGGGCGAGCTCTTTCCCTTCCCCAAGGGGTGGAGGAGTTACGTAACCGGGCGGAGCAGGAGGCGAACCGGGCCCGGCCTGGCTACGCCGCTGTGCACTTTGTCTCTTCCCTCCTTTCCCTCATTCGGGAGGGGGAGGCTCGCCCCAAAACCACAAGGGCTTTTCCCTGGCAGTATGTCCTTTTTGCTAGCGTTTTTGTGCTTTTTGCGGTTTTCGTTGGGCTTCGGATTTGTCCCCGCTGTGGTCGGCCTCTGCGTCGGGTGCGCTCGGTAACCGGTATAATTTGGGTGTGTCCGCGTTGCCGGTACACGCGGACCAGCCTGCGGCGGGGGAGAAGGCCAGGGGGTCGCAGGGATTTCTATCCCTGAGGAAGGTCCGGACTCCGCAGGGCAGGCCGCTCGGGGAAACCCGAGAGGGAGCGATCCCTGGAAAGTGCCACAGAGAATAGACCGCCAGCGGCCCCCTCCTTGGGAGGGGGTGCGGGCAAGGGTGAAACGGTGGGGTAAGAGCCCACCGCCGGGGCCGCGAGGTTCCCGGGCACGGCAAACCCCGGCCGGAGCAAGGCCAAATAGGGAGGCGCTTGAGGGTGGCCCGCCCGATGCCTCCGGGTAGGCCGCAAAGAGGAATGGCCCCCCACGACAGAATCCGGCCTATGGCCCTCTCCCTAGCCCAGGCTATAATCTTTGCGGAGGTGAAAAATGATCTGGCTCTTCTATCCTGAGACCTTGATCCTTCTCATCCCGGCGTTTTTGCTGGCCATTTATGCCCAGTACAAAGTGCGCTCGGCCTATTCCAAGTACTTGCAGGTTCCTACCCAGCGGCGAATCACCGCCCGCGAGGCCGCGGAATACATCCTAAGGAGCGCGGGAATCACCAACGTCCAGATCGAGCCAATCCGCCAGCCCCTCGGTGACCATTACGATCCGCGGAGGCGGAAACTCCGGCTTTCCGCTCCGGATTCGGCGTCCGTGGCCGCGGTCGGAGTGGCTGCCCATGAGGCCGGACATGCCCTCCAACACGCCCAAGGCTACGCTCCTTTGGCCCTGCGCTCAGCCATAGTTCCTGTGGCTATGTTTGGTTCCCAGCTGGCTTTCCCGCTTTTCTTCCTCGGCCTTATTTTCCAGGCCGCCTCGCTTGTGAACGTTGGGATCATCCTCTTTTCCGCGGCGGTTTTGTTCACTTTGGTGACCTTGCCTGTGGAATTCAACGCGTCTCGGCGGGCCATGGTGGCCCTGCGCTCCGCTGGACTTGTGACGGAAGGGGAGCTCGGCGCGGTGAAGGAAGTTTTGAGCGCCGCCGCTCTCACTTATGTGGCCTCTGCAGCCATGGCCATCGCCCAGCTTTTGGGCATGCTCATGATCGCCGGTGGGGGCCGCCGCCGCTCGTGAATGAAACTATCCCCGTCCATCCTCAACGCCGACTTCTCTAACCTGCTTTCGGCCATCGAACGCATCGCCGATCTTGCGGATTTTGTGCATTTCGATGTCATGGATGGCCACTTCGTCCCCAACCTCACCTTCGGGCCGGCCCTCGTTAATAGCCTCCGGGAAAAGCTCTCGCTTCCTTTCGATATCCATCTTATGATCGACCGGCCGGCTTTCTATGCCCCTTCTTTTCGGGTGCGGCCAACGGATTTCATCACTTTTCACGTCGAGGCTTTGGATCACCCGCATGAGGTGATTTCGGTCATTCGAAAGCTTGGGTGCAGGGTGGGGATATCCCTTCGGCCGCGGACCCCGCTTTCCCTGGTCTTTCCCTATCTAGATCAGGTCGATTTAGTCCTGGTGATGAGCGTCGAGCCCGGTTTTGGTGGGCAAAAATTTATCCCGGAGTCTCTGGAGCGAATCCGAACTTTGCGAAAGGAGATCGGTGACCGCCGGGTCTTGATCGCCGTGGACGGGGGAATCGGCCCGGAGAACATCCGGGATGTGGTGGAGGCTGGGGCAGAGGTAATCGTGGCCGGGGTGGCCATCTTCGGCTCCCCTGATCCCAGGGAGGCTGCGCTCCGCCTGTGGGAAGCCGCTGGACACCCGCGGAGCTAATGCGCCGGGTCCTGGCCCTGGCTCAACAGGGCGAGGGCTTCACCCGGCCAAATCCTTTGGTCGGGGCGGTGGTGGTAAAAAATGGGGAGATTGTGGCCGAAGCTTATCACGAGCGGTTCGGCGGCCCACATGCCGAGGTCCTCGCTTTACAAAAAGCGGGGAAAAACGCTGAGGGTGCGGAACTCTACGTAAACCTTGAGCCATGCGTTGATTTCCCTGGGAAAAAAACGCCTTCCTGTGTGGAAGCCATAATCAGGGCGGGAATTAAACGGGTGGTTATTGCTACTCGTGATCCCAATCCTCAGGTTTCCGGCCGCGGGGTGGCTCGCCTCCGGGCCGCGGGAATCGAGGTAGTGGAGGGGGTTCTCGCTGAGGAGGCAAAGAAGCTAAACGAGATCTTCTTCCATTGGATCACCACCCGCTCCCCATTTGTGGCCCTGAAATTGGCCCTCACTTTGGATGGGAAAATCGCGAGTTTTTCGGGGAAATCCAAATGGATTACCGGGGAGGAGGCGCGCCGGCGGGTTCAGGAACTTCGCCGCCGCTATGCCGCGGTCCTGGTGGGGGTAAATACCGTCCTTGCCGACGATCCTGAGCTAACGCTCCGGGATTTGCCGGGACCGCAGCCCCTGCGGGTGATCTTGGATACCCATGGCCGAGTTCCCCTCACCGCCCGTGTCTTCTCCGGCGAGGCCAAGACTCTGGTGGCCACGGTGGATATGCCCAAAGAAAAGGAAGAGGCCCTTCGGGCCAAAGGGGTGGAAATCCTGCGGCTTCCGGAGAGAAACGGGGTTGTGGATATTCAAAGCCTCCTTTTTGCTCTGTCCGAACGGAATATCGACTCGGTCCTCGTTGAAGGCGGCGGGGAAGTGGCTTGGTCATTCCTTTCCCAAGGCCTTGTGCAAAAAATCTACTTCTTCTATGCCCCGCTCATCCTTGGCGGGAGGAATGCCGTTCCAGCTGTGGGTGGGGAAGGCTTCCCTGAGCCCGCTCAGGGGCTAGCCATAAGGGACATAACCCTGGAGCGAGTGGGGCAAGATTTTCTTCTCACTGGCTACACCGGAACTTCTCGTCTGGAAACCTTGGGAACCAAGGATTCTGAGAGAGGTTCATAGCGCTCAAAGCGCATGGAGAACGTGCCTCGCCCACTAGTTAGGCTACGAAGAGTCGTGGCATAACCGAAAAGCTCGGCCAATGGAGCTCGGGCTATAACCACCGCTAGCGGTCCTTTTCCTTCGATGCTCAAAAGTTTTCCCCGGCGTGCGGAAAGATCGCCTACTACTGGGCCGACAAGATCCTCGGGAACAGTGGCTTCCACGCGCATCACGGGTTCCAGCACCACTGTGCCGGATTTTTTCAGGGCCTCACGCAGGGCCTGGGCCGCGCAGTTTCGGAACGCATACTCCGAGGAATCAACCTCGTGGAAGCTTCCGTCAATGAGGATGAATTTCAAATCCACCACAGGGAAGCCATGGGGTCCTTCAGCCATGGCCTCCATGAGGCCCTTGTGCACGGCAGGGATGTACTCTTTGGGAATGCGGCCGCCTACAACTTGGCTCTCGAACGCCAGTCCCGTTCCAGGAGGAGCTGGTTCGATCCGGAAGATTATGTGGGCATACTGTCCGCGCCCACCGGTTTGTTTCACGAGCTTGTGCTCAAAGTCCAGGGCCCGAAGAGGGGTCTCCCGATAAGCCACTTGAGGCGCGCCAGTTACTACTTCCACCCCGAACTCCCGCTTCAGCCGGTCCACCACGATCTCTAGGTGAAGCTCGCCCATTCCGGAGACCACGAGCTCCCCGGTTTCTGAGTCCACGCGGAGGGAAAGGGTGGGATCCTCGGCCACAAGCGCGGAGACCGCGCGGGAGAGCCGGTCAGCATCGGTCCGGCGGACTGGGGAGATGGCGAGGTCCAAAACGGGCGTGGGGAAATCCATGGCCTCAAGGAGGATCGGCGCTTCTTGGTCACAGAGGGTGTCGCCGGTGTGGGCTTCCTCTAGTCCCACCAGGGCCCCTACCTCTCCGGCCCGCAATTCCTCCACAGGAATGCGCTCGTTAGCGTGGACTGCGAAAAGACGGCCAACCCGCTGCACGTTCCCTTGACTAGCGTTAAATACGCTTTCGCCGCTACGCATGATCCCTGAGTAAATCCGCACGAAGTACACCTTCCCAACGTGCCGGTCGGCTTGGACTTTGAAGATGAGAGCGGAAAGGGGCTCAGCAGGAGAAGGCCGGCGCTCCACCTCTTGGCCGTCCCAAGTTCCACGAACTGGCGGCAAATCAAGGGGAGAGGGAAGGAAATCCAGAACCATATCCAAGAGGAGATCCACCCCTTTGAGCCGTACTGCTGAGCCCGGGGCTACGGGGACAAGTTTTCCCGCGATGGTCGCCCTCCGCAGAGCTGCCCGCACCTCTTGCGGGCTAACCTCTTCAGCGAGGAAGAGCTCCAAGAACCTGGGGTCGGCCAAAGCTACGGTCTCAAAAAGTTTCTCCTGCTCACGCTCGGCTTGGGAACGAAGCTCCGGGGGTATGGCTGTGCGCCCAGGTTCCACCCAATTCCCGTTTTCCTCCCTGGGGAAGAGGATGGCCTCCATGGAGAGGAGGTCGATCACCCCCGCGAACTCTTCCTCTTTTCCCATGGGGATTGCGATGGGAGCGGGGTTAGTTCCGAGTTTTTCGCGCATTTCTTCCACTACTTTGAAGAAATCAGCGCCGACCCGGTCCATTTTGTTTATGAAGGCGATCCGGGGAACTTTGTAGCGCTCAGCCTGGCGCCATACGGTCTCCGATTGGGGTTCCACCCCGCCTACCCCACAAAAAAGGGCGATCATTCCATCTACTACCCGGAGGGCCCGTTCCACCTCAGCAGTGAAATCCACATGACCAGGGGTATCGATGAGGTTTATGTTGTGGCCTTTCCAGGGGATAGTGGTGGCTGCGGCGGTGATGGTGATGCCCCGCTCCCGTTCCTGGGGCATCCAGTCCAAAGTAGCCTGGCCCTCATCCACCCGGCCGAAACGATGCTTCTTTCCGGAGATGAAAAGCATGGCTTCGGAAAGGGTGGTCTTGCCGGCGTCGATGTGCGCGGCTATCCCAATATTTCGGATCCTTTGCATAGCAAACCCGCATTCCATTTCTCTCCTCCGGTAGTTAAGGGGAAAGGCAAAAATAAGAACCCCTCGACTGTGAGGGCCTAAGAGTACTGGAAATTCAGGATTACGCAACCCCTGGTTTCCCGGGGGCCTCAGCTTTCCTCTTTAGGGCGGCGGAGGAACGCCGGAAGATCGTAATTTTCGTTTGGTGGACGGCGTGGCAAAACTGGGCGCATTACTTTTTCCGGCTCGGTCTCCTCTCCCACTTGCTCACGGAAATCCGTGGCGATGACGGTTACCGCCACTTTGCCCATGAGCTCGGGGCGGATGGTGGCGCCGAAGACTAAATCGGCCTCAGGGCTCGCGCTTTTTCGGATGAACTCCGCCACTTGGGTCACCTCGGAGAGGGTGAGGTCGTCCCCGCCGGAGACGTTGAGGAGGATGCGGCGGGCGCCCTGGATGCTCCCGGTCTCAAGGAGGGGGTTGGCGGCCGCAGCTTTGGCGGCTTTGAGGGCGCGGCCCTCGCCCTCGGCCTCGCCCATGCCCATCACTGCTGTGCCCGCTCCCCGCAGTACCGCGGCCACATCAGCAAAATCCAAATTCACCAAACCGGGAATGGTTATGAGGTCCGATATTCCCCGTACGCCCCGCATCAAAACGGAATCCACGAGTTCAAAAGCCTTGGTGATGGGAACAGAGGGCGAAAGCTCCAAAAGCCGATCGTTGCGGATTACGATGAGAACATCGGCTTCTCCCTTGAGCCTCTCGAGCCCTTGGTATGCGCGCTGGGCCCGGGCTAGCCCCTCGAAGGCAAAAGGTATGGTCACAACCCCTACGGTGAGGGCGCCTTTGGTGCGGGCGAGTTTGGCCACCACCGGAGCCGCACCAGTTCCGGTTCCTCCGCCTAGGCCGCAGGCCAAGAAGACCAGATGGGCCTGGCCAATGGCCTGCTCAATGTCGAACAAAGACTCCTCTGCTGCGCGTCGGCCGCGCTCCGGATCCCCACCGGCACTGCGTCCTCCAGTTGCTTGCGCTCCCAAAAGCACTTTGTTTGGGACCTTCGCCGCGGAAAGGGCTTGGGAATCGGTGTCCATGGCGACTAACCTGACCCCCCGTAGTTCCGCCGTCCACATGCGCTCCAGGGCGTTGACCCCACCGCTTCCTAGCCCAATCACCAGGATTTCCGCCACCTCCGCGGTATCCTTAAGGCTCCGCATCTCCGCCAAGAGGGGTAGCTCCCCCACCCTTATCTCCACCGGGCCAAACACCTTCTCCGCGGCCTCCCGCAGCTTAGGAAGCTTGCGCAAAACGTAGTCCCGCTTGAATTGGGAGTCAAGCTCCAAATGAAGAACACGGCGCTCAGGATCAAACTTCACTTTTTCCGGTGAATTTGGGAGGCACGAACGCAATATTCCGTCGGGGATAGTGCTTAAAAGCTGCCGCCACTTAAGCGAAAGCTCCCGCTCCATCAACGAAAAACATTTTGGTCCTCTTAGGCCCTTTCGTCAACTGGAGCGCAAGATAGTGGCAATTTGGCAAAAATCCTCCACCACCACGTGGGCTGTCTCTATCACCCTTTGATCCTTAGGAGCGTAGGCGATCCCTAAGCCCACAATCTGAAACACCGGAATATCGTTCACATGGTCACCGACGAAGGCGATCTCCGCCAATTCCAGGCCCAACTGTTTGGCCTTTTCTTGAACAGCCTGAGCTTTGTCGGCCAAACCCACCCGGACCACAGCCTCACCGGTGAAAACGCCATCAGCCACGAGAAGTTCGTTGGCCAAAAAGAAGTCTAGACCCAACTCATTTTTCACTCGTTCAGCCACAAGGGAGACCCCGGAGGAGACTATTCCTAGGATTAAACCATAGCTTTTAAGTTGGGCGATGGTTTTTTGGACACCTGGTGAATACGGGGGCGGGAAAATTTTGTCTGTGACAGTTTTAACGGGGATTCCCCGAAGGAGACGGGCGTTTTCTTTTACCCATTCGGGATAGCGATCGGGCTTCTCCCGGTAGCGTTGGAGGAGCTCATCCCACTCCTTCCCCACCCCGGCAGCAAGCCCGATCGCTCCCCAACTGGACTCGTATGCTACTCCTTGGTAGCGAACAAGGGTACCGTCCAGGTCAAAGAAAACGGCCCGAATCCTCATTCAAGCCCCAAAAGCCTGACTTCCCGGCCAAGGGAGGAAAGCTTCCCCTGAGGGACTTCCAGCGCTGTGAGGAACGGACTGGCTGCGCCGTAACGGTCCTGAGTATCCGGGTTCATCAAGTTTCTCCCAAGGAAAGAGCCATCCGTCCCAAAGAAGATGATCTCCAAGGGCAGGAACACGTTTTGCATGTGGAATTGGCTCACTGTGGGGGAATCGAAGACAAAGAGGATGGCCAGGTCCTGGCCGAGCTCCGGCGGGACGCCCATGAACCCGATGAACCGCTCGTGGGCCTCATCAGCGATAAGCACAGGGAGACGCAGGGTCTGCCCGGTGTTATCCCCTAAAATTGCCACTTTTTTCTCCATCGTCCCTAAAACTCCGGGAAGTTTGGGAAGGATATCGCGAGTCATGAGAGGAGCGGGATCGGTTCCGCCTCCGGTGAAATTGACGGGACTATCGCCAACCCCATCCCCGTTGGCATCGGTTCCCTGATAGTTGGAGTACCAGTTCCCTCGGCCATAGGGAGCCCAAAGGTTTTGCCCAAAATCCCGGGCCCAGCGCTGACAGTTCCAGACCAGGTTCTCATAGATCTGGGTCTCCCGGCTCTCGTGACCAAAGTAAAAGCCATCGTTGGAGCGGTAAATGAGGTTGTGCCGCACGATGTTTCCGGTGGGGAATGCCTCCTGATAGGCTTCCTCGAAGATGATCCCGATATTGGCCCGGGTAATTTGGTTTAGCTCGATTATCCCCTGGGACCCGAAATTGGAGACCCCGTAGCCGTAGGCGACCATGGAGTTCTGGCTTATTTGAGCATATTTGGTATCGTGGTCCAAAAATACGGCCACATCGCCCTGCCAAAAAGAGCAGGCCTGCACCACCGGCCCTAGGGCCGAATCTATCTCAACCCCGTAGGAGTTTTGGTAGAACAGGCTCTTTTGGATCACGGGCTCCCGGGAGGACCCGGTGACCTGAACCCCAATAGGCCCGGCGGCGAAAGCGTTGTTTTCCGCAACAAAGTGATCGGAGGCGTTCACATAAATCCCAACGAGGTTGGCATAGATCCCGCAGTTCTCCACCCGGACACCATCCGAGAGGATCACCGCAATTCCCGCATTTTTAGAGTTGGCGATCCTTGGGGAATCGCGAATAACTGTGCCGGGCGAGGAAAGGACGGTGATTCCGTTTCCGCGGGGCCGGGAGATGTCTGCGGCCTCGATGCGCACGTTCTCCGAGAAAACCACGTTTATCCCGTCAGTTTGATCAATTTTAGCCCCCCGCAAAACCACGTTTTTCGCTCCCGCTAAAGTAATGTGCCCGGCGTCTAGATCGGTTAAGGTTGTGTCGGAAAGACCAACGAAATAGTACACGGGCTTTCCGTTCACGGAATTTGTGGCTTCGATCACGTGGTTGTAGTGCTGGAGGGAGGTGCCGAGGACCTGGAGGCCCAATCCGCTCACAGCGAAGAAATTATCGCGCAAAACGAGGTTTTGAGAGGCCTGGATGACGATGCCATTTAGGCTATCGCGGACTAAACAGTCCTCCACAACCCCGTTTTGCGTATTGACCAAGGCGATGGCCGCGCCCTTGGGGTCCTGAGCACCGATCACGGTACAGCCCCGGATCACAAAAGGCTTCGTTGTGTTTTCCAGGTAAATCCCGTAAGGGACGTCCTTAGAGGCTGTGACTGTCCAGCCCGCGATGATATAGGGATCCTCAGGGGTTCCGGAGCCAGCGATCACCCCATTTTCCCCGGTGAAATCGAGATCAGAGTGGATGAGGATCGGCCCGCGTTCCTGAGCCCATCCAAAACCACAAACCAACACCACCAAAAAAAGGCCTATTGCCTTGCGCATTTTCCCTCCTTAGACTTAGCTCCTTGAGAATAGCGCACCGGGTTAGTTTCGGCAAAGCTTTTGGAGAAAAGGAGGAGAAGTGGTGGAACTTTCGCGGATGAGCTGGAAAGAGGCAAGGGAAGCGGTGCGGCAGGCAAAAGTGGCCCTTCTTCCCGTGGGTTCCACGGAACAACATGGCCCGCATCTTCCCTTGGGCACGGACTGGATGACGGCCCAGGAGATCGCGCGCCGCGCGGGAAAGAAAGGCGGATGGCTCGTTCTCCCCACGATTCCCGTGGGGGTTTCCGAGCATCACCGCCATTTTTGGGGGACCCTCTGGGTTCCGGCCGAGGTCCTCCGGGATTACGTGATGGGTGTGGCCCGGTCCCTTGCGTTCCATGGCCTTCGGAAAATGGTTTTTGTGAACGGGCATGGCGGGAATACCGCTGCCCTTGAGGAGGCGGCCCGGCGCCTCCGCGCGGAAGGGATTTACGCCTACGTCTACGTTTGGTGGCGGGCGATTGCCGAGACGATCGCCCAAATTGTGGAAACGGGTGGGTCCCACGCCGCGGAGATGGAAACGGCCGTGGTTTTGGCCATCGCGCCCGAGCTCGTTCGGCCGGAGAACTATGGCGAGGCGGTGAAGAAAGGCGCTCCGGAATGGGGAAAGAAAGTGGAAGGGATTGACGTGGGTTTTGATACAATCGATTTTACGGCGAGCGGCGCCACCGGCGACCCCTCGCGGGCCACGGTGGAAAAGGGCGAAAGGATCCTGCAAGCCGCGGCGGAAAGGCTGGATGCGTTCTGCCGCTGGCTCGCGAGCCAGCCCGAGGAAGCCCTCGCGCCGAAACCCCATCTTCCTTAAGGAGGCTTTCGTGGAAGAAAAAAGGCTTCCGCCCGGACAAAAGTGGGTCGAGGACCTGATCGTTTACGACATCGCCCCTTTGCCTCCTCTGAATCTCCAGAATTTTCGGCTTCGGATCTTCGGTGAGGTGCGGAATCCCTGTGAGCTTTCCTGGGAAGAGCTCCTCAGGCTTCCCCGGCAGAGGATCCGCGCGGATCTCCACTGCGTGGAGGGCTGGAGCGTTCCTGATCTCCTTTGGGAAGGGGTGCCCGCAAGCGCCATCCTCCACCTTGTGCAGCCCAAGCCCGGGGTTTCCTGGGTTTTGGCCCATAGCCACGAGGGCTACTCCACGAACCTCCCCTTTTCCTACTTTTCCCGGCCCGACACGATCCTTGCTTTCTCTTTAAACGGGAAGCCCCTTCCGCAGGAGCACGGCTGGCCCCTGCGCCTGGTGGTCCCTTCCCTCTATGCCTACAAAAGCGCCAAATACCTCGTGGCTTTGGAGTTTTTGACGGAACTTAGGCGCGGGTATTGGGAGGAGCGGGGCTATCACGATGTGGGCGATCCCTGGCGGGAGGAGCGCCGGCGCT
>Ga0080004_1072407_pt1 | contig 16474 bp, 15 predicted proteins | sample WasSprMetagenome_FD_69207 | JGI IMG/M metagenome (GOLD analysis project Ga0080004, IMG submission 69207) | Sulfidic aquatic microbial communities from Washburn Spring, Yellowstone National Park, USA - WS (SPADES assembly) (version 2) | ecosystem: Environmental > Aquatic > Thermal springs > Hot... | reverse complement strand
TATATCCGCGAGGAAGGGAGGAAAGGGCTCAGGTAATGTGCAGTAGCATCATAGAGAACTTCCAATTCTCTTTGTGCGCTTCAGATCCCCGTATGGATACTGATTCCCCTCAGCTTTCAATTCTTTTTCAGGCCATTCGGCGGGGTAATCTTCTTTGCATTCAAGACTTACTGATAATCTAAATCAGGAATAATATTATATTCTACGTTTTTATTCGCTTTGCATCGAGATTCCTTACAACAAGAAGTTAGCATGCTTTACTCTTTCAATTCCTCATAGAGACTCAGATAAGCTAATCCCATTTCAGTAGGCCTAAAATTATCATCTAGGAGACCAATTTTCACCATATTTCTCATAATTCTGTGGGCTGCTGCCGGTGATAGTCCTATCTTTTCTCCAATCTTTCTCACAGAAAGCTTTGATGATCTGAGAGATTCCAATATAGCGATAAATCTCTCATTACGTGGGATATTTATAACATTTAATGGAAATCTTGAGAAACCAAGAAGGTTTTCGAAGTCAATCTCCATCCATATCTCCTTTAAATAATCCCTTGAGAGCTTAAGAAGGGCAAGAAGTGTTATTGCTATGATAGATCTCATGCCACCACTGAGACAGGCATATATGCTTTTTTCTCCAGCAGTTAGCTTTAGAAGAAACTTCGAAAGCTTAGAGACCTCTTTCATAGGTCTATCAGATGAATAGTCAACTTCATAGGCCTCTATCCTTTCAATTGATTTCTCGATGAGTGAACTGAGGTTATTGAATGCTTTTACAGCCTTTTCATCGAGACAGGAGGACGCCATGAACTTGCTCGTCCTTTTAACTTACCTTTCAATACTCTTTTCATCGAGACAGATTATATTCCTGGAAAACCAACGCTTTTCAACGCTCTTTCAATCCTCTTTTCATCGAGACGATGAAGTTTCGTTTTTATCATCTTTAATCTCTCCGCCCTTTCAATCCTCTTTTCATCGAGACTTCAAGACCGGAGGATCGGGGAGGTAGCGGTCTACAACTTTCAATCCTCTTTTCATCGAGACTGAGACGGTATATAGCTTGATATCGAGCGTCCCCAAGCTCTTTCAATCCTCTTTTCATCGAGACAGTGAAATCATATTCATAACGGCCATTCCTGAGGCTCATCTTTCAATCCTCTTTTCATCGAGACACGCCATTTACGAACGGCAAAAACGGGGGAGAGGGCGGCTTTCAATCCTCTTTTCATCGAGACTTATTAACTTTATATTCGAGGAAAATAAAAAATATGTCTTTCAATCCTCTTTTCATCGAGACGAAGTAGGAGAGGGAGGCCACCAGGCTCCAGGGCTGGCATCTTTCAATCCTCTTTTCATCGAGACTTATCCTGCAGATTTCCCTGAACAACTCAATGTCTTCCTCTTTCAATCCTCTTTTCATCGAGACCCGAGCAATGTGGATATCACTTTCACCTTCACAAACAACTTTCAATCCTCTTTTCATCGAGACCCTGTGAACCCACGAGGAGATATCCCGCCTTGTGATTACTTTCAATCCTCTTTTCATCGAGACGATCGCTACAGGATTGGCAATAAGTCCGATCCCGCCCGAGCTTTCAATCCTCTTTTCATCGAGACATAGTAAAGACATTGAGACCAGAGCCGACCGAGAATCCAGCTTTCAATCCTCTTTTCATCGAGACTATCTAGTAGTGGTTGGAGCTATGGTACACTCGCTACTAACTTTCAATCCTCTTTTCATCGAGACAGCAGGAGGAGAAACGACTCATTGAAACCGTTTATTCTTCTTTCAATCCTCTTTTCATCGAGACGCCGACCCCGCTCCCGGCCCCCGTCGTGGGGGCATTGAGCTTTCAATCCTCTTTTCATCGAGACCTTACTCAGCCTCGTGGTTGCAGCGGACACCTATTACTTTCAATCCTCTTTTCATCGAGACTTTTCCGGGTGGGATCATGGATAAGAGGGAGGAAATAGACTTTCAATCCTCTTTTCATCGAGACAAGCTTTAGTGCATTTCGTCATAAGTTCATGCGTCATACTTTCAATCCTCTTTTCATCGAGACTGAAGACCAGAGCGATCAATATAGTCATACTTACAACACCTTTCAATCCTCTTTTCATCGAGACTAATAGTAGAGACGAGATATAAGTATAATCCAGACCCTTTCAATCCTCTTTTCATCGAGACGCTGGGGGGTCTGGACGGGTGTCTCGGTGGCGCTCATATGCTTTCAATCCTCTTTTCATCGAGACCACGAGCTCCCCACACATCCCAGATTATGAAGTAAGGGTCTTTCAATCCTCTTTTCATCGAGACGTCGAATTCACCTTCGACATAATACGAGTAAAGCTTATAACTTTCAATCCTCTTTTCATCGAGACCGAAAGAGCTCACTGAGCGTGGATTAACGCAATTCCGCTTTCAATCCTCTTTTCATCGAGACCTTTTCCGGACGTTATCGCGGCTCCGCTGATTTTATCTTTCAATCCTCTTTTCATCGAGACAATGCTTCCGGCTCGGACGGAAGCGATAGTTTTTACTCGCTTTCAATCCTCTTTTCATCGAGACGCCATAGTTCCTTATCCATCCTCTTCCACCTCCCTTACCTTTCAATCCTCTTTTCATCGAGACGTTGACGTCGAGAAGAAGAAGAGGAGGAGAGGAGATACTCTTTCAATCCTCTTTTCATCGAGACGTACTATACTATTCTTGAAGCTGAGTCATGGGCCGACCTCTTTCAATCCTCTTTTCATCGAGACTTCCACACCGGGCCCCACTGGATGAGGATTTCATCACTCTTTCAATCCTCTTTTCATCGAGACGGAACTCCTCTCCCAATTGTATCAGAACGATATAATCAACTTTCAATCCTCTTTTCATCGAGACGAGAACTGAGATCGCTGGGCCCGACTACGAAGCTGGTGTGCTTTCAATCCTCTTTTCATCGAGACGAGAAAAAAGAACTGAGAATAAAACTTAGCGACTTGAACCCCTTTCAATCCTCTTTTCATCGAGACCTATTGCTATAATACTACTTAAGGATCAGAAAAAAGACTTTCAATCCTCTTTTCATCGAGACCCCCACTTGTATCTGAGTACGAGGTACAAATTGAGGCTTTCAATCCTCTTTTCATCGAGACTCATCAATTCCAAAGCTTGCCACATCTTTACATTTTACTTTCAATCCTCTTTTCATCGAGACAAGATGTATGTGAAGAAAACGGGCTACACAGCTCCAAACTTTCAATCCTCTTTTCATCGAGACGAGGGGGGACGGAAAAAAAGCCGGATTGCTGAGATCGGTCTTTCAATCCTCTTTTCATCGAGACAAGACACCGGGTGCATTTGAAATTGAGCTGTTCGCGGAGGACTTTCAATCCTCTTTTCATCGAGACAATGCGGCCTTTTGTCGAGAAAAATGCGCATGGTTCGTCTTTCAATCCTCTTTTCATCGAGACTATGTTCCTTATCCTCCTCAAATCCTTCTCAGTTATCTCACTTTCAATCCTCTTTTCATCGAGACACAGTATCGCTCCTAACGAAGCTCAAAATGCCTGAATCCACTTTCAATCCTCTTTTCATCGAGACCTCGAAATCCTGCCACACTCTGACGTCACTTGTACCCTCCTTTCAATCCTCTTTTCATCGAGACCTTATCTTGACATATTGCTAGCTGGTAATCCTTATCTAACCTTTCAATCCTCTTTTCATCGAGACAACAGAAAAATACAACTATGAGTCCCTCAAGGAGGCCATCCTTTCAATCCTCTTTTCATCGAGACAAAATGTCCTACCGCGTATGGAAGCTTAAGGAAGAGAGAGCTTTCAATCCTCTTTTCATCGAGACGAAGGAAGACCCGTTTCTCAGTTACCGAGACCGAATTCGACTTTCAATCCTCTTTTCATCGAGACGGATACGATAACAGCTGACAATATCGCGGTCGAACTCCCTTTCAATCCTCTTTTCATCGAGACGGAAAAGAGGAAGAAGCCCGTAACGTATGAGGACAAGCTCTTTCAATCCTCTTTTCATCGAGACCTTGTGCTCAGGTATCTCGACATGCTTGATAAGTACTTTCAATCCTCTTTTCATCGAGACGATGCTGAGAGATTGTGTGGAGAGGCTTCACGTTTAATCTTTCAATCCTCTTTTCATCGAGACATAAGTTACCTAAACTTTTGACTTCCGGTAGGGCAGAGTCTTTCAATCCTCTTTTCATCGAGACTGAGTTCAGTAGCGAAGTTTTAAGGCGTTTTACGGAGCTTTCAATCCTCTTTTCATCGAGACTTGAAGCTTGTATAGTATAGATAGTGAGAGCATGACGACCTTTCAATCCTCTTTTCATCGAGACTGGTATGAGAGCTGGTGAGACTAAGAGCTTCGAGTTCGCTTTCAATCCTCTTTTCATCGAGACGGTGTGTAAGTGATAGGATGGTGTGACTGGATCCGTTCGCTTTCAATCCTCTTTTCATCGAGACCTGCCTTTTAGGGTTGAGAGGACGAAGAAGATCATTAACTTTCAATCCTCTTTTCATCGAGACATCACATGTTCCCGAGCAATTTCCTGGGAACTCTCGCGTCTTTCAATCCTCTTTTCATCGAGACGTTATGATTAGCGATGCACAGAGCGAGCTGGTAGAGACTTTCAATCCTCTTTTCATCGAGACCTTAGCTATTCTATCGCCAGAATTGGACCCGATAGCCTACTTTCAATCCTCTTTTCATCGAGACACCAACGCGTGAAAACGAATATAGTAATTATTGCATAAACTTTCAATCCTCTTTTCATCGAGACTTCAAGATTGGACATTGGACAGCAGGGGTATGAGAATGCTTTCAATCCTCTTTTCATCGAGACAGGTGTTATAGATGAGGAAGAACGAGTTGAGGATAAAATCTTTCAATCCTCTTTTCATCGAGACTATATCGTACCATTAGAGAATCTTATTGCATATTATGCTTTCAATCCTCTTTTCATCGAGACTTCGTCTTAGCCCCAAGGAGGAAGTGAGAGCATGAAAAACTTTCAATCCTCTTTTCATCGAGACTGGTGCTCATTGGGAAGTGGATAATGCTCGATAAGCCCTTTCAATCCTCTTTTCATCGAGACTCAGTTCGCCCAGAAGAAGCTGGAGCTGACTCGAGAGGCTTTCAATCCTCTTTTCATCGAGACACAAACTGGAGAAGATTCGTGAGGAGGAGAAGAGAGCTCTCTTTCAATCCTCTTTTCATCGAGACTGAGGAAGGAGAAATGTACAATGCGATAGTAAAGCCATCTTTCAATCCTCTTTTCATCGAGACGCCATCAGGCCCGCCGCAACAAGTTTTGCTCTCAGTCTTTCAATCCTCTTTTCATCGAGACGGGGGAAGGAGAAGATGAGGAGAAGAAGGGAGAGAGGAACTTTCAATCCTCTTTTCATCGAGACTTCCACTTAGTTAGCTCCGATTCGACGAATGCAACCGTCTTTCAATCCTCTTTTCATCGAGACTTACACATCTTCATTCAGCAGTTGTGTTATTCCAGCTCTTTCAATCCTCTTTTCATCGAGACGAACACCGTAGCCGGCCAACTTAAAGTCGTGCAAACGAGCTTTCAATCCTCTTTTCATCGAGACAGACGAATATGTGATGGAAGTACTTGAGAAGCTTATTATCTTTCAATCCTCTTTTCATCGAGACTATCCACGAGCTTAACGATTTCTCTGTTCGTCGCATCTCTTTCAATCCTCTTTTCATCGAGACTCGGGCAAGACAATTCATTGAAGAGGGGAGGGACAGGTCTTTCAATCCTCTTTTCATCGAGACCTATACTCTAACAATCCATATAGTAGCTCAAGACTTCTATTTAACCTTTTCCACGGACCCCCTCCCCGAACATAAGCAGCTGAGGGAAAAGTTTAAGGGGCATCTCGAGAATGTTCGAGGGAAAGTTTATATATCTTCGTCGAATTTGTCTTCACGATAGTTTTAGGGGCTCGAATGTTCGAGAGGTATCGTATTATGGAGGAGCAATTGTAGGGATTAAGATGAGCTTCTCCGCCTTTTCATATTAGAATGGCGAGAAATAAGAGATAATTGAGAAGTATATGGGATATTGTCAGTAAATTCTAGGGATATTTGAGTAATAGGAGCTCTCTTTTCCTTAAAGTCATCTGAAGATGAGCTGTATCGATGATCAATAGGAGTTCATCAGGGATAACAAAAATTGCCAACGCTCCATTTTATAAAAAATTCTTAATCTTATAAAACATATCCCTATATATCTAAATATAATTTGTAAAATTCATCTATAACATCACCGAATTTCGTACCTTCACCTCTCCTCTCACTCGCTGATATATAATCAACGCTAACGAGTGATACTAAAGTTATATATGATAGCTTCTTCAAGATTACATCTTCTTCTTTTCCTGAGGTATACTTTTCATAAAAACCTTTACAGATCTCCTCGCGGAATATCCGCTTTACGTCATCTATCCTGATCGAACCATTCTCAATTTTGCCCTTGAGCTCGCTTACAACAGAATCGAGCAAGTCTCTCTCCTCCTTAGATAGGGCATCATCTCTCAAGAACGACAGTTCGGCTTGAAGATCCTCTAGGGAGCTAGTATTCAGTTTGATCTGTTGTACTCTCTCCAATCTCCTACCAATATCCATAGGATGGTGATGAAACGCCACAGCGAATAGAGCCGGTTTTAACTTAATGTATTCATTAAAATCAGCTCCCTTTATGATCGATTTTCTGAACTTAAATAAGAAATATGTTGAGAAGATTTCATGCCCTGCGAAGCTCACCGAGCTTTTTCGAGGGGAGATTCTACTCTGATATAAGGCCTTACCAAAATCGTGGAACACTACAGACAATCTAACTTCATCGACGAAGTTTCTATCGAGAGAGAGGCCCACTCTCCCTATCCTTGAGCTCTCAAGCTTCTCCAAGAGGTTAAGGCAGCTGTTTATATGCTCCGATAGATACTCCGTCACAGGGGGCTTATAGTAACTGATGACCCTCCCCATACCTCACCACCATACCCAGTTCCTCATCGTAATCCCCTTCCACTGAGAACGCAACGAATTTGGATGATAGAGTGTATTTCAATACATGCTCTCTTTTCCTGTTCCAGAGAGCCTCAGTGGGCTTCTTTATCACTTTTCCCTCCTCTACAACGAGCATCTCCTTAGGTTTAATCTGATATACTGTCGATAAATTCATAGGGACTAGAAGCTCCTTTAATTCACTTATAGGCATATCTTCACGCCATAAGGAGCCAGGGATTACGGGGACTAATGTGCTATCTCTCACGAAACTCCCCTCAAGCTCTATAAATTTCTCGATCGCCTGATAGGAGCTCTCTAAAATACTCTCTATGGAAATTAATTCATTCACATCTCTCGGTTTCAAGTTGAAGGAGCTCTCATCATAAACACTATCCAAAAGAGCTTGATAACTTTCCGGGTCGTGAAATCTCACATCATTCCCCTCTAAGAAATAGAGAGTTCTCTCGAAGAGATCTATATCGTATACGCCTTTGTACTTCTCCCCGTCCCCCTCCTCATACCAGAGGAAGGCCCTCCCCTCCTGCTCACCCCCGTACCTCAGGAACCTCCCCAGCCTCTGGATAAGTGAGGAAGCAGGAGCTAGATCCGATACGAAGAGATCTGAGGATATATCGACACCCGCCTCTATAACTTGGGTGGAGACTAGCAAGTACTCCTCATTCCTCAACTCCTCGATCCTTCTCATCTTGGCCTCTCTATCCTTCCCCGAGAACCTGGAGTGGAGGAGGAGTATCCTATCCTTCCGCAGGTCCAAGTTCTCCCTCACGAATCTATAGAACTCGATAGCTTCATTCACTGTATTGAAGACGACGATAGCTCTTCTAAACCCGTCCCTCATACCGATCTTTATCCACTCCGAGATCCTCTCGAACTTATCGCTCCCGAGTTTCTCCAAATTCACCTCATACATCTTCTTCCTCCTCTCCTCTAGGAACGCATTATCAGGATCTTCTGAGAATCTAATAATCTTGAGTCCGATGCCCTCACATTCCCTCCTGAGGAGATTCTCCAGAGCCTTAGGAATCGTCGCCGACATGAAGGTAGCTCTCCCTCCATGGAAGGTCACTATCCAGATAAGGGCAATTAGGAAGTTCAGTGATTTAGTGGTATCTGATAAAAGGTGGACTTCATCGAGTACTAAATCCGATAGAAGTACCATCGCTCTGGAGAAGAGATAATGACCCATGCTCCCAGTCAGAGTCCCATCGTAGTGCTTGAAGGCCGTCTCTAAGTCCTCAGGGGCTATACCGAAGAGATTTAGGGAGAGAGTATCAGCTGTAGTTAGAGTAATAGGTCTTATCAGATATCTAGATTCCGGATAATGCATATATCTAGCTCCTACATATCTCTCATCTAAATCCAGCTTACGCAATGTCCCTCTGAACTTAGCTAACTGATCCTCAAGGAGAGTCCTCAAGGGGAATGCGATTACGCATTTTAGCCCCTCTTCCAAAGATCTGAGTGCGATTGCCTGTGAGATTGCGGATTTTCCATAGCCTGTAGGCGCTTCTATGATCGAAACCCTGCTCTCCTCAGTTTTCTTTATAGCGAAATTGAGGAAAGGCCTATCCTCCCTTCCCGGTAATGTCGAAAGGACGCGTTCCAAATAGTGGGATAGAGAGGTCATGCGATCCCCTCAAACTCCTCAATTCCTTCGAGGAGAGATAGGATCTTTTCAGCGCATTCCAAGCATATGGAGACCTCTTCATCAGATAACTCATAATGATATCTCGCTGTATTGTAATTATTCAGATCGTGGATGCATCTAATAAGATCGCCCTCCTTCAAGATCCTATATCTCGCATCTTCAGGTAACTCGCTCAATAATCTCTCTAAGTCGTGCTTCCAGGGAGGTTCACCGCCGTACATCTTAATTAGGCCCTTAAGAAACTTCTCATAACACTGCTGGGAGTTATAGCATACATCTCTAGAGAAAGGTGGTTTTCTTAAGAGACAAACTATGCTTCCACTCCCTACCCCACAAGAGGGATCGCAGTAACTACATTCCTCCGTCCCTCTATGAGGGCATTCACGGCATGGAAAATACCTACAATATCTTTCACAAAATTCTTCTTGATACATCTCCCCATCCCGTACATTTCTCGCGTCACTCCAAATATCATGAGTGAGGATGGTCTTATGACAGTCCTCTGAAGAGATTCTGAACCACTCAGAGGGCGTAAGAGATCTTTCTTTGTATGCTGGCATACTCCTCTATCCTGGAACGTGCTCTTTTATCATCCCTTAGAATTACGCAAGATTCCTCCAGCGATCTGAGGAATCCGAAGAGGCCCTGAGTATCAGCAGTTGACACGAATTTATAGAGATCTAGAACTCCTCTGAGGATGGTATCAGCCTCACTGTATTTATTCCTCGAATTGAAAGATGCTAACGCTTTCATTATTGCCTTACCAGGCGAGAGAGCTTCATGAAGTTCCTCGCACAACTTGTCTACCTTGACTCCCCGCCTAGAAAGAACGGTGTAGAACATGGGTTCTCTATACACGGAAATTGGAACTGTCTCATATATCTTGTAAGTCATCCCCTCAGGAGCTATCTTAAAAACATTGAAGTCCACCTTATCCAGATTCATTTTCATGAGCTCAGATCTTATTTTAGTGCTCAGCATCACCTCAAGGACCATAACTTCACTGACAGCAGAGCTTGGGAGAGTTTCAGAGAGCAACTTCCTCAAAGATTCTTTAACTGAGTAGATGTTAGTTAACTTGAATGGATCCCCCGAAGCAAGCACACTGGTGACCTCGTCTGGTGAGAGGAAGAGGAAGTAGTGATGCGTGCTATCCTGCGATCTGACAGTCGTTATGTGCGATGAATATACTCCTAGGAGACCTATCAGGATGATCTCAGGGGAGGCCCTGAGGCCCAATTGCTCCGATGTAGTCTTCATCTCCGCTGTCGAGAGCCCAGTATATCTATCGACTTTGAATAGCTGAGGTGCTGCTAATATGCTTTTCCCCGCATCTAAGGACATATTCTTTCCCTTAATCTCAGCTCTCACTACTATCTTATCCCTATTAATCGGTATGCTTCTGCATTGTCTCTTCAGTAACTTCAATAATTCTCTGTAAGTCTTCTTAGAAGGTCTCTCCTTTATCCCTAAGCTCTCCAAAAACTTATCTATTTTATCGTTCCCCGTCAGCACTATCGATAAGCTCTCTACCCTATCCTCATCAATACTATCGTAAGCCCTGCAGAGGAAATCCACTGGCAATTCTGCCCAATCGAGGTTAAATGATCCTTCCTTTACATTGGTTAGAATGTAGAGGATCCCCTCGTAAATCACCCCGCTGAGGAACGTGGAATCTGGGGGTAAACCTAACTCTAATCTCATCCCCTCCACCCTATCACGACTTCCCCATCAACTCTGTAATATGCAGAGGGCTCTCGCACCTCGACGATGAACTCAGGTTCCTCGGTCCTCACCACTAATATGGGAATTCTGAACGGTATTAGCGATCTACTCTCCATGTATGTTAAAACGGGATTAGCTCTCTCAGAATATTCTATGTCCCTCGGGCTAATGTAAGTTTCATAAAGCCACTTCCTCTGAAGCTCCTCCAATGGCTGCACCCCTTTCATCACTGGAAAACTGTACTTAGAAATTATTTTCCCCTCCTCCGCATCTATCCCATCCTTCCTCCTCACATCTATCACGGAAACCCTGCTCTCTTTCGATCCCAATCTGTGTATCCTCCAGAAATAATCCTCATCCAGCTCCAAGGCTTTCCCTCTAAGATCGATCTTATCTTTCCTGAATACGAGGAGAAACCTTAAAATAGGGGAATTCTCATCTAAACTGACCATAACTGTCTTCCCTCTGGCTGGAGAATCATAAGAAGAGGCAATACTCCTCGGATCTGGATAAGGGATACCTGATGTCAACTTCACAGCTATTATCTTATTTATGTCCTCATATTTGAGAGGGACGCAGTTCAATGGTCTAATTCCGAGAGCTAAGAGTTCCCTGCCCAAAGATGCTATGATCCCTCTCCCAGCGGATTCCCCCACTCCCAGCTTCCTGGCGATAGATTCGCCCAGAGCTCCCAAAAATGTAGTAGGGGGAGGGTAGTAAAAGGAGGGAGATGTCTTAGATAGGCCAGCTATCCTCGTCTGAAATCCCCAAACGAATTCTACATCTACTATGAATGCCGAAGTGTTCATCAACTCACTCCAGCCCTCCTCTTCGCCTCATTCATTGCCTCAATTACGACTTCCTCGAACCCAGCCCCTCCCGTGTACTTGAATAGCTTCGTATTGTAGCTGACCTTCTTCACCTTCTCCTCCGCTCTCTCTATATAATTCTTGGAGAAAGGGCTCGGGACAGTCCATACATCATCGCTAACTGCTATGACAACTGATTCCCATTCAATCACAGGAAGGAACCTCGTCTTCTTCGCCCCAAACATCATCTCTATCATGAACTTCGATAGAGCGTCTAAGGCAGCTCCTATCCTCTTCTTCCTCTCATCCTCATTTACGACAGTTTGACCGACATTCCCCATGGAGAAAGTCGCTTTCCCTAAGTACTTAGTATCGAGATCGAAGCTGAACGTATACGCTGCAGAGGAGAGCTCTATGTAGTAAATCATCTGACCACCAGCCCTCGCCCCCTCCTCAACGAAGGGAGTGCCTAATGCATATCTCGTGTGGAGCTGAGGTTCTATCACAGCGCTCTCGAGCGACTCTCTAGTCGGTATCATATAACCGACGAAGAAATTCGAGGTCCTCTTGACGTTCTTCCCTCCCCTAGCTGGAGCATAGAGGAAACCTCCCACATCTTCTACGACGCACCCCTCTATCACAGCTCTTTCGAATTCACCCTCTCCTTCAGGTGGATTTACTCCGAAGGACTCCCTGAAGACGGCATCATTAGTGCTCTTCAGGAAGTACCCCTTGCTGCATAACTTACACACGGGCAATCCCTTTCCTGAAGCTTCCTCAGCTAATACTTGCTGGTAACCATGAGCTATCGACTCCCCGCTCACGGAGGGGACGAAGTAAGTTGCATAAGTCTCCGGCATTATTACAGGGACCCTCCTATGTTTCACATAATTCCCGACACTTTCCGTCATATTCAGGGCCTCAACATTGATCAAAACCCTCCCTCTAACTGAAACGAATGGATCCGCCATAATAACACCCCCCTAACCCTTGAGTCTAGAGGCTATAGAGAGAGCCTTCGCAGCGATAAGGGAGACGGCTTCCCTCAGCTCCTTCATACTAGATATCCTCTCCATGCTCTCTATCTCCCTCTCCACGAGCTCCATTTTTATCTTCCCGGCCTCCTCAAAGGCTTTCGGACTACTCCATTGGGATTGAGGCTTATTTTTGAGGGAGATAAAGTCCCTCAAAGCCTCCCTCAGATAATAAAGAGCTAAATCCTTAGATGGTGCATATCCAAGCTTATCCACGTACGTATAGCTCTCATTTTCAGCGACTAAAACAGCGAGTAGCTCGGCGATGTTTTCCATCATAGTACCACCTTATGTGCTTAAGATAAGCATGTTATCAAATAAAAACCTTACTAGCCCTCAAATCGAGAACATAATGTATAAATATTGCATCATCGCATGTAAAGAGCATGAGAGTCGCTCTAATATCTACGCTCGGATTCGAGGAGAAGTTCTGCTATAGAGCGATATTAAGGCATGGAATAAAGGAAGGGGACAGAATAATTCTTTTTACGGCGGAATTGGTCGAAAAAGTTGAGAAAGCATACGATTGGATAAGGAAACTCGTTCAGAGCTCATATGGGGACTCTGTCAGGGTGGATCTAATTCAATTAGACCCTATGAACCCAGTTAGATCGATAAAAGTTGTTCTAAAATACCTGGATGAGCTGAAAGATTTCAAGATAATCGTCAATTTGAGCGGGGGGATGAGAGCAATCGTCATCTACGTGCTGCTGGCCTGCATGATGAGGCTCAGGGAGGATATGATAATAGAGGTGGAGGCGGAGGACCTCTCCGGCTTATCTAAGCTGGACTCAAAGATGCTGAAGCTCGTGAAGGAGGGAATTAAGGAGGAATGGATCGATTTACTCGAGTGCATAGCTGAGGGATCCGGTGATGTGGGCTCGATAGCTAGGAAACTGAGGAAGGATAAGAGCACGGTGAGGAGGCAGCTCTCATCCCTAGAGAGGAGCGGCTTGATAAGGATGAAGAAGAGGAAGCCTATGACAGTAGAGCTCTCCGAGCTCTCGGAGCTCATCCTCTAACTATATCTCTAGGCATCTATTCTTGAAATCGCAATTCTCACAGCTCCTAGATCTATAAGCCCTCGGGGTCTCCCCCTCCATTATCCGCCTGCACTTCTCAATGGCTCCGAGCACGAACCTCCTCTCGCTGTCCCCCACCCTCACCTCTATGAACCTCATGCCCCTAGTCACCAGCACTACTCCTGACTTCACGGGCCTCCCAATGGAGTCCTCCAAGAGCATGGCGTAGAGGGAGATGCTGTACTTCCACCATGGCCTCAGCCTCCCGCTGAACTTGACCTCCAGGGGCATGATCTCCCTTCCCCTCCCCACTATGAAATCTACCTTCCCCACTACACCCAACCTATCGCTCCTCAGCTCAACTTCCTTCCCCAGGATCTCAAACCTCTTCCTTATCTCTTCCTCAGCTTCCTCCTGGGCCCTCTTCCCGAGATAAGCCCAGAAGCCCTCCTGCGTATCTATCCCGAGGTAGTTCTTGTAGTAGAAGAGGAGAGGGCAGAAGAAGTACTCCTCTATCTCCCTGACGCTAAGGAGGACCCCTTCCAAACTTCCCCCTCCCTATCTGAATGTGCATCTTCAGATCCCTATCGCATATAGGGAATACATCTATCCTGTCCGAGGGCCCGAGATTCTGTCTCCTCAGGATTTCCTCCATATTCTCCCTCTCCTGGCTCGTCATCTCTCCTATGAATGCGCTCTTCTGTATCCTGAACAATCCCAAGTCCTTGAGTATCTCCGCTACCTTGAGCCTCAGCGAGTCGTCAGTTATGTCGTAGACCACTAGGACCTTCAGGTTACCACCCCGCACATATCGGAGAAGAGGCAGTATTTCGGGCACCTCTCAGCCCTCTTAGGCTCATCCTCCCTAATGAGCATCATCTGGAGCTCATCCCTCCTCTCCAGGAACCTGGACCTGAGATCGTCCGTTATCAGGAAGAAGTCCCTGAACACCCTGAGGCCCTCGGGCACTTCAGATACGTAGACAACGCACCCTATATCAACTGGCATCTCGAAGAAGCTCTCAAAAGCCAAAGCATAGCCAGCTAGCTGGATCCTGTGCCAATCCTCCTTCCTATCGGTCTTCACATCGAACAGTATCCCTCCGAAGATCCAGGCAGCATCTGCCCTCAGGTACTGGCTCAGCCCCAGGAGGCTGCCGTCTATAGCTAGCTCCGTAGCGACGGGGAAGGCTATCTGGACGAGGCTCTCCTCATTCAGGAAGGGGTACTTAGCCCTTACTTCCATGACCTTCCCCTCTATCCTCGTGGCCTCCCATCTGGCTATCCTCCTGCAGAAGCCCCTCAGCCCCTCCTCATCCGGTAGCTTCACGTACTTCCTCATGTTCTCGAGCTCCCTCTCCACTATCCCCTCGGACTCCGTGATCAGATCGTCTCTTAGCTCATATTTCCCCATGTAAACCATTTTCTTAGCCTTAAGGAACATTGAGGAAACTAGCCTGTGCACCACTATTCCCTTAGCTATCTGGGGCGTCGTGGGCACGGATCTCCTCAGTACCTTGTGCCTTATCCATACGTCCCTGCCGGTGGGGCATATAGATGATGCTATCTCCCAGACCCCCAAAGGTACCTCGGAGGAGTAGGGCCTCAGTGGGCTCTGGAACCAATTCCAGCCCCTCAGCCTCTCATCGACGGGCCTCTCCCTGGAAGCCGGGAGGAGGTCCCTCGATAACCTCTTCACCTCCACTGGGTCCACGTAGTACATGGGATCACCAGGGGATGTAGGGCATCGTGGGCTCCTTCCCTCCCCTGAGGAAGGAAACTATATCCCTGACGTATAAGAACATGATAGTCTCCATCCCCAGCTTCCTCCCCTTGTAATCCAGCCTCCAGTTCATGAAATCGGAGAAGAACCTGCTCCTCAGGGATGCAATGGTACCGCTCACTATATTGCTTGAGAAGAGGGATGGGGACATCCCCCTGAGGTAAGAGAATACGAACCTATCGACCATAGGCCTGAAGGGCTCCATCAAGTCGTAGACAAGGGAGATCCTCCCCGATCTCTCCACATGCAGGTAACCTAGGAACGGATCCAAGCCGAACCTGAGGACGTTCTTCCATATCTGGGCTGAGAGGAGGTTATAGCATACATTCAAGCAGAGGTTCACAGGATCTATCACATTGCCCTCGAGATCTGTCCTCTTCTCCCTCCCCCTGAACTTCCACTCCTCCATTATAGAGGCTATCTTCTCCCAATATATGTTCGCGCACTTGCTCTCCCTAGCCATTATCCTCCTCCTGGCTTCATCGATATCCGGGAACTCCTCATTCTTGAGTTCCTCCATCTCCCTCTTCAGCTGCTGAGCTGCATCGTATAGCTCCGAAGAGAGCTCCTCATCCATCCTCCTCGCCTTAGAGTAGTAACTGAGGTTAGAGGCCTGATTCCTTATCTTCCCGACTATCACGGCTCTAGCTATCTCGATCCCCCTCCCATCCTCGAGCGATTTGTACTGCTCGTACCTATTCCTCGCTGTACCCCCGGCCTTAGCTGGGATGAGTCTGGCCACCGGCCTCCCGGTGGGCGTCGCTATCAGAAGATCAGCCCCGGATTGAGCTAAGGCTTTGAGGAGCTCTGATGATAAAGCTGCCTTCCCTATTATGACGACCTCCTTCACGGATTTCATCGGGATCTCCTTCTTCTCCCCCTTGGATAGTATGAGGATCCTCCCCCTCCTCTTCCTCAGGGAGACCCCGAAACCGTCTATGAGGAGATGACCGTATTGCGTCGTCTCCACAGGATTTAAACTCAGCTTCAGCTTAAAAACATGAATTGGATGGGAGGAGGAAGTAAATGATCCTAAAAGGATAGAGGAGGATGGAGAAGGCTGATGGAGGGTACTTTACCCCTCGAGCATTCACGCCCCCGTAATCGGAGGGGGTCCGTGGAAAGAGTTGAAGACTTCTTTAACTACGGGCCGTTTAGGGGAGAGAGCTATTTAAGGCGATCAGGTTCTAGAAGCCTGAAATAAAAGGAGGGAGCCGAAGAGCTTATAATCGAGCTATCTGTCTATGGGCTTCGTAGGGGGAGAATCAGGAATTACCTAAGAGCTTTTCCTCCGCCTCCCGACCAGGTAGGTACCTTAATATACTACCGAAGAGGTAGTCATCATATGGGTTACGTGACAGTATCCACGAAGGTCAGGAGAAGCCTAGTGGAGA
>Ga0080004_1111179_pt1 | contig 16478 bp, 18 predicted proteins | sample WasSprMetagenome_FD_69207 | JGI IMG/M metagenome (GOLD analysis project Ga0080004, IMG submission 69207) | Sulfidic aquatic microbial communities from Washburn Spring, Yellowstone National Park, USA - WS (SPADES assembly) (version 2) | ecosystem: Environmental > Aquatic > Thermal springs > Hot... | reverse complement strand
ATAAAGCAGAGGACGAGAAGATTCTACAATAATATAAACACGTAGAGGATCAAGTCTATAGAAGACTATGCAGCAGCAATAGCAACAATAAGAAATCTACACATAATAATGAAAACTCAAGGAGCGTATTACCTGTTGACGGGGTCGAACTACTTACTAGAAATGTTTATATTAACGTTAACGAATTTTGTTAACATGAGCGTTATCATAGGAGTGCGGGTTCCTGAGAAGCTGAAGAAGGAGCTGGAGGAGTTGGGAATAGACGTGGCCACAGAGGTTAGGAGGTTCTTGGAGAAGAGAGTGAGAGAGGAGAAAGCTAAGGCGGCTTTAAAGGCGTTAGAGGAAGCACACCGAGGTATTGGCAGGATCCTCGGAGACTATGCAGCTGAAGTTGTAAGAGAGATGAGGGAGGGTAGGTGAAGCTGGTAGTAGATGCTTCTGTCGCGGTTAAGTGGCTAATACCGGAGGAGCATTCTTACCTAGCCTTAAAGCTTTTGAAGAATTTTTCTGAAGGAGCTGTAGAACTTCATGCTCCACTTCTGCTAAAATACGAAGTCTATAATGCTTTGAGAACTTACGTATCGAGAAATATTATCACGGTGGAGAATGCTTACAAGCTTTCCAGCATCTTCTCTCAAGTAGAGTTGAACTATCATGAGGCCAGCTGGGAATTCCTCCAAGCATCGCTCAAGCAAGCTCTCGAATACAATATCACGGTCTATGATGCAACCTACATAACTTTAGCCCGAGAACTAGACGCAGCCCTAATTACAGCGGACAAAGGTCTCTCCCAGAAAGCAGTAGAGATGGATGTCAAGGTAACTTATCTTCCTCATATGGAAATTTAGTCCTAGAATTTATGTTGCCCCTCAATATTGGTGTTCGCTTTGTCTCTTCCCAGTCTTTTGAACTTGATGTTTAGGGCGTGTCTTTTAGTCTGGTTAGCCGTATCTGTATTGGACTCCTCTTCCACTTAATGGATAATCCCATGTTACTGCTCCATGTGGGCAGACTATTCTACATGTTCCACATTCAACGCATCCTTCATAGCTGAATAGTATTTCTCCCCCTGTTAATGTATAGCAGCCAGCTGGGCAGAGGAGAGTGCAGATTCTCTTATCGCATAGTTTTCTACATTTTTCATAATCTACGAGTATGTGCGGTTTATGATCTACATCCCATACATTTGCATTTAAAGCTTCATCTATCTTCATCTTCTTCATTACCTTAACTTCACTCATATTGCCCTCACCATTTTAAACATGTTCCAGAGTATTTTTACAAGAGAGGTTTTCCCTTTTATAGATTCTCTTAATGCTTGCATTAGTGTTGGAGAGGAGTCTTGTATCTGGAATAGTTTTCCAGCTATGCCTATCAATATCTCTGGGTATTCTGTGAATATCTCGCTTGACCTTAAGATCTTTGAGATCCCTCTATGTCTTCTAAGCTCTTTCATTATGAAGCTTTCTTCAAGGAGTTTCTGGTATAATGAGAGATTTTCTTTTCTGTAGCTTCCTTCACTATGTGCTTTTAAGACTGTTTTTGCTGCTAAGTATCCACTGTATGCAGCGAAGTCTACTCCTCTAATAGTGTACCCAAGGTTTAATAGGAGTCCTGCTGCATCGCCGATTACTAGTAGGCCGTCACTGTATAGTTTAGGTGGGCTCATATCTAATCCTGCTTCTGGTGTTAAATGTGCACCATACTCGACCAGTACGCCATCACTTATAATGTTCTTGATCGTAGGTGTCTGCTTAAATTCTTCAAGTGTATCAAATACGTGCTTGGTGGCTCTCTTACGCGCCTCGTTTAGGAATACTACAAATCCGATGCTGATGGTGGATGAGTTCGTGTATATGAATGCTCCTCCCGGGAGGAAGCCTGTTGGCTCTCCGATTATTAGCCATGCAAGACCTTCTCCTGGAGATAATCCAAGCCTTGCCTCGATCTTAACAGGGTCGAGCCGTATAACCTGCTTTAATCCTAAAGCTACTTGGCTTGGATTCAGCTTCTCTACTAATCCAAGTCTTTCAAGTATTAGTCTATTAACTCCTTCAGCATCTATTACAACATCTGTCTTCAATATATCATCGCCAGATACTACGCCCTTAACTACTCTATCTACGAGGTACAGTTTATCTACACGTACATCTGTAACTATTACTGCTCCAGCTTCTTCAGCTTTCTGAGCCATCCAGCTTGTAAGCTTAGAGAGGTAAGCTACAAAGCTTGTAGAGTCTTGAGAACTATACTCTACCGTGAATAGTTCTCCTCCAGACATCATGCTGAAACGTTCCTTCTTAACCCATCTCTCAATAGGTGCTTCACTCCTAAAATTTTCATAGATTTCTTCTAGAGGCTTAGCATAAACCCTTCCACCATATAGATTCTTCGATCCAGGTGTTCTACCTCTCTCTAGGACCACAACCTTCAAACCATTCTTTGCAAGAGTATATGCAGATGATAAGCCTGCAGGTCCTGCACCGATAACTGCTACATCGAATTTAGCATTATCCATGTAAGGCACCCCTCATACGCCTTGAACAACCAATGATCCTATTTAATTGCCTACCATATATACTGTAAAGTTATACACTAACTACATTTGATTGATGCACTCAATCTATCCGCATATTCTAATCCTTTAACACTGTTCTTATACATTCTTCTAGGGATTGGAGTAGCTCTAAAAACTATAAAGCTACGGCTGTCTTCAGTAGGTTTTCTATTTCTTCTCTATGTTCCTAGGTATTCTAGTGTAATTTGACAATCGATTTCTACTATATTCTTTGTGAAAGGGTCCATCGGCCATCGCAAACTATGTACTGACTAGTTATGAAACTAGAATTATCTTAAGTTTATATGCATAGCCTTGTCTTAGCCTCGTCTATTGCTTTCTTGATTTCCCTGAGTGTTTGTAGAATTCTTGGACCTATAGGAGCTCCTATAACAACCTGACTGTATCCAATATCTATTATTTCTCCTAATTTTTCTCTTAGTATTCTTGGTTGTCCAACGATTACTAGCTTTTTTACGATGTCTACATCCATGACATCATATAGTCTTAGCCAATCACCTTTTTGAACCGCCTCTTTTACTTTAATTAATTTCTCTCCTCTTACATCCATTCTCTCCATCATCTTCTCTGGAAGCCCACATAGTATGTAAGCAGCATACGGTATCGCAGTTTTAACAGCTTTCTCAGGATCTAAGTCAAGGGATACCGTTAGATATGCTGCTATATCAATACTCTCTATCTTCCTACCTGTTCTCTCTATGCCTTTCCTTACTTCATTGTATGCCCACTCTAGGTCTTCAGGGTTTGAGTAGTTTGCGAGTACTCCATCTCCTATCTCTCCGCCTAGTTGAAGCATCTTCGGACCCTGAGCACCAATATATATTAGGACGCTGCTCCTGGGATTAAAGTCTAATCTACCATGTACTCTATCTATTGTTACCTTCTTCTTAGATAAGAGTTGGCGTATGATTGTTACAGCCTCTCTAATCTTCTCCAGCGGCTTGACTCTCTCTATACCAATGCTTTCAAGTGTTGTTTTATCTCCTGCTCCTATAGCTATCCTTATTCTATTTGGAGCTACCTCTGTAAGTGATGCTGCTAGCTGCGCTATTACGAAGGGGTTTATAGTGTATGGGTTGACTACTCCTAGCCCCATCCAGACTCTGCTAGTCTTCTTCAGTAAACTTGAAGCTGTTATAAAGCTGCTCCTATTATGTGGATGCTCGCTTAGCCATACACCTGAGAACCCAAGTTCCTCGATGATATATGTTAATAGGTCGATCTTCCATAAAGGGTCTTTGGGAACAATCTCTACTGAGAAGGTGGTCATCTCAGCCCTTCCCCCTTTAGCCTCTCTGTTACCCTTCTAAACTTAGCTGGCTCAGCTATAGATACAGCGTAAGCAAGCTCTCTAAGAAACTCATCTTCAATCAGCTTACCATCTCTATAAGCTTGATTTACTCTCCAGCCAACATCGTCTGGAACTACCTCTAAATTAACAGATGATAAAAGTATATCAAGCAATTCTCCTACTAAACTATGCTTCTCCTCGATTGCTAACTCTTTAACCGCCTCCATGAATCTAGCTACATCCATGGATCTTCTATTAGCTTAAGATACAGTATGGATTTAAATTTTGAAGAAGCTTAAACATTGACGGGAGGATAGTGATCCTGTCAACTTTTACTTAAGTTTTTCTCTTTTATGTCTATGGCCAGGTTTCTATCCTATTCTCTTATGCATGTTCTGGATTACATCCTTGATAGGATGTCTAGGCTTTTCAGGTTTAATAATTATCCATTGAGTGAGAAGGCTTACTCTGTTATGCCTCATGTTACTGGTCTAAGCCTTAGAGACCTCTCTGAGAGATACCATGTAACCATGGCTTCCAGGGAGAGTGTTAGGATATAGTCTTACAAGTTCCCTATGATATTCTCTGTAGAGAGGAGGTTTAGGGATGCTGTAGCGGTGGATGAGACCGTGGTTAAGCTTCATAGTCTTAGAGCATATGTATGGTCTGCTGTAAACGTAGATTCAGGGAGATACTGGCAGTCTATGCTTCATGGGGTAGGAACATGCTCATTACTTTAAAGTTCCTTAGGATTGTCTTGAACAGGTGCCTCAACAAGCCAATGATAATAGTTGATAGGGGTCCATGGTATAGGTGGGCTCTAGAGAGGCTTGGACTAAAGTACCAGTATCAAAGGTTCGGTATAAGGAATGCTGTTGAGAGGTTCTTCGGATACATAAAACAGAGGACTAGAAGGTTCTACAACAACATAAATACACTGAAGATCCAGTCTATAGAAGACTACGCATTAACAATAGCAACAATGAGAAAACCAATCACAGTAATAAAAACTCAGAGAAGGGTATTACCTGCCTGACAGGATCTTTAGTAAAGAGCGAGCGAAAAGAATATATAAAAATCCTAAAGAAGTTTACAAGAAAATTTTTCGGAGGTAATTAAGATGGAGAGAAAGAAACTGGGTTTGATAGAAAAGTATTTGACGCTCTGGATCTTCCTTGCGATAATCTTTGGTGTGGCTTTGGGCTACGTTTATCCAGAGATATCAGGCATTTTAGCTATGATGAGCATCGACACTACTTCGACTCCAATAGCGATAGGTTTAATCCTGATGATGTATCCTCCGCTTGCAAAGGTTAAATACGAGGAAATGGGAAAGGTATTTCGCAATCTAAAGCTTCTAGGCTTTTCGCTGACGCAAAACTGGGTCGTTGGGCCAATAGTGATGTTCCTTCTCGCCATAGTTCTGCTCAGGGACATGCCGACAGGCTTCATGATGGGTGTAATCCTCGTCGGCTTGGCGAGATGCATCGCAATGGTCATTGTATGGAACGAGCTTGCAGAGGGTGACAGAGAGCTCGCTGTCGGGCTCGTAGCCTTCAACGCCATCTTCCAGATCCTCTTCTACGCAGTATACATCTATATCTTCATAACGTTGGCTCTAACTAAGCTTGGTTTGGCTGAAATTGTAAAAGCTGAAGTTAGCATCGTTGATGCTGCAAGGACAGTCTTCATATACTTGGGCATTCCGTTCGTCGGCGGTGTTTTAACGAGATATGGAAGCTTCAAGCTCAAGGGTAAGGAGTGGTTCGAGAATGTTTTGGAGCCTAAGATAAGCCCGATAACTCCGATCGCATTGCTTTTCACAATTATCGTAATGTTCTCGCTGAAAGGAGAATACATAGTCGAGCTCCCCTACAATGTTTTCCGAGTTGCGATTCCGCTCGCCCTCTACTTTCTCATCATGTGGTTCGTTACGTTCCTCATAGCCTACAGGCTAGGTGTAGATTATCCCAAGACTACGGCAGTCTCCTTTACAGCTGCGAGCAACGACTTCGAGCTGGCAATAGCTGTTGCAATAGCGATCTGGGGAATTCAGAGCGAACAGGCTTTTGCCACGGTCATTGGCCCGCTCATCGAGGTTCCTGTACTCATAAGCCTTGTAAACGTCGCTTTGAAGTTGAGAAAGAAGATTTATGGGATAAATTTGGAGTGAAAACGTGGAAATAAGGTGTCTTCTGCCTGTATTACGGAGCCGAGCAAGTACAGAGTGATCAGCAGAATAGATGTGGGGGTCTTAAAGAAGTTCTCCCATACCTTGCGAGAATTTTGCCGAATGTAAGCTAAACGCAAAGGATGAGTGGACCAGCCTCAGGAAGGGGCAGAGGGTTAGCGCCATCTACAGCGACCGCTTCGCAATAATGACGATGGTCAATAACAAGGAGGAAGCGTTGGGACCTCTGAAGGAGATAGAGAACAAAGCTAAAATCCTATGGGAAAGGAAAACGAGATAGACATAAGTAAACCGTTACAGAAGAGATTTGTAAGCGAATGGATGTCTATAATTATCTTCCGAAGACAAACCACAGAGTGTGCGGAGAGCAAACTTGCATGGCATTTGCCTTGAGGTTTTTGAACAGAGAAAAGGGTACGAAAAGACTGTGAACCACTCTTCGAGGATCGAAAATACATGGGAATAAAAGAGACTTTAGTAAGTCTGCTTCTATCCGCTGGCTACGACTTGGAGCCTCAAGTCTTTTCAACTTTTCCTCTGATATCCCTAGATTCACGCCAGACCCCATTTTCCGGAGTTTCTCCTGCCAGCAACTGCAACCTTCAATGCGTCAACAGAATTTCGATCGAGCCGGCCGTATACAAAAATTTTTAGAGCATTATTCAAGAATGAGGGAGTAAGTAGGAGTTTAAGACTACTTAGAAGAGACCTGCAAGAAAAAAGACGCGGTCTTGGTTTCCCGATACTGACGGGAACCTTCATTTCAATCTGGATGGGAGGTGGAGTTAAGCTAGCTAACAGGATCTTAGAACAAGCGTCAAAGCTTAAAGATAAACTGTCCCAGGCAGCTCATAACAATACTAGCATAAAAGAAGACGTTAAAAGTATTCAAGAAAGACTCGAAAATATCGAGGCTATCCTGTTAGATGCATAAAGGACGATAAGCCGTCGGGATGGTTATTCTGCTGAGTTAACGAAGCCGATGTCTTCAATGTTTTCATACATGGTCGTTGCGATAACCTTTGCCATAGGAGCACTATTAGCTATACAGATAATGCTGCTTAAACGTCATGTATTAAGCGGATAAGACCATTCAAGCCCAGACTACCTACGGCCCCCCTTTACAACCCTAAACCATTTATTAGGAATTCTAAATCATTATAAGATAAGTATCCATCTATTCCTTGGATATTTCTCTCCTAGCCATCAAGAACATTTTTAGGTGTGAAGTTCTATCTTCACATTATTTACGTGACTTCTCCTCTAACATGCTCTCCTTTTAAATGGTTTACAACTCCATGTATATGCCCTATCTTTCCCAAGCTTAGATATGATTTGAGTGAGCCTGTACACATCTTTGAGCTGTGCTCAAGATTACCTTTCACAACCCTCGGAACCTCTATAGACCTTAACGCCTCATACTTCTCATAGCATCCTTAGACACTAGTATGGTTATTGGTATGGTATTTTTAATTTTTAAATTTAAATTTACTTTATTTAATTCCTATGTTATATCTGGTTGGGATTGACGGAGTATTGGTTTAGGTATGGTGTTACAGAGGTTTTCGTAGATATAAGCGATGAAGTTAGGGTAGAGAAGCTATCGACAGCATATTCAAATGTAAGATACGATTATAGCGTTATCTCGAAGATATTTGATGGGGTAGCTGAAGGGGAGAGTATAGCTATAATCTTTGATTATGCTTCTAACAGAGAGGTTGATCTACTAAAGTCTCTAATAGCTGAGGTTGAGGCTAGAGGTTTTGAGAAGAATAAGCTTAAACTTCTTACTTCTTCTTGGAGGATTAATTCAAAGATTCTAGAAGAAGAATTAGGGGAAGTCTTGAAACCTTATAGGGGCTGCATAGTTTATCCTTGGAGTGAAGATAAGACTGAGTATAGTGGTGTAATGGTCTCGAGAAGTATAATTGACTCGCAGGTTAGGATTTATTTATCTTCTATTCTTCCTCATGGTGTATTAGGTTATCCATCTATAGGGGATTCTCTCAGATTATCTGGATGGGTTGGTAATGGTTTAGTGAGGGATGATGATTGCTGGTTAAAGCTGAGAGATGAATTAAATCTCATGGGGATATGTATAGTGGGTGATGGTGTTTATTCTGGATACCTATATGAATTTGAAGATGAATGTCTCAGGGATGCTGAGAGAAAGTATACTGTGAAGATTAAAGATGAAGCAGACATAATTCTTGTCGACTGTGGAGGGTGGCCATGGGACTCAACACTTGAAGACAGCCTCCATGTAGTCAACCTAATGTGTGGGGGAGTTAAAGATGGTGGATTAATCGGTTTAATATCTGAGTGCAGAGAGGGGCTAGGTAGCAACGTCTTCATAAAAGCATTATTTTCACATAGTTTCGAAGAAGATAGTTTAGGGGTGAAAGCTCTCAAGAGAGTTGCGGATCTATTGGGTAGGAAGAAGCTTGCCCTCGTAACGGCCATCCCGAGAAGCATTCTTGAGAAGACTCTCCACTCAAAGGGTTTCGATACAGTTCAAGACTTGTTAACCTACGGATTTAGAATGTACAGTAAGCAAGCCCTCGTCAGAATAGTTGACGGGCTTGCATGGCTGACTAAGTAAAGAAGATCGTATTTCAGACCAACCAGCCTGTACATGTTAGAAGAATCTAAGTGGAACAAATGTCAATACTAGTATTGCTATGACTAGTATTATAGCTGTTTTCCTTCTTTTGGAGAGCGGTGAGACTTGGTCTAGTGGAGGTATGTCAGGTGCTCTAGGCATCAATAAGAGTATAAGGATTGCGAAGAAGAAGTACCCCGTAACTGCTAGTATGACTACAGAAATGTACCCTGCGATTCTATGCTGTCTACTACTTAGGAAGCTTCTAAAAACCCTTCCACCATCAAGCTGCCAGGCTGGGAAGAGGTTTAGAGCTGTTATAAGCATTCCAAGCCATGCTGCAAATCCTACTGTTGTAAATAGTGGAACCATGTCTGGTCTACCGAATAATGGCCGTGCTAGATAGAAGATTAGGGGTGATGGTAGAAGTAGCCCACCTTCTCTCATAACTTGATCGACTATGACTTCATATTCTGTTACTGGTATCCATCTAGCCGTCATGAATGATACGAGGAGTACTCCTATACTTACCAGGAATCCTGCTATCGGTCCACTTACACCTATATCGAACATATCGTCTCTATTGATTACCGGGCTTTTCTGGAAGATTAGTGCGCCGAAGGTTGGGATCATTGTGGGTATCCCTGGTATAAAGTATGGTGGGCTTGACTCCATGTAGTCTATCTTTGCAGATATTTTATGTCCAAGCTCATGTATTCCTATTATTGCTATTAAAGCTACTGCAAAGAGTAATGCGTCTAGAAATCTATCTATAAACCCTGTTTTACCTGTTATTATCTCGTAAACAGTCGTCGAGGATCTTAGGTATCCATCTATAGCTATTGTTCCTAGTGTTGCTATGAAGAGTATTAAGGGTAGTGTACGAGACCTTGGTATGGGTAGCTCAACTCTGGGTTTCGGGAATACTCTGACCAGTATTCTTCCGTCTTCTTTTGTTGCTGTAGGGATTAGGTCATGTTGTTTAAGTTCTTTGTAGAGGTTTCTAAACTTCTCTTTTACGTCTTCATCGTATACATTGAAGGTTAGGATTCCAGCGTCTAGAAATACGTCTGAAACTGTAAAGTATCTTGCAACAATAGATTTAACAAGGTCGATATTATCTATATACATTGCTACTTCTTCCTTTTACCTTGGTTACCTATACGTAATCTTTTATTTTAAACTTTTCTCTAAATACTAGTATTAAGTAGCTGAGACTACTCAATCAAACTGTAGGCTTGGAATAAATCTTCTTCAGTTATCCTTCTCTTAGATTAGAGGATAATGTCATATGTTTGATGAATCTGAGTAGGCATAAACCATGGAGCAATAATTCTAACATTGGATAAATTAAACTTCAAGTATAATCTGATTAACCGGGTTGGAGGGGTAGAAGTTTCTGGTTGCAGAGGTTGATAAATGTATGCTTTTTCTCTTGTTTTGTTGTTTAGAGAATGTTTAAGAAGTGATAGAGTGCATGATTTCCTAGGATTGGTGACCTTAGAGGTTAGACCTGATAGGCACTTCATGGTTAGGGAAGCATTAGAAGAAGACTTATTGGCTGTTATGAATATTAACCGTGTATGTCTTCCAGAGAATTATACTTATGGGTTCTTTGAATCTGTTCTCCATTCTTATCCTAAGAGTTTTCTAGTTTCTGAGGTTGATAAACGTATAGCTGGATACATTATGTGTAGGGTTGAGAGGGCACTCTCAAGATTTCAGAGATTTAAGATATGTAAAGCTGGGCATGTAATCTCTATAGCTGTCTTGCCCGAGTATAGGAGGATGGGTATAGCCTCATCGCTTATGAAGAATGCTATGAAGGTTTTGAGAGAAGTCTATAATTGCAGTGAAGTATTCCTTGAAGTAAGAGTCTCGAATGCTCCAGCTATAATCTTGTATGAGAAGCTTGGATTCATCAAGGTTGACCGTATCAAACGATACTATATGGATGGGGAAGATGCATACCTCATGGCTAAAGAACTAGTACTATTTGAATAATCTATTAAATTAATGTCTCTCTATCATCGTTTATTCTTGGTGTGTAAACTATATGCTAGATGAGAGCTAATTATACGCCGTTTATGAAGGAAACTATAATAGGATGTTTTGACCGTTCTAGATGGGATACCTGGGTTGCCGTATAAGAGGAAGAATAGGGGTAGGAGGAAGGGAGATAAGGGAAGTGAACCTACTGTTCAATGCGATAATTGTGGAGCATTCGTTCCTAGGAGTAAGATTCAGAGAGTTACAACCCGCGTCTCACTTGTTAGAGGAGACTTAGCTAGAGAATTAAAGCAGATGGGTGCATATATTGCTGAAAACGTAGTAGTCAAGAATCTATGTATAAGCTGTGCAATACATTATGGGGTCCTAAAAGTAAGAGCGAGAGAAGAAAGAAAACCAAAACAATTCCTATAAACATTCCACCCCGTAGAATCTTGTTCACTGGTAGTGACTGTAGTATTTCGCTAAAGTTTTTTCTACTACTGTTTTTCATGTTATGTATTTGCTTATTTCTATGTTGAATTTGTAGTTTCTATTTTTGAAGAATTTCTCTATTGCTTCTTTGAGTTTGTTTAGGTTTATGAATAGTTTATTGCTTAACTCCATCTTCAGCTCCCTAAATACCTCCTCAACAATGTTTAGCTCAGGCGAGTATTTTGGTAGGTATATTTGATGTATACCCTTCCTTAATGCCTGCTCATACACATGTTTTGAGCGATGAGCTGCAGAATTATCCCATACAATATATATTCTCCCCCTACCTACATGCTTCTTCAATGAGTATAGGAAGCTCATGGTTGTGTATTGGTTTGCCTTCTCCATAATCTTTATGAATGCCTCACCGCTTTTGGCGTTTAGGGCGCAGTATACGTATACACCCTCCCTACGTAGATTATTGATTCTCACTATTGGCTTTGATCCCTTAGGTGCTAGAACCCTTCTTAACTCAGTATTGATGCTTCTCCTAGATTCATCTATGAATAGTATGTTGAAGCTACTCATTAACTCCCTAACTTTTTTTAAAATCAGCCCACTTATCCTCCTCAGCCTTATAATGTTTAGGTCTAGGCTTTATCAGTCTATATCCAATCTCCTTAACAATTCTGTAAAGCCTCTTGAGGCTATAGTCTACACCACTCCTAGCCAGCTCAACCCTTAACAGCTTAACAGTCCAGTAATCAACATCATACCCTAGAGTTCTTGGGTTTAGCTTAAGCTTCTCAGCTACAAACTCCCTCGATACTTTTCTAGGTCTACCACCTCTAGGCTTATCCCTTAAAGCCTCTATACCACCTCCCTAAACCTCTTAACCCAGTTAAATATCGTCCTCTTAGTTCTACCAACTGTTTCAGCCGCTTTACTGAGGGAGAAGCCATTATAAACAAGCTTAACAGCTAAAATCCTCTCCCTAACACGAGCATCCTTCTCCCTCCTTAAAGCCTCAACCAGATCAACCATAAATATACTAGGAAACAGGGTGGAAAAAAGTTACGCGAAATACTACTGTCAGTAAAGTTTGAAAAAGTATTCAATGGGGTCCTAAGTATTATTGTTAGGTGCAGTATTGATACGATTTCTTCTATTGTTAGCCTAAAGTAAGGCATGAATGTTTCAGTCTTATCATTGAACGTCTTACCACAGCGCCTCCTACACCATAATAGACTATGTCTATAGAGCTACGGCATATACATCTAACGACATTAGACTATCTAATAGTTCTAAGAGGGTTAGAGAGATGCCTCTCATCACATAGCAAGTCTATTTATATTAAGCCATACAATATATAAGAGGGGAAGTCGATGTATCAACAGCAGCCTTAGAAGTGCGAGGGGATAAAATGCAAATAGCAAATGGTTGTTTTAGGCATACAAGAACACCATCAGGAGGCCTTTATAAATGGAGTATGCAATAGTTGTTCAAGAATTGACAAAACGTTACGAGGATGTAACGGCAGTAGACCACATAAGCTTCGAAGTTAAAGAAGGAGAAATTTTCGGCTTTTTAGGACCAAACGGGGCTGGAAAAACAACAACTATCAGAATATTAACAGGCTTGATAAAGCCTGACGAGGGCAGAGCCTTTGTGGCTGGCTATGACGTTTTGAAAAACCCCATTGAGGCAAAACAGTGTGTTGGCATTGTCCCAGAGGTTTCAAACGCTTATGTTGATCTTACAGCATGGGAAAACTTAATCTTGATAGGCAAACTGTATGGCGTGCCTTCGCAAAGACTCAAGGAAAACGCCGCAAACCTTCTAAAGGAGTTCAGATTATATGAGGTTAAGGATAAGCTTGTCAGAACATTCTCCAAAGGAATGAAGCAAAGGCTCTTACTATGCATGGCTTTGGTTAATGACCCAAAAGTACTTTTCTTGGATGAGCCAACATCAGGGCTTGATGTTGAGAGTGCAAGGCTCTTACGGGAGAAGATAGTTCAATATAATAAGGATGGGAAAACTGTTTTCCTATCAACTCACAACATGGAGGAGGCAAACCAACTTTGCCACAGAATAGCTATAATAAACCATGGGCGGATAGCGGCAATAGATACCCCTGAAAGCCTCAGAGCGCAATCCATGGAGCTCCAATATATTGAAGTGGCCTTTAACAAAATCGTGAATACGCTGGAATTTTCAGAAAACCCAAGCATTACTAAGGCTGTGCTTGCAGGTAATAAAGTGCGCATTTACACAGCTGAACCATCCATTGTAATAGAGTTCCTAGTGGAGTATGCAAAAAGGAATAATCTACGCATTTTAAGCCTAAACACTATGATGCCATCCCTAGAGGATGTGTTCCTAAAACTCATAAGAGGAAAAGAAGTGGTCACTCAATGAGCACTCTCGCAAGACAATTTAAGCGCTCCCTCGTCATAACCGAAAAGAACATTAAAATCTACTACTTGAAAGGCCCCGTCATAATCTTTGGGCTAGTTTTCCCGCTTTTCCTAGCCTTAGCCTACATTATTGGACGGAACATACCGCTCAAAGAGTTTTTACCAGGACTAATCGGGATGACAACGTTTTTCACAGCCACATCTGTAGGCCCTTCAATCGTTCCCTGGGAGACCCGTTCAAAAACCCTTGAGAGGCTTCTATGTTGCCCTGTAGCCATGTGGACAATTATGGTTGGGGATATGCTCTCATCCTTCATTTTCGGCGTCATTATATCTATTATCCCGCTGGCCTTAACATTGTTCCTGGGGATTCAACCGCTAAACTTTATAATGCTTCTCCTCGGCTTGATCATCGCGAACCTATGCTTCGCAGCCTTAAGCGTGTTGCTTTCTGCTTACCCGCCAACAGATGTACCAGCCACATCAATGATGCTTTCATCCCTAGTTAAGTTTCCATTAGTCTTTATAAGCGGAGTCTTCATACCAGTAGAACAGCTTCCCCAATGGGGAACAGCCATAGCCTCAATCTCTCCATTAACATATTTCACAGACATTGTTAGACAACTTTTCCTAAACAAGGGATTTTATCCACTGACGCTTGACTTCTTAGCAGCTGCGGCCTTCACCATAGCATTCGCATTTGCAGCGATAAAACTACATGAGAAAAACCTTACAAAAAGGTTAAGCTAACTCAGCTCGCCTAAAAATATTCTTTTATGGGATTGATTTTCCCAAGGTTTCCAGAATCTCTCTTGATACATCATAGGGGATTCTATCTCTATTACTCTCATTTAAAGTTATTAATCTATCACCTGCAGTCCTCTTAACATCATAGATTATGGGGTGGGATGCTCTATAGTGGACTGTTAATATAGCGGAAACATCACGTAATAAGACTCTCCTGATAGCATTAATGAAGCTATTGCTGTAGAGTTCCATCGGTCCAACCTCATCAATGATTACTACCTCTGCAGAGTCCAGCCCATTCAGTATCCCTGCTACACCAATAGTTTCTAGAGTCTTGATATCAACGGAGTATTTTCCGACCCTATAAGAACTCTTGAAGTCGACGTGGGCCATGACTCCGCTTTCTCCAGTAGCAATCCTAGCTACTCTAAACCCTACACGTTTCCCTGAAACTCTAACCTCTTCGGTATACATTCCATCAGTCTTTACATTTGATGATTTCAGTATATTGTTAATTTTGAGAATTGTTGTAGTTTTACCACATCCAGGTGGCCCCGTTAAAGCATAAAGTACCCTCAAAATTAATCTACCTCATATTCTTCCAGTCTCGTCTGCATGACTCTTCTTATTGTTTGCCAGCTCAATCTAATGTATTCATGAGCTTCACTACTCGACTTAAGTATTTCTCTAATGAATCTTCTTGTTTTAGGGTCGTGGGGGTACCCTGACCCGAAATCTCCAAATTTTTCTCTAAGCTTCCTTATTTCTCTATCCCGAGTGACCTTGGCTACTATGGATGCTGCAGACGTAGCCGGGTAGTTCTTGTCTGCTTTATGCTCTAAGATGAGTTGACATTCATGCTTCAGCATCTGATAAATTATTGATCTAAATTTTTCAGGGTCTCTAGATGGTAAATCAATGTAAGCTATGTCTGGTTTAAGCTCATTAATTATCTCGATGAATTTCCGTGCTTCTAGATAGTTTATTCCCCACATCCTATTTTTTCTAGTTTCTGAGTCTACTTCCTTAGCAGTCAGTATTATTATCTTCCACGCCTCAGCTATCTTCAAAATCTCATCGTAGAGCATTTCTCTTTCCTCTGGTTTAACTTCTTTAGAATCTCTAACCTTTAGGTTGATCAATTCATTTATTTTTTCTTCACTTATTAGAATTCCAGCTATAACCATTGGTCCTATTACGGAGCCTCTTCCAGCTTCATCTATTCCACAGATAAGCCTACCCATTCTACTTCAACATTAACTCCTCAAATCTTCTAAGTTCTTCTACGCTCCTCTTTATATCAGAGAATAACTTCTTAGCTTCAATAACGTCTTGAACTGTTATTTCTTCTTTTCCATTTCCCCTCGCTATCTCCATGCTCGGCCTAAGAAGTTGTACAGCATATCTAAGCGTAGATTCAATACCAACATCTGTTAAGGCTTCTAAAGCTTCACTTGATATCTTGACTTTCTCTTCAGCTGCCCTTATCTCTAGAATCTTCTTAATCTCATCCCTAGTATATGGCCTAGTACTGATTATTAGTAATCTATCCAAAAGGTCTAGAGGAATCCCATGAGGGGACTCTATATCCGTTCCTCTAACTTTTGTTACTCCACGGTTACTTGCAAATATGAGTATCGGTGCTAGCTCACTCTCCATAGCTGCATTCAAGAATGAGAATGCTTCTATATCTAGTAGGTGAACTTCATCTATAAAGAGTACTCCTGGAATTATCTCTGCTGTACCTTCTTCAAGCCTCTTCTTAACCATCTCATCAACTTCTCTCCTTATCTCTGAATCTATCTCTTTAGAAGGTGAGCCACCGAATAGTAGACTGAATAGTCCTCCACCTCGATGCTGTGCAGATATCTGGTCAAGGTCATGGAGTGTTAAGACATAGATGAACTCTTTATTCTTCTCTACGGGTCCAGTAGGTTTAGGTATAGGTTTCTCCTCCCACGTAGTTATCTCATATTTCTCGGCTGCTTCCTCAGATCTTCCAAGCTTTGTTACTTTCCCTGTTTCTGCATCTATCATTATTATGTCACCTAGTGTTACTCCCTGCTGGATAAGGTGGAGAGCGATGCTCTGGCCCGCTTTAAACACCCTTCTATCGTCTTTAGTTGCTAAACCAAGAACAACGTGGTCTGGAACTTCTTGATATGGGTTATACGGATGCTTCCGAGTCTTTATGTCTAGCTGAACTATCTCACCTTCGTATACGT
>Ga0080004_1187158_pt1 | contig 16484 bp, 13 predicted proteins | sample WasSprMetagenome_FD_69207 | JGI IMG/M metagenome (GOLD analysis project Ga0080004, IMG submission 69207) | Sulfidic aquatic microbial communities from Washburn Spring, Yellowstone National Park, USA - WS (SPADES assembly) (version 2) | ecosystem: Environmental > Aquatic > Thermal springs > Hot... | reverse complement strand
GCTGTCATTCGAATATGGGGAAAACGTTCCGAATCACCCCCATCCATCACTTTGAAGGTCGCACCGACAAAGGTTGAGGGCATTCCCATAAACAATATTTTCGAAATCAACATTTGGATATCAAACGTAAACCAGACGTATGAAATAGCAAACTTCAGCATAACCCTAAACTTTAACTCCACACTCATAAAAGCCCTAAATATAACCGAAGGACCATGGCCAGAAAGCTACGCTAACAGCTCAAAACAGATTCTGAACACGATCAACAACGAAGAAGGAACCGCAACCTTCGCCCTTCAACTCATTCCACCTTTAAAGGATAACCGCCCAGCAGCAGGCATCCTATTCACTGTAACGTTCAAAGTTACATATGAGCCAACGGAATATCCACCACCAACATGTGAGCTTACACTGGAGCCCGCAATAATCTTCGACAAAAATATGGGATTGATTAAGCCAATAGTTGAAAATGGCATATACACGGCTTTCAGAACGCCACCAACAGCAAAATTCACATGGTCCCCTAAAGGCAAAATCTTGCCAAAAGGGCAAATAATAACCTTTAACGCCTCAGAAAGCTACCACCCGTTAGGCATAAAACTTTACACTTGGGGCTTCGGGGATGGCAACAAAACATCAGTGCCGGATCCAGTAATAACCCACATCTACAAGGAAACCGGCACGGTAACCGTGGTCCTAAACGTGACAGACAAAGGAGACTTCTGGGCCGTCACAAGCGTAACGCTCTATGTAATCGATGAACCAGAAAATCCTCCGACAATAGCTGCCATTAACCCATTAACCAAAGATACGAACTTCAAGTTTTACACTAACAAAACTTCAATCGGCTCCCGCTTCAACATCACCATAAACGTCTATAACGTAGCAGACCTTCAAACCTATCAAATATGCTTAGAATACAACTCAACATTTCTAAAAGCTACTAGGGCATGGATACCCACATGGGAAAAAGAATGGGTCTTCCACGGTAAAACAACAACAGAGCTTCAACCAACCTTCGGATCAAATTATGTACAGATCAGCGCCGCCATCCAAGGCAATTATCCAACATTCAGCGGAAATGGTTTATTATGCATAATAGAACTAGAAATAATACACGCGCCTACGATTGGGGAAGTATCCTGCAACCTAAACATAAACAACAAAGATACATTTCTTTTAAACTCAAACCAAAGCGAAATCTCGGCAATTAAAATAGACGGTTATTACGTATGCATATTTACAAAGCTTAACAGCCTCATCATTCTCAATGTAAGCCCGGAAAAAATCGCTCTTGGCTCCAGTGTGACTATAAGTGGAACCTTAATTCCCGCCAAACCAAACGTCAACATAACCATAGAATATCAACTCGAGGGACAAAACGATTGGACCTTAATCATAATCAAATCAACAGACAAAAATGGAAACTTCAATTATACGTGGACACCGCCTAAGGCTGGCAAATACACCATTAGAGGTAGCTGGTCAGGCGACCAAAACACAAACCCGTCTAAAAGCGAAGTCAAAATTGAGGTTGAAACTTCCCCGACCGGACAAGAACCATTATATATTGTGGGAGCGGCAGCGGCAATAACAACAGTTGCGTTAGGAGTATACTTATGGATTAGAAAACGCAAGTAAATACTGGAGCACACCTAGAAAACATTAACATAATATGAGCAGTGCCGGAAACATGCATTAAGCGTCAAAACTTCATGCATCAAGTGGATGATTATTACTCACTTATTGTCCATTGGGTTTATATTTTGCCCAAACATAATAATTTATGAAATTTACGAGGACTAAAAGTGATTGGGAAAAAATTAGTCACATTTATCATTATTCTCACGTCACTTTTAATCCTAAACATTAAAACAGACACAGCCACAGCCCAAGTAACAGGTGTTATAGTTGACCCATCATTAATCGAGTTTCATACAAACGCCACAGGACAACAGTTCACAATAGCCGTTAAAATCGTCAACGTAGTAAATCTCTACGGCTTCGACATACAATTCAAATGGGATACAAAATACCTTGAATATGTTAGCCGCTCCGTCCGCGTGCCAAAAGACGACTATCCAGACGGCGTTCTATATAAACCAATACTGCCAATAAAAGACGAAGTCAACACCACAGCAGGAACCTACTGGATCGCCATAGCATCAATGTGGCCTGCCCCCACATTCAACGGTTCAGGCACCGTGTTCACAATGACCTTTAGAGTGAAATATCATCCCGTACAGCCAGAGCCAGACGCAAACATAACACTAGAACTATACTCAACAGAATTGGCAGCCATCGGAGGAAACCCGATACCCCACTACAGACAAAACGGAAAAGTAATATTATACGCGTTACCCGCACCCGTGCAAAAACACGACATAGCAGTGTTAAGCGTTAACCCACTGAAAACCGTTGTGGGACAAGGCTACACAATGAATATAAACGTCACAGTAGCAAACCAAGGCGACTACACAGAAACCTTCAACATAACAATCTACGCAAACACAAACCCAATAGAGACAAAACAAATTACCCTAACAAAAGGAGCATCAACAACCATAACCTACACATGGAACACTGCAGGCTTCATCAAAGGCAACTATACACTTTGGGCTTACGCCTGGTCGGTTCAAGGCGAAACAGACACAGCCGATAACACTTTTGTTGATGGCTGGGTAGTTGTTGCCTTGGTTGGCGATGTAACTGGACCAAATGGTTGGCCAGACGGCAAAGTAGACATGAAAGACATCATCACAGTTATAGCATCCTTCGGAAACACCCCATCACATCCAAAATGGAACCCAAACCACGACATAAACAACGACCACAAAGTAGACATGAAAGACATAATAACCACAATAGCACAATTTGGAAAAACAGACCCATAACCACTCTTTTTCATTACATAAATAAACAGGGAACATCATTTAAGCCCTTTAGGTTAACTGAGGGGCCGGCTTTGCCCCATTTCCTTTTCTCCTTTAATCTAGAATAGAATCCTTAATATCATACCAAAGCTGTCTTTAAATTAGTGAGGGGTAAATTTATGAAACGCACAGTTATTTTTATGTTAATTGTTGGTTTATTTGCCATTTCTATGACTGTTGGATATGTTTTGGGGAGCAGTGTGCTTGTTGAATTTTTCTACTGGGATCCGTCACAGGATCCGAATATGTGTTGGACATGTTATGGGTGGGTAAAAGCATACTATGACTTTTTGAACAAGTCGTCGATTGTTGATGAGCTGGAGTCGAAGTATGCCGGTTATATTATCGTTCAACGGATTAAGTGGGACTCAAATTCAGGGAGACCTCGTAATTCTATTGTTATAAATCATGAATACGTATTTTTTGAAAACTTTACGGTGACGGATGTGGAAAAAGTTATTGAGAATTATTTGAGCGGTGGGCAACCAACACCCCAAACCACCCCTCCATTGCCATTTGTATCCGCTGTGGTTATGGCATACACTTTTGGCTTTTTCGAAACTTTTTCGCCGTGCTTGATTGCCCTGTTATCTTTTGTTTTAAGCTATACTATTGCGGAAAACTTGAGTTTTAAAGGGAAATTTCTTCGAGTCAGTTTGTTTGCTTTTGGCTTTGCAACCGCTGCAGTACTAATTTTTTCCGTGGTTGCTGTCGGGCTAGCGGTTGCATCTGTAGTTTTTGGTTTTCAGTATGTAATGATGTGGATTGTTTTCGGCTTTGCAATAATTTTTGGACTTGGTTTAATGGGTCTTAATTTATCGAGATTGTTAGGGGCGGAATGTAAAGCTAAACCTCTCGTTCAAAGTATGGCTAAAAAATATGTCATCTCAAGTTTTGGATTTGTTCTTCTTGGCTTCTTGTTCTATTTTCTTGATCCATGTATTGCTCCGGTCTTTGTGGTTATGATAAGCACATTTTCCTCCGATATTCTTTTCACATATTTGCCACTGCTACTCTCAGTTTTCATTTTGGGGGTCATAACTCCTTTCATTGTCGTTGGGATCCTTTCAGGTTCGATTTCAAAACTGGCGAGGGATGTTTATCGACATAGAGCTAAAATCCGTGCAACGAGCGGGATAATACTAATTTGCTACGCATTTTACCTATTGTCAACGGTATTGATTCCCTCAATGTTGAAGGGGTAGCTTACGCTTATAAAGTAAAAGTTTATCGGTACAGATAGTGAATACGAACGAATTAATCAAATAGGTTGTATATGTCATGGTAAAGCATAAGCCCAGTTTGGGCCTAATATCCATTGCAATTCCGCTAATCATTTTTACTCTATCCTCATGGGTTTTTTCCTTCAATTTCAGTAAGAGTATTTATTCTATTCAAGAGGCTATTGATGCTGCGAAGGCTGGAGATAAAGTAATTATAGAGCCCGGAAATTACATGGAATGTGTTGTCATCAACAAGTCCATTCACTTGGTGGGTGAAGGCCCTAACACTGTTATAGATGGATGTGGTAGAGGAGAAAGCCTTACGATTTTGAGCGATGGGGTTGTTCTGGAATCTATAACCATAAGAAACTCTGGTGGAAATTATTCTGGCATTTATGTTAACAGGGCAAGTAATGTGTTGATAGTTAATTGCGTTGTGACAAGTTGTCACGTCGGGATAAAAATTGACTTCTCAAATGATGTTTATATTTCAAACTGCGAAATTGCCAATAACACCTTTGCAGCTATACGTGTCTGGGGAAACTCCAGGAATATAAATGTTCAGAACTGCACAATCCACAATAACCGTTTCCTTGGCGTTGGCTTACTCACTTACTCTCAACACAACAATGTTATTGCCAATAACGTATACAATAACTCCATAGGGGTTGCCCTAATAAATTCTGAAGGAAATCAGATCGTGAAGAATAGAATCCATGATAATAGGTACGGTTTATACCTTGAGGATCGACTTACCAAAAACAATACTGTTGTTAGAAATTGGATATTTAACAATACTCAAGGGGTTTACCTGAACATTTTTTCACATGAGCAGACAGGCAATCTTTTCTGTTTCAACAACTTTATAAGCAATACAATTCAAGCTTATATTGAACCTCCATTCTTTCCGCACAACGATTGGAACTTAACATATCCATTAGGTGGAAATTACTGGAGTGACCATAGCGCTGAAGATTTGAAAAGCGGGCCCTATCAAAACGTTACAGGCTCCGACGGTTTTGCAGACAAACCGTACTATATAGCTCAAAACAATATTGACTTCTACCCACTTTCAAGTCCCTACAAGGAACATGTTGATCATGAAAGCAAAGGGAGTGGTTTTGATGTACAAATAGCTGTGGCTATCGCAGTTGCAATAATAATTGTTGTTTATTCCATCAGTTATCTTGTGATTAAAAGGCGGACGGTTAAAACTAGGAACCATCGTTCTGGGACCTTAGTTTTACAAAGGTTGTCTTGAGTAAAGGACTGTAATGGAATATTGCTAGCTTTTTATTATTTGTGATTCGAATCATTTCTTTTGGCATCTCATTTGAGGGGACTAATCTTTGATGGTGTTAACTTTTTTCACGAATTTTTCTAACATAATCCATGTAAGCTAATGCAAGGGCTAAAACTAAAATTTGACCAACCCAAAGTGTGTAGAGTATATAGCTAACAGGAGGACCGTACATTAGGCTAAGCCATAGGTATATTGGGAAACTCCATGCAGGGTAAAATATTAATATCGCCATTATTAACACAGGTATTGTTTTTACGATTTCTGCTCCTGGTCCTACATAGTCACACGGATCAACCCACAGCTTTTTATAAATTTTTAATATAGCTTTTTTAAAGCAATGAAGCGGCTGCAGCAGATTTTTAAGGATTTTCCTTTCTTTCATTTTCATCCTTTTTCATTTATGCTTTCTCTTTCTTATAATGATACCTATGGATATGCTAACTATGACAAGAGATAATAAGGTGGTCAACGATGCAAGATAGTTGTTTCCCCTATCTTTTGCAGTTACTAGCGGGTTTTCTTCCTCCCGTATGGTTGTCCAAGTCCATTCATTTCCATCTTTAAGACCGATCAACACGTATTGGCCGGAGAAATCCCTAGATTCAACTGACGCGATTAATTTGTCAGCTTCCATGACCTCATCTTTCGGGAAAACTGCTGCAAATTCAATTGTAACCGGTGGCATACCTCCTAAACGTTCGCTTGATGTGTCTTCATCCCAAAGCAGTCCAGGATCCGTTAGGACGAGGGGTTGTCCGCAAACTCCTATTATTTTTGTTCCGTGGTATAAAGATGCGGATACTACGAAACGATTGGTCGCTTTCCGCACTCCTAAAGCTAGCGTGCAGTTGTTATAAATGTGTGTAGTAAAGGTGCCATTTTCATATCTATAATAAACAAAAGTTAGGGCTTGAGGCTTCTCCTCTGTGTCGTCATAGTAAACTCCATCTATGGTAACATTTTTTATCGTATTCCTTTCAGATTCGGATTTAAAGCTGTAGCCGATAAATGGGGCTCTCCTTTTGGGGGGTATAACCTTCAATGTAGACGTCGCATTAATCCTATCTATGAGATTTCCATTTGACGATAATAAGTCAAATTCTATTTTAACATTTGTTACCGAGTTTCTCTTCCCATTGTATATTTCTCCGAAAACCATGTAATAGTCTTCGAAATTCAGCCCTCTATAAGCGATGATTTCTAGATCTTGGCTTTCAGAGAATGAGAAATCCGCGTATAGGAATGGGAATAATATTGCATATATTAAAATGAATGTAAGAATGTACTTTTTTAGTTTTTTAATTCGTGGCGGAGTCATAGTTGAATTGTTTAACGTTATGGCTTCTAATAAGCGTTGTGTGATCAAATTCCTCCTGATATAATGCTACCCATCAGTACTCCAAAGATTATTCCTGGCAGGCTTAATAATGTAAAGCGTGCAATAAAGTATGTATAAACTTCTGTAGCGAAACTTACCATGAAGCTTTCTTCATAAATTATGGGTGGTAGTATGATGGCTGCCCATGATATTAGGGCCCCTATAAATGTTGCTATTAGCGCGTATAAAAGCCCAAGTTTGACGTTTTTAAGGGCGACGGCGAAAAAGAGGCTGGCGAGGAACGTTGCCAAGATGTATGCAATTACACCTGTTTTTAAGACGAATGATTGTATTGTGAATCCTGATAACGTGACAGATAACAACAACGTTAAAGTTATGTCTTTCACCAGTTTTTTAGCGATTTGCATAAAGAAATTTTTTTAAAAGGCTGAATAAATAGTTAGCGCGGGGACGGTATGGTTAGGAACCTTTATCCATACTTGCCTTACTTGCCTTTAATGTGCATATGTTTGGCTTCAATTGTTATGGGAGCTTACAGTTACGATGTTTATTTAAGGACTTACGCTATTCTCTATAACTTTAAGGTTTATATAGAGAACATTGACGTTGTTAAAGTGTCGGAAGTTTTTTTAATTAAAATTAACTTCAGCATCTTTAACCCTTCCGGTAATGATTTAAAGCTGGTTTATTTGAAACCTGACATTTATTTGAATCGGAGGATTGTTATGTTAGAGGAGCCGTCCTTTGAAAGATTTACGGGCTTGAATGAAGTTTCTCTGTTGTCGCATAAAAATACAACCGTTTGCTTCCAGAAACGTGTTGCAAGTGAGGATTTTGGAGAAGTTTATGGAAACGCTGTGAGAAGACATTGGTTAGTTAACGTTTATGTAACCCTGAAGGGTGTTCCATTGTTTGAATTAGCAACCCTTCGAAGATATGTGCAGTTTGTCGAGGGATAAGCTTGAACCTTAAAGAGTTTAGATATCCTTTCTCCTTCAGATGGATTTTACTGAGTTCCATCCTTATTTGTGCGTGTGTTGTTCTTGCCATAATGATTTTGGGGATTAATATTTACATTTTTGTAATAACTTCTCTGCCGCAAATTCTTATCTTCTTTGCAATTAAATACAAGCTTTATAAAAGTTTGGACGTTATTGATGGTAACCCCTTGTTGTTCTTCGGTGAGGGTGAGGATGTTGAAGAAAGGGGTTTTTTATACACCATATTACTGGTGCTTTTGGTTTTCTTCGGCTTCGCGTTGCCCTTCATACTGCTCTTCGTAATGACTCCTTTAATGTGGTTTATAGCTTTGCTCAGTTTTATTGTTGGAATTAATGTCCCAGAGTTAATTTTGTACACACTTTCGCGTTGTCGCAGAGTCTAAAGGTTTTCTCTATTTAAAGGAGGGGGAAGTGGCATGCAACCCAATGCTCTTTCTCGATCTCTCTTAATTGTGGTTCCTCTTTCCTACAGAGGTCCTTCACGTATGGGCATCTTGTGTGAAATCTGCAGCCTGGAGGTGGATTTATCGGGCTTGGAACTTCCCCGCTGATAACAACTTTTGTCCTTCTTGCCGTGGGGTCTGGAACTGGAACCGCTGCCAGGAGCGCTGAAGTGTATGGGTGTGCTGGTTTAAATATAACGTCTTCCGTCAATCCCTTTTCAACTATCTTGCCAAGGTACATAACTGCTATGTGTTTGCATAGGTATCTGGCAAGGGCTAAATCGTGGGTTATGTATAGAAATGAAGTTCCGCGTTCTTCAACCAAGTTTTTGATAAGCCTTGTCACTTCAGACCTAATTGAGGCGTCAAGCATGGAGACAGGTTCATCTGCAACTATGAAGTCTGGATCTGTGATAAATGCGCGTGCAATAGCAACCCTCTGTCTCTGCCCGCCTGAAACTTCATGGGGGAATCTGTAAAGGAAATCCTCCGGGGGGGTTAATCCAACAGCCTCAAGTATTTTGCAAGCTTTGTCTTCAAGGTCTTTCCACGAGCTGAAGAGACCTTGTATCCTGCAAGGTTCGGTTATGATGTCGAAAATGCTCATCCTTGGGTTAAGCGATTCGTAGGGGTCTTGAAAAATTATCTGCATGTGCTTTCGCATTTTCCTCATTTCGTTATAGTCGAGTTTAAGGAGGTTCTGTTCTTTAAAGTAAATTTCTCCGGATGTAGGTTCAACGAGTCTCAGTATAAGCCTTCCCGTTGTTGTTTTTCCACATCCGCTTTCCCCCACTAAGCCGAACATTTCCCCTTTCTCAATTTCGAAGCTTATGCCGTCTACAGCATGGACTTTGGGGAGCTCTTTTCTGAGAAGGCTTTGGAAAAGCCCCATTTTGATTTCAAAGTACTTTGTTAAATTTTTAACCCTTAAAATATATTCCGGCATTTTTAGCCTCCCTTTGAGTATAAGTGGCATGCTATAAACCTTTTTCCATCAAAGAAACCTTTTGGCTCCTCCTTTCTACATATTTCCATTGCGTAATCGCATCTTGGATGAAATCTGCATCCCGGAGGCGGGTATAAAAGGTCTGGTGGAAATCCCGGTATAGCTACAAGTTCGGTTTTTCTCCCTAGTATGCTCGGAAATGCCGCTAGGAGCTTCTGAGTGTAGGGATGCAAGGGTTCCTTGTAAACCGTTACCACTTCGCCCATTTCAACGATTTTGCCAGCATACATTATGGCTACCTTATTGCATGTTTCAGCTATGAGCGATAGGTCGTGGGTTACAAATATTAAGGTTAAGCCGAGTTTTTCTTGGATTTCCTTCATAACCTTTAGAACCTGTGCTTCTACAATAACGTCTAGCGCTGTTGTAGGTTCATCGGCTATTACAAGCGTTGGGTTGCATGCTAGGCTCATGGCGATCATTGTCCGCTGTTTTAAGCCTCCGCTTAGTTCATGTGGGTAGCGGTCAGCTCTTTCAGCTTTAACTCCAACGAGGTCGAGAAGCCTCTCAGCCCTCTTCCAGGCTTCCTCCTTGCTCACGTCTTCGTGAAGCATTATTGCTTCAGCTATCTGTTCTCCAATTTTTATTGTTGGGTGGAGGGAGTTCATAGCTCCCTGAAAAACTGTTGCAATTTTCCTCCACCTAATTTCCTTCCTGAAAACGTCCATTGGTATCTGTAAGAGGTCTTTTCCTTCAAATAGTATTTTTCCCTTCATTGTTGCGTTGTGGGGTAAAAGCCTCAATATTCCCAGCATCGCTGTTGTTTTTCCACATCCGCTTTCACCCGCAAAGCCTAGCGCGTCGCCTTTATTTATTGAAAAGCTTATGTCGTCTACTGCGTGGACGTAACCCCTCAAGGTCCAGTAGTGAATTGTTAAGTTCTCTACGTCTAGCAAAGGCTCCATTTACCTCCTCCTCCTAAGCCTCGGGTTCACTATTTCATCAACAGCGTGTCCTATGAAGACGAAGGTTAGGCACAGGAATGTTATGGCTAATCCTGGTGGAAGTATGTCCCACCATGCAAGGTTCACTGGTGAGAAGGCGTTGGTGTCGTATGCGTTTTGAAGCATTTTACCCCATGTTGGTGCGAATGGGTCTCCGAAGCCTAGGAAGCTTAACGAAGCTTCGGTTATTATCGCGCCTGGCACGGAAAGCACTAGGGATGTGAGGGCTATCGGCAGAACGTTTGGGAGTATATGTCTAAACATTATGTAAGATTTAGAGCCGCCTGAGGCTATGGCGCTTTCTACGAAAGTCATTTCCCTCAGCGACAACACTTGAGACCTTACAACTCTTGAGAGTCCCTGCCAGCCAAATATTGCTAGGATGAGCACAACGTACCAGACGTTATATCCAAACATGGCTATTAATACCAGAAGTATGGGTAGGGCTGGGAGGCATATGAGGATGTCAACTATTCGCATTAATATTTCGTCAACCACTCCTCCGAGGTATCCTGCCACAATTCCCACAATTAATCCGAAAAGCACTGACAGTGCAGCTGCAGATATTCCAATAGCTATTGAAATTCTTGATCCCCAGATTAATTGTGAAAAAACGTCGTGGCGGTATCCGTCGGTCCCAAGCAGGCCGAAAACCCTTCCCCAAGTGTTAAACTCTGCGTTGCTGACCTCAACATAGCCCTTAGCCTTTTCTAGTGGGACCATGATTCCTTCAGCTTCACCTGGTTTAACAATTATGGTGAAGTTGAAGGTGTAAATGCCCTTAGATGGGAACATGTCTTGAACCATTCTTGTTGTCTCGTAGCTTGCATATCCAAGCTTTACGGCTAACTCTGCCAATGGTGTTAGTCTGACGTTGCTTGAGGAGTTGCTTGACCAAAAAGCAGGTTCCGCTCTTGGGTTTATGTCTCTAATCTGGAACCAGTTTTGATCCCACAACGAGTAAACTGTTCCGTTTGGAGTTTTCATGTCAAGTTTTAGAAGGTATTGCATTGTGCCTGTTTCAGGTCCATATACACATATGCTTCCCACACAGAACTTCACGGTTTTTGTGGTGTTTGACGGCGAAGCTTTCCAGCTGAAGCTTAGCGTGAACTGTCTAAGGACTTTTGGCGCATATTGATAGTCTAACGAGGATGTCAATGTTATGGTTACTGGTTCAGCGCTTTTGGTCTTGTTTGCGTCGTAGATGAATTTCCATCCATTTGATGTTTGAACAGCCTCTATTGAGGGGGGTAATCCTTGTCCATTAGCAAGGCTCCAGTTGAGATGGAAGATTTTCTCCCTAGGCCAGTCGCTGAATGGCGGAAAAACAGTAATCCACTCTGGAAGGGCAAATGTATCTGCGTGTCTAACCATACTTGAGCTTCTAACTTCCTCGGCGGGGAAGGGGGCTATTAATGGCGCAAATATGGCGACTGAAATGTACAATATAAGGAGCCCTAAGCCCACCAACCCTATCTTGTTGTGGGAGTATTCGAACCAGAAGCCCTGCAGCCTTCTTTTCCATATTATACGAGATTCCCTTGTGAGAACCATGTTTTCACCTTCTAGCTCCAACCCTTATTCTAGGATCTAAAAAGCCGTACAGTATGTCTGCTATGAAGTTGCATATGACTACGAGGGTTGCAAATACAAAGAGCACTGCTTGAACAACTGGGAAGTCAGGGGCACCCCTTGAAAGGGATGCAATATACCATCTACCAATCCCTTGAAGGTTAAATATTGTCTCTGTGAGTATAGCTCCTGTTACAAGGCCCGGTATGGAAAGCGTTATCATCGTGGCTATCGGCGGGAGAATGCTTTTGAAGGCATGTTTCATTAAAACTTGCCTCTCGGGTACTCCTTTAGCTCTGGCGGTTACGATGTAGTCTTGTGTTAATGCGTCTATGGTTAGGTTTCTAACGTAAAGGGCTGTTCCAGCGAAGCCTACGGCTATTAAGCATAGCATGGGTAGCGCCATGTGCCAGGCTATGTCGGCGGCCAGTAATATTGGGTTTTCTGGCGGAGGGTATGAGGCCCATCCTCCGGCGGGGAAAATTGTGATTCCCGTCCATTGTCTAAGTAGGCCTGTGAAGAACAGTAAGGCTAGAAGCTCGACGAAGAAGGTTGGGAGGCCCCATGTGAAGAGGCCTAAAGCCATAACCGCCACGTCGATTTTTGAACCCCTCTTCCATGCGGCGAATAGCCCTATAGGTATTCCTAGGAGTAGATCGCCCACCAGGGCTCCGCCCAGCAGGGCCACTGTTAAGCCCATGCGCCAGTACATGTCCTGGGCTACATAATTTCTAGTTTCGAAGGATATGCCAAAATATGGCGGTATAAGCCCGAAGGAGAACATGTTTCTGAGGTATTTCAGGTATTTGGTTAGGGGGTCATCGTAGTATCCATACTCCCTTTTAATGAATTCCTTCTGTTCTGGTTTCATGTTTGGGTCTAAAAGGTATCGGACGGGGTCGGCTGGATAAATTACAAACAGAAAGTAGTTCAGCGTGGCTGCCGCCCAGAGAATGAGCAGCGAAACCGCCAGCCGTTTCGCAATGTATGATCTTAAAGTCAAAGGCTCCCCCCATTTATTCGGATATTATGTCTGTTTTGAATGCTTTATTTAAGTCTTAGTCTCAGTCTTGCAGAGACCAGAAGATTTTTCCATAAACTTTTTAAAGTTGGAAGCGTAGTGTTCTACTGCAAAAGGGTGAAGGGAGAAAGTATGAAGAAGAGTCTTATTGCATTGTTCGCTGTCCTAATGCTTGTGTGCAGCGTTGCACCAGTTTTCGCTGTTAGCCGAGACGAGTTTCCAAGGCTTGACGAGGCCATCGGCGTTGTGGCGTATCCGGAATCAGCTGCCATGGCTAAGGCTAGGGCTGGCGAAATCGACAACGTTATGGGCATGATCAACCCTGACAACGTTGAAGAACTGATGGGCCTCGGCTGGAGTATAAGCGCCAACCCAGGCTTCCACATGTGCTACCTGGGCATAAACTGTAGGCCCTATACGCTTGAAACCAGTGGGCAACCCTCAAGCGGTGGAACCCAGCCGCCATACGGCGTTAGGCCGCCAGGCTGGCCACTGTATCCTTTAAACATAACAGAGTTCCGCTACGCGCTCCACTTGCTTATTGGCTGCCAGAAGACGGACTGGATTGCCGAAATCTACAGGTTCATAAACGTTAGGTTGGACACGACGATTCCGCCCGCAAGCGTGTTCTGGTTCAACCCAGGAATTACGCCAGTTCCATACGACCCTGCTCAGGCATACCAGCTTCTCAGAAGCGCCGGATTCAGCAACAGCACGGGCATATGGATAATGCCAAACGGCCAAGAACTGCGAAAAATCTATGTCATGAGCCCAACTGAGACTCCGCCATCAGTGACATTGACAGGCAAGTGTGTTGACAGCTGGAACAAGTTCTTCGGCGTTGGAAGCGACGGCCAACCATACTTCATCCACGTGCCAACAAGCTTCTATGATATTATAGACTTCGCCTTCATCAACCGTGACCACGACATATACTTCCTATGCTGGGGTTTGGGAAGGAACCCAGACTACTTATACGACTTCTTCCACCCAGACGTTGACATACCCGACGGCAGCAACTCGCCAGGACTGAACTACCCACCACTAAACGACGTGTTGTACGCCATTAAATACTGGCGCTGGCCCAACGGCACATACGTAACATCAATGGATGAGATGAGGAGAATTGTTTGGACTGCACAGGAATACCTCTACGTGCTAACACCCTACATACCGTTATATTCAAGGAAATACCACAACGCCTACGCTCCAGGACTACAAAGTTGGGTTGAATCTTTAGGCTACGGCTCAAACAACTTCTTCACATACAACTGGATAAACTGGAAGGGCGCAGCGCCAGGCATACCAGACCCCAACAAGCCAAGCTGGCGCTTCCACATAAGCGGGCCACTTGGAAAACTTAACCCAATAACCTCAACAAGCGCCTACGACTGGCAGGTTTTAGGCCTAATCCTAGACGGCCTGCTAATCGTTGACCCATACACCCACGAGGACAAGCTTTGGGCTGCAAAGGCTTGGACACCATTCGGCGGATACGAGCCATGGAGCGACCCATCACTAAATGTGACGTACGGCATGAAGGTAACCTTCAAGATAAGGTCCGGCATCAAGTGGCAGGACGGCGTCCCAGTGGACGCAAACACTGTTAAATGGAACTTCGACTTCATAAAGAGCATTGAAGCTCCAAGATACTACGATATTTGGGCAAACTACATTAAAGCCGAAGTGACAGCTCCTGACACGATAACAGTGTACATAAACAACACTGGAGTATGGCTGGTCTACAGCTTCGCAGGCTCAGCCCTCGTAGTGCCACCACACATTTATGGGCCATACGGCCCAGTGGATGGAGCAGATGGCTCCACACCAGACGGAGTAATCACATACGCTGAAGTTAATGCTTTCAAGCCATACGCAACACCTCACCCAACAGTGCCAGGCTTAACGTGCCTAATTGGAACAGGACCATGGATATTCAAGGAATGGAACACCCTAACAAACACCGTCCGCCTAGTCGAAAACAAAGACTACTTCGCCTACAAATTCCTAAGAGAAGACATAAACATTGACGGCAAAGTAGACATGAAGGACATAATCATCGCAATAGGAGCCTTCGGAGCCACACCAACAGACCCAAGATGGAGCTATGGAAGAGCCGACGTAAACGACGACAGGAAATGCGACATGAAAGACATAATCATGACCATCGGCAAGTTTGGATCAGTAACACTACCATAGTAGGCCGCTAAAACACCCAATCCCCCCTTTTTTGTTTAAATTTTGTTTAAAATTGTTTTATTTAATAGGGCTGCAAGAGAAATAGAAGATAATTCCAAAACGTTTTTAAACTCCAAAACTCAAAATAAAATAACGGCGAAGGGAGAAGGGAAAATGAAAAACCTGAAAGCAATTTTAGCCCTTTTGATGCTACTGATTTCAACAGCCTCAGTAATACCACTATCCCTCGGCTCGGCGTCAACAACGCTGACAGTGATGAACCCGTTGGTTGGACAGAACAAGTTCCAATTCACAACAGCGGCAACCCACGCCGGCGACAAGTTTGTCGCAGACATAGTTGTAACAGACGTTGAAAACCTCTTCGGCTGGCAGCTTAACGTAACGTTTGACAACACCCAACTAAACGTTGAAGACATATACCTCCCATCAGGCAACGTCTTCGCCGGAAAATCAACCCTCCCAGTGTCAAAGGACATAAACAATGCTAAGGGCTACGTGCTCTGGGGTGTATCCCTAGGGCCTGGCGAAACAGCCTTCACTGGCAGCGGCAAAATATGCTCAATAAGGTTTGTAATAATCAAGGAGCCAGCGAGAAAGGAAACCCTGTCCTCAATAATTCACATAGACCGTGTAAGCGCTTTCCCAACCCTACTGCTAGACCCCAACGGCGCTGAAATCCCATTCACCCCAGTAGACGCCACATACGAGTTCGCCTGGGCTCCGCCAACAACAACACCCTACCTTGAGCTCCTGCCAAAGCCTGTAAAGCTTGCACCAGCAAACCAGAAACTTGACCTCCCATACCCGTTCGACATAAACGTCTACATAAGGAACGTGGACGCCGGCTGGCAGCTTGTAGGAGTACAATTCGTAATAAAGTTTAACGCAACAATAATCAAGGCCACAGGAGCAACTGAAGGACCATTCATGAGCTCATATGCATTTCCAGAATTTGGCACATTATTCATGTTCTACGACGACACCGTTGGAACAAATGGAAAACTAACAGTCGGCATACTAATATACCCGAACCTAACGGCATCCCCACCAACATATGAAGGGTTGCCAAACGGCTTCCCAAGCGGTGAAGGCCTACTCTGCACACTCCACTTCAACCTAACCTATCAAGGCGAGTTCCCATGGTGGGAAGAGGTACCCGTAACCGTTGAGCCACTGTTTGGAAACTGCTTCATAGACTCCGACGGAGACTGGATACCCTTCGATCCACAAGCCCTAAAGAGCACATCAGTAATAATCTACGGCTACGTGCTCGGAAGACAGATTGACGTCTACACAGAATACTACGTGATTGCACCAGAGCTTGGAGGAGTTGGAAAGAACAACCCAAGCGACGCCTTCGCACCCCAGGATGAAGTAACACTTTATGCAAAGGTAACCTACAACCTAGACCCAGTTCAAAACAAGACAGTAGCCTTCGAAGTTAAACGTCCAGACGGCACACCAGTGGCCGTCCTACAGGCGGTCACAGATGAAGAG
>Ga0080004_1160902_pt1 | contig 16490 bp, 26 predicted proteins | sample WasSprMetagenome_FD_69207 | JGI IMG/M metagenome (GOLD analysis project Ga0080004, IMG submission 69207) | Sulfidic aquatic microbial communities from Washburn Spring, Yellowstone National Park, USA - WS (SPADES assembly) (version 2) | ecosystem: Environmental > Aquatic > Thermal springs > Hot... | reverse complement strand
ACGAGGAAGAGAGCTTCGAGCTTTATGGTTACGTGGAGGAAGCCAGCTCAGACTACCCTGTTTACCAGCGCATCCTACCTTTAGGAGCCTGCTACTTCAAGGTGATCACCAAGGTGGTTGGGAACCCAGGAGCGTTGATAGAATAATGGCTGGAGGATACGTTCTCTGCGAGTATGAGTCGGTGAAGCAGGAGTTTCCAGAGTTCAAGGCAACAATGGAGGATTTGGAGAGGAGACTCATAGAAAAGGCTGAGGCTGACTGGGCACCCCTAAAATACGCAGGCAGACGGAAAGAGGCTACCTTTGGATTCCCAGGCCCCGGGCTTGAGGCAAAGGCTGGAGAGTTCGGAAGAACAACCATCATCCCATCCCTGTTCAAAGATAATACCGGAACCCGCATGACAACTTGGGACCAGTGGCTTACTTCAACGGCCGCATACCCCATACCAGGCCACAAAATGATAATGAGCGGTGTAGGAACCGGATACACCATCCCAGAAGACTTCAAGATAGGTCTTGCTGGCATAGCCTTCTTAGACAAGGCCATCAGAATCAGCGAGATAAAGATGCAGATAAGCGACAGAAAGCTACCGCGAATAAACATCGAGGAGGCCTTCCTCTACAACAAGCCCGCCGTCATCTTCGAAGAGGGCTTCATCCTAGACGAGAAGGCAGTCTTCGAACTCTACGCTTACATTTTGACTCAGGGACCTCAACGCATCAAGCTGATCGGATTCCAGCTGAACAGAATCAAAGACAAGCTGTTCACAGAGCCAGGAGCAGCGTTAGTTTAGGAGTGATATGTGATGGAAATTATTAAGGCGGATAGAGGACCACTAATCCACATCCACTTTATTGAGCGGGCAGTCCACGGCAACGGCATAGCCATAAAAGTATACGGAGAAATGAAAATAGCAGCCAAAGAGTACGTCTACGCCAGAGAGCTTAAACTAAACACTATTGAAACGTTGCATTTGGAGCCTCACACCGGCTCTCACCGCGGCTACATAACTCAGAAATGGATATACAACAAGGGCGAATACGACAACTACGCAAGCATAGACGTTTTCGACCACGCTGGAAACGAGATAACAGCTGGAAGCCAATACGCGCCAGAAGACGGAAGCATATGGCTTGACTTCATAGCCTTAGGCGAGTAGTCGCAGAAGCCTAGAAGCCCGTGAACAACAATAATGGGTGAAGAAGAATGGCAGACTGGAAGGAATGGAGCGAAGGCTGGCTGCCAGAAGGCTACTTCATAAGCTACGTCCGAGACCGCACCAGATACTACGAGCATGTAATAGCCCGCGATTTAGCCCACTACGAATACGAGTGGCATGAAACCATAACGGCTGGAGAGGCAAGCGGACCTAAGGTTCCAGACTATCTAGTTGTAACATTGGGATACGACGAGGCAACCAACGAAAACCAGATTTGGCAGCTTATCTTCGGCATAAAAGGGCAAGTCTACATCTACATAGAATTGCCAACAGACATCCACAGACACGGCTTGCCTAAAGTTCCAAAACCAAGCGCGGACCTACGGCAAATCAGCCACTTCGAAGAGTGGATGAGCCCATACCAGCAGCCCTCTTTCGTAACCGAACACTTCATGCTTAAGCCTGGCTTAGACCGCATAGCCTTCAGCGCCTACAACCCCCAAGAAATCGACATAAAACCATGGCTCAACATATTCGTCAACAAAATGATAACAGAACGCATAGGAACAGAGTTTGAGGGCGTATTAACGCCAACAGCCAACAGATACAAGGAAATCCTGGAGAAACTCTACAAGCGCCTAGTCCCCCACAGACCAATAACACTAATGCCCGTGAGGGCGCCAGCAGCAGAGTAGGTGAAAAGCCATGACACAATTCACACTGCACAAGGTTAAGGACCTCGGCTTGCAACGCGAGGTTTCCGAGGCATTACCCTACGCTGTTGTGGGCGGAGCATGGGAAGGCTCACTTTCGGAAAGCATTGCAACCGATAGTTACAAGACTTTGCTTAACCATGTTGTTCCAGCGGGAAAGCAGCTTAAAATTCTGTTCTTGAGGATTTTGACTACTGATTCTGGCGGGGCTCGCTTTAGCATAGTGCAGACAAATCCAACGGCAACTGGACAGACAGGAAACGTGGAAGCATACCCCGTAGTTGGCTCTGTTCCAGAAGGCGTAAGAGACTATCCGATGCTTGAAGCCGCAGGCTCAGAAGTCCTACGCGGAAGCCTAAAAGATCCAGTTCACGTTTTGGAAGGCAGTATAGACTTTAGACTGCTTGGATACGAAGCTGGACCAACAAGCAACAGATACGGACTAGTATGGTGGGGTGTAGAGAAGACTCCAGAGTAGGATGACTTATGCTTCATAGACATGGCTCATGTAGAGGCTGGACAAAACATACTTCAAACCGAGTTCCGCAGTTACGGCTAACGGAAGGCTGGATACATCACACTTTCGTTGCACCGCCATAACCCCCTTTTTTATGATTTGATAAAGCATGTCTACAAGCCACACAACCTTTAAGGCTGTAGAAAAGGCAATCTTACAGTTCCTTGATGGAACCCAAATTATTAATCCACGCTTCTTCTACAAGATTTATGAGGGCTACGGCTTCGCAATATCCCATAGGTTTGAAAGCGTAGACGCGGCTGCGGCTGTGTATCTATATTTTGAAAATCCTTCTGGTTCTGGAAGAGAAATTTTCATCGTAGTTATTGATGTTATTTCTTTCGCTCAGGCTTGGATTGACGTTTACCGTGACAACACGGTTTCTGTGCATGGGACTTCATTAACGCCTGTAAACCTAAACTTTGAGAAGGCAATTGCTTCAATCGCAAAAGCTGAGTATGGCGGAACCTACGTGACTGGTACACGTGTCCACAATAGCGTCTGTCCAGGTGGCTCAAGGGTTCAGGCGACGGGCGGGGTTGCCGAAGTGGGCGAAACCGTCGTCATCCCGGAAGACTTCAACTTCCTCGTCAAAGTCACAAACAAAAGTGCGGCATCAACAGACCTGAGCATCCGCATAGTCTGGTGGGAGGAGCCCCTTTAGTTAGATCAGGTTGCTGTGACTATTCTCCGTTGCCACATATCCATGGGAGAGGGGAAATGTTTAATGTCGTAGTTAAAGGAGTGTAGGAGATCAGACAGCTCTTTCCACCATAAGTCTAAAGGTGGGACGGGATGAGCTTCCATAACGATGACTGGATGATAGGCTTCAAGAATCATTGAGGCTCCCTTCAACGCTTCAATTTCAGAGCCTTCAACATCCATCTTTATGAAATCTACCTTGCTAACGACCTCATCAAGTCTCACTGTTTCCACATCTACAATACAATCGGTTATTTCAGGAGCGAGAGGTAGTATACTTGAGCCTCCAACATTAAGTTTATGACGATAAAGCCTAGCTTTTCCAGACTTGCTCCACAAAGCCTTCTGATGAACCTCAACGTTTCTGTAAGGCTTAGTGTTCAAACGTAACAGTTGGAAGTTGTTGGGCTCTGGCTCAAAAGCTATAACTTTCCCTGCCGTGTTCACCACTTTGATGGTGAAGCCGCCTATATGTGCCCCTGCATCCACCACCACATCGCCAGGCTGAACACGAGTGTCCTGTTCATAAACCTCCGTCTCCCAAACTTCCTTTATAATTGCCACATCTGCCTCTCGACATTTAAGCCCGTGCACGTTCAGCAAGGTATCACTATCTTGGCGATAAGTATGTCCTGCTTTGAACCGGTATCAACATACTCTACCTTCTCAAGCTTTAACCCTAAGTCTTTGCAGATTTGCTCTATTTGCCAAATGAAGATTGGTGTTATGTGTCCCAGTGGCGCTGTCTCCGCGAGGTATTTCTCTCGGTTGTGCCAATCGAATCCTCCCTTTTCATAAAATTCCCTGCGGTTGTAGGGTGAAAGAAGATTTGGTGTAGTTATGATGATGAACTCTTTAGCCACCCTTGAGGCTTCCCTGAAGAAGTGACGTGGATTCTCTAGGTGTTCAATAACCTCTATGGCGACCACTCCGTCAAAAAACCTTGTAGGGTAGGGCCAGTCTGCGTTTAAGTCCACAACCCTAAAGTTGTCCTTGTGCTCCCACTTCCACCATTCCCCGCGCAAAACTATGTCGCATCGATGCACCTCATAGAGCTTCCTCTGTTCCTCGGTCATGTTCAACTCTATTCTATGAGCGCCGCAGCCCGCATCAAGCAGCCTAAGTTTCTTCAGAGGAATCATTGAACAAACCCTTTCGGGCACGCCCATTATTTTCCCGCCTCAGAGGTTTAATCGTTCCTCCCTTAAATCAAAGGTGGGCTGATGTTCAACCCAGAACCTGAAGAGTGGGCTGTCAGGGTTCATGGGGTTCGGGCCCTCAGGCTTCATTAGCTTCCCTTCATAGAGGGTTCGCTCATACACGTATTTAACCTCCTCTTCTGTTAGCCTCTCACGATTAGCAACCGCCCGCTTTTTATCCCTGTTTAAAACCAGCAGAGGATAATTATGTTTAAAGTTTCCATCCTTCACCTTCGTTATCATGGTTGTTGGAAGGTTTACGACCATCATTTTCTTGTCTAAAACAAAATGTTTGGGATAAAGCATTCCAATACGGATTCCCATGTCCATGTCCTCTAAGCCCTTAGAACCGTCAAACTTTTCATCGTAGCCGTTCACGCGGAGAACCGCGTCTATTGGGGCGCTGCTTAGGCCGAACCACCACTCGTGGGGGCAACCAACCATAACATCAGTCTTCATAGCCTTCAACCTACTGTCAATATCCCAACTCCATCTCGGCGGGTTCTCAGCCCAGTAGTCGATGCCCCTGAATCCACAGAGCGGAAAATAACCCTTCTCGTACCAGTCCCAATACCGCTGAAGAAGATGCCTGTCAAAGACTATGCAGTCTGTGAAAAAGATGAGTAGTTCGCCCTCGCTGTGGATGATTCCCGTGTTGTAGGCGCTAGCCACGGCCCAGTAGCCCATGTCGAGCCATAAACGGTGATTGGGGTGATGAGGCACATGCTTAACCTTTAAATCAGATGGAAACGGGTAACCCTTCCTCCGTTCATAAAGTCCATCTACGAGGACGACCTCAAAGTCCTTGAAGGTTTGCCGTTGAAAAGACTTCAGCATAGGCACGAACTGGTGGAGCTTAGGGTTTGTCTTTATGGAGAAGTCTTCTCTGGCAGTGACGTAGATACAGCTAATTCTCGGGTTCAACCTCATACCTCCAGGAACTTATACACCTCGAAGGCCTCCGCGTATGTTGCTCCTATTTCAACTCCTCTGAAGGCGGCCATGCTCCTCAGCACGTCAGGTTTCATATACCACTTATCAGACTGACTCTTGAATAGTTTTATGGCATTAATCTTCTGATCCATGTACTTGGAAATGTCCACGTAGTAGTTTGGGTTGAAAGCCCATGATTTAGGTGGGGCTGACTGGTAGAAGAGGATCTGAGGGATTTTTCTTGCCGCCGAAAGGGTTGCTAGGCCTGTGTTCCGATGATCCTGATGTGTGTCTTTAGTGGTGTGTGTATAAACCCGGTCGGGGACAATTCTGTTAATAACCTCCTCTATAACTTTAATCGCATCAAAACCCGACGGAACATGTGTGTCCATAAAATTGTTGACATTCACCTCACTTATCCCCAAAATCTTTCCTGCTTCCATCGTCTCCTGCTCTCGTATCGTGTTGTGCCCTGTCATCACTAAGGAGATGACGCGATCCCCCCTGTTCACATGATGAAGGATGGTTCCTCCGCAACTGACCTCTATGTCGTCGCAGTGTGCACCCACACACAGCACCCTCATTCAAAGTAGACCTCCTCAAAGTAACGTGCCATCTTGACGGGCTTAGGAGTAGGTATGTCCCCAATTTCCTCCTCCATGAACAGTTTGATCGCGAGTTCAGGAATGTTCACTCCCGCCTTCACGCTAAGAATAGTTGACCCGCCCAAACGAGGGTTCACCTCAAAAATCTTGTTCTCCCGCATCTGAACAACCGCGGGTCCGATCAAACCCAGTTTCTCCACCGCCCACTTCGCAAGACTCTTTATTTTTGCATCATCTACTATCTTCCCTCTCCATACGACTCCCCCCTTCACCTCGGTTCGCTCCCTCGGAACAGTCACAAGACAGTTTCCCTTTAAATCGCTGAGGGTATCAACGCTGTACTCCGGAGGGTTCAAAAACTCTTGTATAATGATCGGTTTCGGGCACACTTTTAAGGCATAATCAAGGTCGTTTTCATCCCTGCATACGTAGATGTCTCTTGCGCCACGGCCGCGGGCTGGCTTAACAACTACAGGAAAATCCAGGTCGTCTGATTTAAACGCAGGATACGCCGTCTTAGGAACGTTCTCATGGAGAACATTAATCAACCTCCGCTTGTCCAAACAATTCCTTATCACTCTAACTGGGGCGATCACAACCCTACACGGTAATTCATCCTTTCTCTCCGCTATGATGAGAAGCTCATCATCAACAGTAGGAATTAAAACATCGATCCTCAATATTTCACAGAACCTCTTAAGCATTTTAAAGAATGTCGGGGAATCTGCTGGTGGCAGAATGAAGCCCCTTTTAACCAGATTTAATCCTGCACTCAGAGGGTTGCAGTCAAACCCGTAGAGTTCATGGTCACCTAGGGCCTTAATGCAAGATACGCCAGCAGCTCCACCCACTCCGGTAATGCCAACTCTATACATGCTCATACCTCATGGATGTGCCAATGCTCTTTTATGCTGGCGGGGCCGCGAAACAGCTTTCCTGGAAAGAGCTTCTCAACCAGTTGCATAACATGCTCATGTTCATCGGAAGTCGGTAGAGAGGCGTGACGTTTCAGAACGATAACCCATTTATCTTGATGTGTGGCACATCGAGCAACCCAACAGACACTATCCTCATGCTTCCACTCGGTGACCTTTTTACGTTCACAAAGTGGGCAGCTCATTCTTTTCCCTTCATTAACTGTTTAACTTTAGGATGATTCACTACTTCTGACATCCGAACTCCTCCTCAAACCATTTAGTGTTTTCAACAACAAGCGTGCATCGCCAATCTTCAGGCAAATCCAACTCCCTTTTAAAACGTTCAGCCAAGTCGTCTCTAATCTTCCATTTGTCGTCTTGGAACTTTTCTCGCCAGTAATCTGGGAACTGTGAGTTCACATGACCTGAAACTATTAACCACTCGTAGCCCTCTCGCCTAGCCTGCTCATACACTTCCTCGTAGGAGCCCCGCCTTGCACTCCAAACCTCTTGGGGCTGTTGTGCTGTGCAAATCTTAGCGATAATCCACTTTTTGGCTACCCGCTTGCACTCGGCTATAACCTGGTCCACTGTGTCTGCAAAAAGGTGTTCGAAAAGGTCTATCGCCGTCACCCAATCATACCGTCTATTAACAGGCCAAGGAATCTGTTCAAGGTCGTGACGTTTAAGGTATTTGTCTGCGCCCATTATGGCGTTGTCTATGGCGTATTGGCTGAACTCAAGCCCAAGCGAGTCTATGCCGTTTGCATTGCATGTGGCCACGAAGCCCCCACAACCAGCACCAATGTCGAGAATGCTTTCTGGAGGACCAAGCAACTCTATGAGTTTGAATAGCACTTTCTCAAAGTTCCACAGTCCGCCTTGAGTGTAGCCGAACTCGCCTACTGAACCATTAGGTCTAGTGTATTTTTTTGGTCCATACTTCTCGGCGAAGAAGTAGTGTTCATCATAATGTTTTTCCATGCTGTTCACCTGGCAAAAATTAATAAATGATGTCTAAATATATCTTTCTCTATATGGTGGATTAATTGCCTAAAATCCTAGTCACTTTAAGCGACGAACTTATACAGCTGATTGACAAGAAAATAGAGAAGCTTAAGGTTAGCCGAAGCTTCTACATTGAACAAATTTGCCGAAAACATCTAAATCTCCCAAACATGTTCGACGAGAACAAGGCGGTGGCAAAATGACACTTAGATTAATGTTCCTCAGCGACAAAATTGTTGGCGGGACAAGCGCATACTCAAAAGTCACCTACGAAACGTGCACTCGCCTAGCCAAACTTGGCTATGACGTAGCGCATATTCCAATGGGGAGGGCTAACCGTATGGGCAAATGGGTTTACCAGGGAGTTTTAATCTACCCTTCAGGCAACGATCCCTTCGGCGAAGATGTTGCGATAGACCACTACATAGACTATAAGGCCGATTTGCTCATAACCCTAAAGGATCTATGGTGCTTCCAGAGTTTGCACCGATGGGCCATCAACCTAGTTCCAATAGTGCCAATCGACCACGACCCCGTCTCCCCCATGATAACGTCTCGGCTACATACAGCTTTTAGAGTGATAGCCATCTCAAGATTCGGTCAAAGACAATTAAAGCAATCGGGGATAGACAGCGTTTACATTCCCCATGGCGTTGCGGTTGATACCTATAAACCCTTAGAGGAGCATAAGTCTGAGTGTAAGCGGTTATGGTTCATCAAAGACCCAGACGACTTCACCGTACTTTTTGTGGGACGTAACCAAAGCCGCAAAATGATCCCCCATATTCTTAAAGCGTACAAGCTTTTCAAGGAGAGGAACCCCGACGTTAAGAGCCATTTTCTGTTATGGACGGATGTTCAACCCGTTAGACGGGAAGAATACGAGGGAGCCGTAGGCTTAGGCGTAGCAGACGTAGGTGTAAACCTTCTCCCCGAAATAATGAATTTAGGCTTAGGCGAAGATGTCTTATGGCCTGACGCAAAACTCATCCGCGAGGGAATCCCAGAGTGGGCTGGTTCAGACTTTCAAGGAGGGTGGGACATGGTTAAGCTCTATGCCGCAAGCGATGTGGTCATAAGCCTCTCTGGAGAAGGCTTCTGGCTTCCAGGACTTGAAGCTCAAGCATGTGGAAAACCGATCATCTGCGCAAACTATGCAGCAGCTCCAGAAATCTGCGGCGCAGGCTTAACCGTGGACGTGGAAGACTACGTCATTCTAAATACGCCGGGTTGCCGATACCCAATTTGTTCACTTGACAAGGCAGCCGAAGCCCTAGCCAAAATCGCCAATGCAGACCCGCAAAAGTTGGCTAGGAAAGCCCGAGCCTTCGCAGAACGATACGACTGGAACATCATCATGGAACGCTATTTTAAACCGTTCCTCGAGGAATGCGAAACAGAGCTATTTCCGCTTATAACTTCGGAGGCTTTGAAGACATGGGCTTAAGCGTGGCTATGATAACGCCTTGGGGCAAAAACGTGAGGTGTGGGATTCGAACTTACAGTGAGAAATTGGTTAACGCTTTGGCTAAGTTGGGAGTAGACATCTATATAGTGCGGTGGCCAAGATTTGGAGCAAGAACGCCAGAACTAGTTGAAAGCATGGTTTTGGACAAGATTCCAGTCGACCAAATAGCCTTAGTACATGTGCAGCATGAATACGGATTGTTTAGCCCAAACTTGGAAGCAAGCTTCTTTAAGGCTTTGAAGAGTTTCGGAAAGCCAATTGTGACTACGATGCACGCGGTTGGAAATTGGGAGGTAGACCGCATCATAGCCGAGGCAAGCGACCGCGTAATAGTGCATAACGAGTTTTGTTTCAAGCGTTTTGGATATCCAGAGAAAACCGTTATCATTGAGCATGGCTGTGAGCCTAAAGAGTGCCCGCCAGCAGACGAGTGCAAAAGGAGTTTGGGCATAGACCCACGCATTCCCATAGTTGGATACCAAGGGTTCATAAGTTCATATAAGGGTTTGGAGACGCTTATCGAAGCCATGACAAAAGTTCCCAACGCAGCCCTACTCATTGGAGGCGGATGGCACATTGAAGCGGAAACAGACTACATTATGAGGCTTAAACGATGGAGCCTAGAGACGCTGAAGGGGCGTTGCCAGTGGCTAGGCTACGTGGAGGACGAGCGCCTACCGACAGTCTACGGAGCCATGTCCATCGTAGTTTATCCAAGTCGATATATCAGCGAGTCAGGAGCGTTACTTATGGCTTTAAGCCACGGTAAAGCCGTGATAGCATCGAATTTGCCGCCTACAAGGGAGAAAGCCATGTTAGGAGCACTTATGACGTTTAAAAGCGTGGAAGACCTCAGAAGGAAGATTAGGCGTTTGCTTAAGGATGAGGCATTAAGGCGTGGCCTAGAGGAGGGCGCAAAAGCCTATACTGAAAGCGTCAGTTGGCCGAAAGTGGCTGAAAAACATTTATCGCTCTACAAGACTATTTTAAAATAGGAAAAATATGGCTGATCAAGACTGGACTTTAGCGTTCGTAATTGGGCTTCTGGTAGGGATACCTATAGGCGTTGCACTATTCTGGGCTTTCACGCAGTTTCGAGGCGGTTCAAATCCAACTTATCAGCTTTCACCTAAAGAAACTTACACAAACATTGAGGAATGGGAGATATTGAAGGATGAAAGAGGAAGAACATATGGAATCCGAGTCCACCGCCGAGCATAAGAGGCTTAGGCCAGATGTTTTGCAAACTGCCCTCTTAGCCGAGATAGCTGAAAGGCTTTACACTTTGCAGCGGCTTCAGGAGGAGGAAAAGGCTGAAGGAGTTGTTGAGCCTATTGAGCCTGTCAGCGTGACTGGAGAGCATAGACGTGTTGTCGCTCCTTTTAAGCCCTGGTTTAGCGTGAATGTTGTGAACGATGGGCCGGACGATGTTTATGTTATGGTTAACACGGAGAAGAGTTTTGATTGGCACCGTGTGCCGAAGGGCGAAAGCTACAGGGTGGACATGAAAAGGGGGATAATTAAGGATTTGCTTTTGAAGTGTGAGGCTGGAAAAACCGCTAGCGTCCGATTGGTGGGTTCACGGTGAGTGTTAAAATTAGGCCGCCTGTCGACGTTAAGGCAATTTGGGAATATCAGACTAGAACGCTTACCAGAATCAATGGGCAGCCTAGAATCGACTTGGTTGGCGCTGACGTAGACATAAACGCGTTGTTGTCGGCGGTTCACGGTTCTGGTTCGTGGGAAGGGGCAAAAGTTGAAGACATATGGAATTATCCAACTAGAACTTTAACTCCGCACGTTTTTCCGTTCACTAATCCAGCCTCTCCAGTGGATTTGAGTAATGTTCGTGTTGCGCTTCAAAGTGATCCGCTAAATATTATAAGAGACGCCATTTTGAACGATGCAACAAGATTTGCGGGCGGAGATATAGCTGCTATAAAGGCGGCTATCGATAATCTCCAGATAGAAATTAAGTTTCCAAGCGCCGAAGCCCTAGACGACATATCCACCGCAACCGAAACCGCCACAACAGAAAGAGAAATCGCCGTCAGCCTTCCAACAGGAGCCACGATCGTAAGAGCCATGCTGGCCGCCTTCATGACAGCCATGAACAACACGGCCAACGCCCAGAAAATAGACGTTAAAGTGCAGGGAAGAGTAAGTGGAGGAACATGGAACACCTACTTCAGCCAACTTGACTGCATAGGTTTTCCAGCAGCAGACGGAGCAACCACAGGCATAGTCCCCCTGCAAGACGTTTCAGCATTGGTTACGGCCGCTGGCACTTATGGATTCAGATGCCTAATCACCTTATCCAGTGCCAACTCCGTGAGATTCACAACACAATATATTCTGATAGTGACATACAGGATGAGTTAAAATGGGTTGGCTCTCAGGCTGGGGCTACCGTAAAAGCCACGTTATCAATCCTGCCTCTGGTGCTGGAACAAACTATCAAGTTCGCATTGTAGCTCATTATGGTTCTGGCGTGGACAGCGGGGCAGACGTTTACCTTAACAGCAAGTGCAGGACAGATTTCGGCGATATCCGTTTCACTGACGATGATGGCACTACACTTTTGGACTATTGGATGGAAGAGAAAGTAGATTCAGACTATGCGGTTTTCTGGGTTGAAGTTGCAGACGACCTAAGCACAAACCCAGCCACAATTTACATTTACTATGGTAAAGCAGACGCTACGACGACAAGCAATGGTAGTAACACGTTTTTATGGTTTAACGACTTTAGTTCAGTTATAGGGTTTGAGAGGTTTCCGTATGACGGACCTCCTAGCTGGGGCACAGAAGATGGCACAGCCCCTACTGCATGGAGTTTAGAGGCAGGCTACCTTAAGCATGTTCAAGCAAATGCAAGCAGCCATGAATATGCTTTGAAAAGTCTGGTTCATAGTAACGTAGCTATAGGCGTTAAGGTGAACCTTTTAACAGCGTCGGCTATCGAGGGTGTCGGAGTTTCTGGGAGATATACAAAAGTTGACAGTTACTGCAACAATTACTTTGCAAGAATAGAATATTACGGAGCGGCTCCTCATAAGCTTTCTCTAATGAAAAATTATAATGGTGCGGAAACAAACCTCGGTTATTACAGTTTCACAGCCTACGGCAACACATGGTATAAAATTGAATTAAGAATGTATGGCAGTTCATTAAAAGTTTTCTTGGACGATGTTGAACGAGTATCAGTTACGGATACTGCGATGAGTTCTGGAAGTGAGCTTGGGTGTTTTGGAGAATACGATGCGGGTAGAGACCAAGCTTACGATGATTTCCATGTGAGGAAATACGTTGAGCCTGAGCCTAGTCATGGAGCTTGGGGAAGCGAAGAAACGCCGCCGCCTCCCTGGGGTGGAAGCGCCCTTCCCCAACTTGAAATGGCTAAAGCAATACTGGGCTTTAATTAGAAGCAATTGGTTAGAGTGCCTCAAAACATTTATCTCTTTACGAGGCTATTTTAAATCGGCAGAGAAACATGATATACGACATCAGCGTTTTGGTTAAGGAAACGGGCGCCGTTGTCCACGCAGCCGAAAGTGAATGGTGCCGTGTAAGGGAGATCCAGGCTGACCGCGAATGGCAGTATGGCTTCGAGGAGATGAAAAACCAGCCTAACCCAGACTTTGACTATAATGAGCCCCTGCTTCATGTTGAAAAGAAGGACAACCGTCTGCAACTGACAATTATGGAGTATCATGGCCGCTTCCACGTTGACGTTTTCGCCTTCAACCGCCTCATATGGCGGAACGTTGGAGGCCCTGAGTGCAGGCATGTCGGCGATTCAGTAATTGTTGAATTGCCCGAAGTGCCTCCCGCTGTGCCTCCTGCCCCGCCGCCTGTTCCGCCAGTTCCGCCAACCCCGCCGGCTCCGCCTGTGCCTTCCCCTGCGCCGCCAGATGTTAAGCCCATAACGGATCGCTTGGACGTCATTATTTCATGGATTGCAAGTTTTAAGCCGTTGGTGGATAAGCTGCAGGAAATAAAAGCTGAAATGGAAACTTACCCTGTGATGGCGAACACCTACTCTGTTGTAAACATAGATCTTGGAACGGCTAGGCCCACGCTAACAGAATACGCCATAGGCGGCTTCGCCATGACAGTTTTCAAATGCGATGGAACTTTGGACATTAGAATTGGCGACATAACCACGGATGTCATCACCATTGAGCCGCTCACCTATCCGAGCATGCTGGTCATCGACAGGATGGAGTTCACACGCTTCTTCATCCGGAACACGGCGCAAGCTGGAAAGCAGGCTGTTTTAATCGTTTGGAGGCGAGAATAGCATGGTCCTATACAGCGTTGGAGCCCCAGAATACAAGCTGATCCTAAAGGGTTCACTCTTCAACACTCACGTAGCTGCGAACACAAACATTTTTACTACAAGCTTATCTCCAACATACACACCGACCACCTTCCGCATCTACGCCTGCTTCGATACGAGCGGAGTCTTAACCGTCAGGAGGACAAAGGGCACTGTGACCGTGAGCGAACAACTGAACTCTGGAACAGCCTTAGAGGCTAACGCAGCTTACATGTTTGACATCTTATTGGAGTCTGGAGAGACTATTAATCTCCAGTACTCAGTGAACGCAACAGCAACATGCATCAAAATATGCGAAGTCCATGGGGTGATGGGCTAAATGGGAGGATATCCACCTCAAGGCGTGCCTAAAGGCGCCACGGCCGAAGACGTTTGGAACTATGTGATTCCCGCGACGCCCGTAAGCGGCTCCTACGGAGAAAAAGTTAAAGTCATCCCGTTCCTGTCGGAGGTTGCTAAAGGGACGAAAACCGCAGACGGAACCGAGCAAGACTTGGTGAGCACATCTGGTAGGGGAAAGTATGAGGGTTGGATTGACTTGGCGAACATGCAGGCTGGCGATACAGTTATAATAAGGGAATACATAAAATTGAAAAGCGGGGGGTCTTGGAGGCTGTATACAACTGCAACTTATACTGATGTTCAGACAGAGCCAGCTATTCATGCTACGCGGAAACTGTCCGAGTTTGGTTGGCGCGTTACCCTCCAGCAAACCGCTGGAGTATACCGTGACTATGATTATGAGTTTTTCAAGGAGGGATAGCGCGTAATGCCAGACATAAAAAGAAAATATGAAATAGTTGCCTCTGAAGACTGGTATTCCTTGGATGCTGCGGTGCGTGACATAGGAGATAAAAGGATTTTCACACCCATACCCCCGCCCATAACATTTGAGCTTCTCCCACCATCAATAACTTATGATTCTACATTAGCATCTTCAGATGTAAGCTTATCCCCACCATCAACAACTTACGAGTCTACATTGGCATCTTCGGATGTAAGCTTATCCCCACCATCAATAACTTATGAGTATGAAGTTGCTTAAACAGTTGTTAGGAGGAAAATAGAATGGGAAAACCAAAACTTCCGAAACTCTGGATAGAATACGAGGTTAAAGACAAAGACGGCAAACTCCTAGATAAGGGAAAAATCAAGAGTCAATCATGGGTAGGCAACATCATAGCTTTAATCTCATGCCTTTTTAACATATGGAGCACGGCGGTATCTAGTTACGTATCTGGTGCATCTAGAAGCGACTTAATTGACACTTCTAACACAGCTAGGCCGCTCAGAATTGCGGTATCCTCAAATATAGCTATGGGGGGTAACGCCCCTGCAGGCGAGACCACAGCGGGAATCGTTGTAGGTTCAAGCAATACACCAGTCGCCATAGGCCAATATTCGCTACAAGCTTTAATAGCTCATGGAACGGGAGCTGGCCAACTGCAATATGGAGCCACAACTGTTGACCCCATAGTTAAAACTGCTACAACCTGGACGCTTCGCATAATCAGAACTTTCACTAATGGTAGCGGGGCAACCGTAACCGTTTATGAATTGGGCTTATACCTCAAAGTTTGCTTTGACGGTCAAACAATCATGCTGGCTAGAGACGTCCCAGCTACGCCCATTACCGTTCCCGATGCCTCAACATTGACATTGCGCTACATCATAAGCCACACAGTATAAGCGCGGTTCCGAAGCCAAAAGTCTAGCATAACTGACTTAGTTTTATTGGTGACAAAAGGTGGCATGGAGCCTGCAACCCAAAAAATAGTTCTGGCGCTATTCAATCATAACAGAAAGCCAAGCATTTGAAATGGCAAAACTCTACCAGGTGAAACGGACAGTCATAGTATATGGGCAGATGGTTAGTATTATCGGCTCCGTAGTTTCCCTTCGCCTTCCATCAGCTCCAGTCCACACAGCCCTAACCCTATAACTCATTCCCTTATCCAACGTGACAGTGGCTTCACCGTAAAAATCTGCTGTAACAGTTATGACATGTGACCAAATTTGCCACCAGAGGAAAGGCACAATTTTAAAAACTGATATGGTTGCAAAAGGCGCCGGAGAGTCGTTCACCTGCCTAACCCTTACAGTTAACACACATTTCTGTTGACTCAACCTTGTTCCTCCAAGCTTAATAGTAATGAAAAGATATTAATGTTTTCTATACGGAGAGTCTTATTTGCCGTGCTAAATCACAGTAAGTTTTTTATTAATAGCCGCTTTAATTCATATGGGATAAGGCTTGAAGGAGGAAGTTTCCGCCTCAGTGTTGCTGACGATTGCCGTGACGCTCCTGTCAATGGGTATCTCATTCCTAAAGGAAGGTGTGCTGACAGAAGGATGTGTCTGCGTGGCAGCAGGATTCGCAACCCTTCTAGCCACAGTTTACTTGATTGAGAAGGGAATAATTGAAAAGGTGAAGATGAAGCATGGATGATCTAGAGAAAAGCATCTTAAGATATTTGGAAAGTCGTCCGCCTAGCTGGAAATGGGGAACCGCAACCCAAATGTTCAGCCGAGACGAAACCATAGAACGCTTCAAAAAAGACAAGAAGTTCCGCAAGTTCATAAAGGAAAGAGCCCACATTTTAGCCGTAGAACTATTCATGAAAGCGTCGAACGAGGGCTCGATGAAAAAATGAAAGTCTTGGCTATTGCACCCTGCTTTGACACGGCAAGCGACTACAGCTTTAAATGGTATGAAAGGCTACGCGAAGCCATAAAAGACAAAGTGGAACTGCAAGAGCTTCTCAGGGATATGGCTGTTAGAAGCGCCTTCGAGACAAACGTTGAAACCTTCAACCCCGACGCAATAGTTTTTGAGGATCACGGCGGGGAAGACTGCCTATGTGCTCAAGGAGGCCAAGACTGCGTTTTAAGTTCAGATAACGTGGATAAGGTGGCTGGAAAAGTCAT
>Ga0080004_1111187_pt1 | contig 16490 bp, 17 predicted proteins | sample WasSprMetagenome_FD_69207 | JGI IMG/M metagenome (GOLD analysis project Ga0080004, IMG submission 69207) | Sulfidic aquatic microbial communities from Washburn Spring, Yellowstone National Park, USA - WS (SPADES assembly) (version 2) | ecosystem: Environmental > Aquatic > Thermal springs > Hot... | reverse complement strand
CATATTTTATGCCGCTGTCTCTCCATTCAACGTAAAAATAGAGATCCTGGGAAAGCCCGTCATCGTGCTCATAATTTTTTACCTCAACCTAACTGCAACACTTAGCATGCTGCTTGCTGCCTCAACCATGCTTCTCGGTTCATTTCTGATTGAAAAGGAGTGGTCAAGACCGATGATAGGATTCAAGGGCTTAATGCTTCCCATTCTGTTCTTAGTTGGGTTGGTAATTTCTCTGGAGTTTGTGAAGAACATGGGCATAGCAGTTCCCCTGATGGGCGAGTTCATTTTGAGGTATGAGATCCCCATAGGACAGGGCATCATCACGGAAACTCCTTCAGTTGCGATGCTCACCTCAGATTACTGGATAGCGCTTTTAGCCGGAATAATCTCAGTTCTCGCATGGTTTTTCCAGAGAAGATCCTGAGTTCTGTATAAATTGCTCTTAGAAAGATTTTTAATATACACCTTTTGTTTGCAATGGGATCAAAAATGAGCAGGGATCAGGTTGTAGGGGCCGGAATTCTCCTTGCATCTGCTGTGATAATAATAGCATACCTGTATCTCGTGTTTCTAACGGAGCTTTCCCTAATTCTCCTGAAGATAACAGGTGCCGTGGCCGTTGTTGGTGTGTTTGGAATACTGGGATGGATTGGCTATACTCTGGCAACAACTCCTCCTCCAAAGCCAATAGAGGAAATTGAGAAGGAGATAGAGGAGGAGATGAAGAAGATAGAGGAAGAGGAGAAGAAGGAAACTAAGGAAACAGAGAAGTGAAATCAATCTTTCCATCTGCACTGCCTAAGGGAGGAGATTATGGAGCCCATTGTGCACTTTGCTGTCCCCTTTTCAGCCCTTGTATCAGCAGGAGTGAAGCCTAAAAAGGCATTTTTAGCCTCACTTTTCTCCCTTCTTCCCGATTTTGATGCTCTTTTCCTCGTTCACAGGTCTTTTTCTCACTCCCTTTTTGTCGTGATGTGCACAGCCCTTCCCTTCATGGTAATAGCCATTAAACTTGGATATACAAGATTCTCATTGATGGCTCTTCTAGCCCTCTTATCCCATCCAGTTCTGGATCTCTTCTCAGGATATACGCCTATACTCTGGCCCCTATGTGAACGCTCTTTTTGGATTAAAACAGAGCTTGGCTTTCACATAGGGAGCTCTGTAAAGCTAATCCCATCTTTTGAGCTTTTAAGCGAGCCTACTGTGTTCCAGCATTTCCAAGAGCTTGATGCCCCTCTTTTCACAGGAGATGGGCTGATAATATCAATAATCCTGCTTCTTCCATCTCTACTGAATACAAGCATCAATAAGCTACAAAAGAAGCCTAGATACAGCAGTAAAGGACATTTTTGCAAAAGAATTTTGAGAAGTTCATGCTGAAAAGATTCATCAGTCTATAATGAGTTCCATCATGCATAGGAGCTGGATGAACATTTTGGAGTGCATTAATTTTTGTAAAAAGAAGGCCCTTAATCAGTAATATATCATGTTTGGAGTCTTTTCCTAATATCTCCGGTACATGGAGTTGAAAGAATGTCATTATAGCAGAAGTAAGCGTAATCATGACTGTTGCCACTTTCACAGCAACTATTCAGCAGAAGATAGGGAGAATTTCTACAATTTCCTTTTTGAAGGCTCTTTAAGTCATTTTTTTTTTAAAAATAAATGGCCGAAAACCACACTTTACGGTGATTTTTCCTGCTCGAGCAGACTATCACTAAACTTCTCCCATAGAAAACTTTTTATTATGTCCTCCCTTCTGCTAGACAGCTGCACTCAGCTACAGCGACATCAATGGTGGTTAAAATGACCCCTCCAAGATCTGAATGTCCTGCCTCCTCCGGGCTTCTTAGAAGCTCCTCGAGGAGCCAGGGCATTTCGGGTGGAGGGGTGAATGACGGGGCCATTTGGCCCCTCTCTGCTTCTTTATTTCTCTGCACGCTGAACAAGGAACGCTGGGATGAGGGGCCTTTCCTGTCATGCCAGGGGGCGCTCGAGGGGGGTGAGATGCTGTTTAGGAAAGCACTTTGTGATTGCGCTCAGCCCTGGTTTGGCAGAAAGGGTCTCGATGAGTCCGAAGCGCCTGCAAAAACATACTTTCTTGTTTTAACATGAGAGCTGTTGTCACAGGAGGAGCCGGCTTCATAGGAAGCCACCTTGTCGACAGGCTAATGTCGGAGGGAAATGAAGTTGTCGTAGTGGATAACCTGAGCTCCGGAAGCATGGATAACATAAAATGGACTGGCAGCAAAGGATTCAGGTTTCTGAAAAGGGATCTAAAGGATTTAGAGTGGGCAAAGGACATAAAGGCAGATGTCATATTCCACTATGCTGCAAATCCTGAGGTGAGGGTGAGCACGGTAAATCCAAGGGTACACTTTGATGAGAATCTGTTGACAACATTCAACGTTTTGGAGGCATGCAGGAACCTGGATATTCCCTTCATTGTTTTTGCCTCGACAAGCACTGTTTACGGGGATGCAAGGGTTCCAACTCCCGAGGATCATAAACTCAATCCCATATCCGTGTACGGGGCCGTTAAACTGGCATGCGAGACAATAATAGGGACATATTCAAGGCTATATGGGATAAAAGCTTTGATACTGAGGTATGCAAACATCGTAGGGCCGAGGATGAGGCATGGGGTTATAGTTGATTTCATAAGAAAGCTGAGGGAAAATAAAAGAAAGCTGGAGATACTGGGGGATGGATCCCAGAGGAAGTCGTATATCTGTGTGGATGATGCAGTTGAGGCCACCCTAGTTACATTCAGAAATATGGATAAATTTAATGTTTATAATGTAGGTTCTGAGGATTGGATAAGCGTGAAAGAAATTGCGGATATTGTGGTTGAGGAGATGGGCCTAAGAAATGTTGAGTATGTTTACAGGCCCTTTATGAATGGCAGAGGGTGGCCCGGAGATGTGAAGATGATGCTCCTCGATATATCCAGAATTAAAAATATTGGATGGAGGCCCAAACTCAGCTCTAAAGAGGCTGTCAGAACTGCTGTCAGAAGCTTGCTGAATGGATAAAATATCCGTTTACTCAACTTTTCTCCTGATAAACGCCTCCATCTGCATACTAGGATTTCAACAGTAACAGTCCTTGCAGGAATCGAACATAAAACTGGCCAGCCATATACGGACATAACGAAGTTAATTCGGATGATGCAGAATCATGTTGAGAGCTCCAGATTCTAGCCTCCTAAAAATATTACCACATGATCTGTGTCCTGAGATAGCCAACTGGAATGGATACGCTGAACTGCTTGATTTAAGGGTAGCTATCGTGGGTTTCGGGAAAATGGGTCTTCTTCATAGTGGTATCCTCAATCTGCTAGTCCCAAGAGCTGTAAAAGCTATTGTTGATAAGAGCCTGCTTTTAACTTTTGGAGCATCAAGGATAATCAAGACAATGAAGTTCTATAGAGATATAGATAAGATGCTTAGGGAAATAGAACCTGATGCTGTTTACGTAACAACACCTACAAGCTCGCACTACTTTATAGTAAAGAATCTTTTAAACAATGATGTTAGATATGTTTTCGTCGAAAAACCCCCAACACTGAACTATGAACAGGTATATCATTTATCCATTAAGAAAGATCAACGTGTAATGGTCGGGTTTCAGAAGAGGTATGCACTAACGTTTAGACATGCTAAATTGTTGATAGATAATGGTGTTATAGGAGAAATATTACGTGTAAATTCGTATATTAGATCAGGCGATATCCTAGAGCCCACAAATAGGTTTGATGCTCTCGGAAGAGGAGCGCTGCTTGACCTTGGTGTGCATCTAGTTGATTTATTGACATGGTTCTTTAAAGTGAAGCGCATAATCAAAGCTGAAAGTAAGAGCGTATATACAAGGGTGGATGATGTGTTCAGAGCTGAACTTGAGGCCGAGGGAAATGTTAGGATATCCCTAGAAGCTTCATGGTCTAGCTCGGAGTATAGAACTCCCGAGACCTACATAGAGCTGCAGGGTACGCTAGGTACAATGAAGGTTACGGAAGATTATCTCAAGGTAAACACCAAGCTAGAGCATTTTCTGCTGGGCAATAAGGGAGAAGTAGTGTTGTACAAGCCGAACTATTATCAGGGGATCTTACCTGTGAATCTTGCAGACCCAGAATATACTATTGAAGACATGCACTTCTTGAGGTGTATACGCGGGAATGAGGAACCTCTTACAAGCATTGAGAGCTCTCTTGACACAATGAAGCTCATAGATGCTCTTTATGAAAAAGCAGAGAGTTATAATGGTTAGAGAAGTGATTCTGGGCGATAATCCCTTCATAGGTGTTAGTCATCTCGCGCAGGAAAAAGCCAGAGATGAAAAAGCAGACCTCTCAGCGATGGATATGAAAATCAATGTTATTAAAGCAGCGATGGAGGGAGGTGCTACTGGCTTTACATTCTCAACCCATCAATTAAACTTTGAATTACTTCAGTACATGAAAAAGAATTGCATAGATATGTTGGAAAAGCTGAATTACTACATACTTGTTCCCTATGCCCAAGGCTACGTGAGACAGGCAAATGCCCTAGGTACTGTTGGACTCACTAAGTTCGTACTGCGCAACATCATATCGGAGAACCCAGTCGATTTTCTGGGCTCGGCAATGAGAATGAGCGTCGATAGAATAGCAAGCCTTTTCATGGCTGTGGAAATGAAACCGTACCTAAGAATTCTTCCGAAGGAAAGAGTGAAAGCAGTGTTGCTTCATGAGGTTCTTACTGAGTTAATCATGGCTTACAACCTTGTGGATCTGCTCAAAGAGCTGAAGAGATATGCTGAAACGAGATTAGGAACGGGCTTTGGATTGGAAACCAGAAATGCCGGACAACTCAGGCAATTCCTAGACGAAAATGATATGCATGTAGAACATGTGATGACACCCATGAATCCCTTAGGGTACCAGATGGCGCCATCTAAAGAAGATGCTGAGAAAGCTATCGAGGATCTTGCAGACAGAGGAACAAAAATAATAGCAATTAACGTGCTAGCTTCAGGTGCTATACCACCTGAAAATGCATGTGAGTACCTAAGGAAATTCAAGGATAAGATATACGGAGTAGCATATGGGACATCAAAGCCTTCTAGAGCGAGAGACAATGCTGCCATGCTTAGATGCTACCTATCTACTGAATGACCATAGGACAGTTGCTACTTGACTCTTATTGTGTTTTATACATGAGATGGCTTTCTCGTTCTAGGATAGCTCTTGATTATTCTAAACATCTGAAAAATTTCAGAGTAGGTTGTATACTATTACAAGTGCTTCTATGAACTCTGAGAGAATAGAAAGGAACTTAGATCTTGGTTAGATTAATGAAGGTGCTGATGGTCTCACGTGAGTACCCGCCCTTTATCGTCGGTGGCGTTGCTAGGCATACATTCTACTTGGCCAAATATCTGAGGAAGAAAGGGGCTCTGGTTAAGGTGGTTAGCTTTGGAGATCCAAGTTTGAACAGCGAAGATGTAGTATTTATAGAGCCAGGAAGCTCGATAGTATCACGTGATCCCAAAAATGTCGCAGAGGATGCTAAAGTGCTTTTTGATATAGCCAGATTCACTAGTGCGGTTAAGTACATCCTGAAAAATGAGGAGTTCGATGTCCTACACGTTCAAGAACCCTATGTCGGGGGCCTCATAAGTTTCGAGTATAAGGTAACAACAATTCATGACACAAGCTTTGGAGAGATAAGAAGCTATTTAAAGTACCTTGACAGTGGAAGCTTCAAAAGATTGGTATTCTACATAACCACAGGATATGCAATGGAGTTTGCATCTATTGCGACTAGTAAAGTAGTGATAAATCCTTCCCCCGATGTTGCATGGGAGATGATTAAGATATACAGAGCTCCATGGGAAAAGCTAAGGGTGATACCTAATGGTGTTGAGGAGCCCTCCACAAGTGAACCGGACAGACCCTCCTGTAGAAGGCTCTTAGGACTACCTGAAGATCACTTCATAGTCTTTTCGACAGCCCAGCATGTAGGTAGAAAGAGACTTGAAACCATGGTAAAAGCTGCCAAAATTTTAAAGGATAAAGGCTTTAGAAAATTCACAGTAGTAATAGGCGGTAAGGGACCTCTCACTAAATACCTTGAGGAGCTCGCAGTAGATCTAAGCGTTCAGGATGTTTTGAAGTTTACTGGCTGGATACATGATGAGGAGCTCCCTCTATACTATAGGGCTGCAGACGCTTTCGTGATACCATCAGAGTATGAAGCAGGACCTATCACAATGCTTGAGGCTGGAATTAGAGGTGTACCACTGATTGTATCGGACGCTCCTTCAGGCTTCTTAATGATCGCTCGTGATGGTGTGCACTGCCTTAAGTTCAAGCTCGGCGATGCTAGAGACTTAGCTGAGAAGATCCTAACATTGAGTAGCGACTATGGACTGTGGAAGAAGCTGGCACAAGGTGCAAAGGTCTTTGCCTCAGCCTTTAGGTGGGACAATGTTGCTGATAAAACTATGAAGGTTTACAAAGAGGTAATCTCAGGATGAAAGTTGTGCTTGCAGCGCATGCTTTCCCACCCTATACCGGTGGGCTTTCTTATGTTATTGAGCACCTGTCTGTGAACTTAGCTAGGATGGGTTTCGAAGTAGAAGTGCTGACTCTTGACATTGACGGCGGTTTACCTAGTTACGAGGAGTATAATGGCGTGAATGTGAGGAGATTTCGAGGATACGCACCGGATAACTGCTACTTTATCCCATCATTAGAGTTCGTCGAATATCTTAAGAAAGTTAGGGCAGATGTAGTACATGTCCATAACATAGGTTCCCTTTTAACGCCTATAACTACAGCTGCTGTGAGTAAGAATGCTGATAGAACCAAGATTGTTGTAACACCTCATCATCATGAGAGCGGAAGTAAGTGGCATACCAAGATCGGGTGGTTTTTCTATAAGCCTATTGCTAAGCTTGCTTTGCTTAAAGCTAATGTCATACATGCAGTTTCAGGGTATGAAGCTTCACTTATTAAGAGGTACTTTGGATTAGAAGCAGTCGTAATACCCAATGGCGTAAACGAAGATGTGTTTAGATGCAGATGGGATCCTCCAAAAGATAGAGTTGTAATCGCTTATGCTGGAAGAGTTGAGAGATATAAGAGGCTAGACTTAGTTCTAAGGGTAGCTGCAGAGCTCTCTAAATTCGATCTAGAGATCACCCTCAGGGTAATTGGTGAGGGATCAGACTTGCAGAGGATAGTCAAGGCAGCTAAGAATGCCGGAGTGAATTTAGAGATGCTAGGGTTTCTCTCAAGGTTGAAATACCTAGAGGCTCTATCGAAATCTACTGTGTTCATAAACCTCTCAGATTACGAAGCTTACAGCATTGTAACGGCGGAGGCCTTAGCTATGGGAGTTCCAGCCATAGTTGCGGAGCCCTGGGGTAGGATATTCGAAGACAAGGGTGCATATGTTGTTGATAAGCATGATACTCATAGAATAGCTGAATTAGTAATGAAAATATATAACCATGAGATTGCTTTCAGAGGCAATAACTGCTCAAATGATATGCATGAAGGGATAATGCCATGGCCTCAAGTAGTGGAACAGATTGTCGAAAAGGTGTACCTTTAATTTGAATATAGATGTTAAATCCATGCTGAGATATCTCACAAAGATGCTGGTCACCAGAGATTTTGAACGTGCTGGAGACCTAATAGAGTCTCTGGCTAAGTCATGCAATGGAGGCTGCGCAAGCATATTACTCCAGTATGCTAAAAGAAACGGCATAGCCCATATATTTTATGAAGCTCTGTTGGAGAGAGGATTAGCTAATAATAAACTAGCCAAGGCTTTAGCGATCGATGCTGATCTCATATACAGAAGAAGAAAGGATCGAGATGAGCTATTACTTAACCTTGTCAAGGTCTTAGAGGAGAACGGGTTTGATTACGTGGTCTTCAAGACCTTTAACGATCTAGGCATTGTAGATGTTGATATTGATTTTCTCATACGCCCTGAGGAATACTGGAGAGCCGTGAATGCATTCTTAAGGGAGGGATTTAAGCCTATAGATGATTTAAAAAAGACCTATGCGACCGGATTCATGTTTAGGGGGAACCCCATTATACTGGATCTACACACAGAAGTAACGGTTCTCGGAGCATCATATATAGATACAGACAAGCTACTAGAACATAGAGTTAGGATTAAATATAAAACTGAAAGCGGAGATTCCATAAATCTATATGTGCTGGACACTGCTGCAGAAGCTCTGGCAAGAGTGTCTCATGCCATAATAAAGGAGGCTGAGATAAAAATCGAGGATATCTCCGAGGTACTGAAAGCCTCTGAAAAATGCCCCGGTAAGCTGAAAAAGCTTGTTGAAGAAGAGAAGTTAATCCCAGCTCTGCAATTCTTTGCCATGAAGGTTAGAAATGAGTTAGGATTGAGTTTTCAGGGAATTAATGGTATTAGGAGCAGTTTTGCCTCAAGAGCTCTACAAAACATGGCACATGGAGGAGAGGGACTGCCTCCCTATCGTTTACCAAGATTTGTAAGTATAGCCACACTGTTCTATAAAATGCAGAGGAGAAAACAGGTCAACCTAGTGCTAAAAATGATGAACTCACTTAAGTACCGTAGAAACGCTGCGCACATTGGGGGCTTGATAGTCAAAAGGCTACTAGAGCATTATGAGTAAAATAGCTGTGTTGATGCCGGTATTTAATGAGGAGCATACTATACGCAAAAGCCTTGCAAGCGTTGTGGAGCAAAGCAAAAGGCCCACAATAGTGCTAATTGGTGACAATGAATCAACTGATGCTACAGCTAGCACTGCAAAGGAGATTCTGGAGAGAAGTGGTGTGGGCTACGGAATCTTGAAGGTGAGGAGATATCCAGAGCTCGGGAAGCTCAACATAAATAATGTACTTTACGAGCTTTCAAAATACGTACTTAGAGAGATCTCAGCAAGCTTCGACTATATAGCTGTTATTGAAGCTGATGTCGTACTAGAGAGACGGTACTTCGAGAAGCTAACGAAGGTTTTCGAAAGCTACAGGAAGCTCTGCATAACTGGAGGGATTTTAAAACCTTTTGGCTTGCCGAAGGAGTCTTTTCCTCTAACTAGGATAAACGTTAACCTGTGGGGTTGTAACAGAGTTTATAGAACAGAGTGCTGGTTTAAGCTTAATAATAAGTACGATATAAGATTTCTTCCAGCATGGGATACGGATCACGTAGTACTAGCACTATATGAGGGTTACTATGTATACCCTGTGAGAAACGCTATATCGATTACCTTAAGGGGGATAAATCCTTTTAGAGGGTATCCAAAAGGGTTTACAGATGCACTACACGGCCTCCCGCTATGGTGGGCACTATATAAAACCCTACAGCACAGAGACTTAAAATATTTAGCGTCATACATAGCATCCAGAATTACCAGAAGAGAGCTAGCTGAGAAAATCTCATCGCTAAGAGCTGTTTATAAGTACTCTGCATATAGGGTGCTTCTGAGCAAGGTGTTAAGTTCTACATGCCCTACATAGTGCTTACCTTCGACGACTTCTCTAGAGATATTGCGAAAGTTATGGACGTGCTTAAATCTGTGGGCATCAAAGGAGTTTTCTTTATCAGTACTGCAAGCATTAAAAATTATGTGCACGCAAAGTCCAATTATGTTTGTAAAAAGGCGAATAACTGGTTGCTAAACATATATCTCAAGGGAAAGGAATGGATCAAGGTATGAAAGATAGGGTCATCTAGGTATGATCTCATTTACTCAGATGCTGATATATAATACAGTGTTCTTAACGTCTATTTTTTATATTCTCCTAACTATAAGGTCAAGAACTTCGAATAGAAAATCACCTATTTTACCTGTCCCGCTCCGTATTTTGAAGATCCTAGTGATAGGCCTCCTGCTAGTATATATAGTTTGTGAGATGGGGTCCTTACTAAGAGGGTATAGAGATCCTATAGTTTTTGGTCTGATGACCTCTCTATCCATATTGATTGTATTCTGTGCTGCCAGCAATAGTTCCACAGGGAATACGGCTCTAATACTTCTCTCTCTGCTAGTGGTATCCCTTTCAGAACCTTTAACCCTTTGCTTAGGGAACGATTTTTACCCAAGATGGGACTGGATGTCGGACACCATAATGAGGACTGGTCACTTAAACGAGTACTTCCATGGAATAATAAACGCAGGACTATACTATCTGATCCCAGTATCATATTTAAGGCAGATTACCCTAGCGCTTGTCTGTCAGCCATCGTATGTTATCCCTTTCATTAATGCGGTCATCGAATACCTTGCATACGTGATCTCTCTCTATGCTTTTTTCAAGAAATCCCGCTTCGGAGTTCTTGCAGGTGTTCTCTCGGTGCTTATCCTCATATCAAGTCCTGGAGATAATGTTTTAACGGGTAGACTTATTGGCAGCTTTATATTTCCGTTTATGCTATCTTCGCTAATATACTACCGAACAGGCTGGACCTCGGCGATGATCTCCTCATTATTGCTCATGATAGGAATGATTTTTCAGCATGGATCTCCTGTTATGGGGTACTCCATATTGTTCTTTCCGATGCTATTAAAAGGCTGGGATGATGATCTAGTTCTTAGAGGAGTTTCTAGGAGAGTTGGGGTTCTTATAGCTGTGCTGTCTGTAGCGGCTTCGACATATTGGTTCTACACACATATAATCAACCAGATATTCCACATAAGCTACTCCTTTATAAACAGCATCCTAAGCTACTTCTTGCCCAGCCAACGCGAAGTTATATCGCCATGGGCTTATGTCCCGCGGTATGAATTGGGAGGTTACCAAGTGTACTCCTACGCATGGGCCTTTCCAGTAGCATTATCAGCAGCTCTTCTACTCAACTATATAACTAGGATGTTAATGCAGAGGAGTATAGCGAGGCCTCTTAACACCGGGGATGCATCATCCTTCTTAGCAACTATGGTTGTAGGGACAAGCTTCATTTCATATAGTATCGCTGAGGGTGGTCAGTACTTCATACCAGTAGGATATTTCTTAGCTCTAATTGCTTCAACAATAGCTCTATCAAGGATCTTAGAAGGGAGACGTTTAGGCATGATGCTTGTGACTATAGCCTTACTAGCAATATTCATATATACGGGCATAAGCTCCCCCTCGCATGCCAACCTAGAGCATCCTGAATTTGAGTCCGCCGCTTACATATTCAGGCGTACCAGATATGTAGAAGCATCTGAGGTATCTCAACTACTGAGCCCTGCGATTAAGGTGTACTATGATTACGATCTCCCTATAAGTGGGGGTATATATAAGACCATTAGGGAAAGGATTGACCTAGTATTGCAAGGATGCGATCCGAGGACATTAGAGCAAGGAAGAGCTGTCTATGCTATAAAGAACGAGAGATTAAGCGGTACGGAAAATATATTCTATACTTCAAGTATTGTATATAGAAGCAAATTTTACACACTCTTTTACGTAGTAAGCTAGTATGACATCAGTACTGTATATTGTTACAGAAAAACTACTAACTATAATCAATTAGTAATCCACTGTAGAAAACGATATTCTATTTATCAAGTGCTGTGCGCAGAAGCGACTCCTACACGCTCTTCTAGTCTCAGTTAATATGAAGGATCCCGAATTTTTTAGAATAAGTTGGTGATAGTTATTGAGTTTCGGCCGTGGCGAATTACCGGTCGTAAGTATAGTTATTCCTCTATATAAAAGCTATGGAACTATAGGAAAAGTTCTTGAAACTATGGTCAGACTTTATTATCCAAAGAATAGAATTGAGGTGATTTTCGTATATTATCCGACCGAGAATGGCACCATAGATGTTATTAAATCGTTCCGAGAAAATTATAAAAAGCTACTTTACGACATTAAAATCATATGGAGAAGAGATAAACGAGCTAATGTAGCTAGAAATATTGGAATCAAAAGTAGCAGCGGTGAATACGTATTCCTCTTAAATGACGATGTGTTATTGGATCCCTTTGCAATATGGAACGCTCTTGAGGTCTTTAAAAATCATCCAGACGCTTATGTAGTCACATTTCCATACCTTCTTGATCCTCCAAGAATTTGGGAGAAAGCGCTCTTCTATAGGTATTACGGTCGAGTATCAAGAACACGTACACTAAATCTCGGTTGTAGCATTTTAAAGAAGGAGGTTTTTGATAGAGTAGGCTATATTCGTGAGGATATGGGACCTCCGCTTTCAAGCAATGATGATTTTGAATACTCAGCTAGAGTCAACAAAGCAGGTATGAAAATATATATCGATGGAAGAATAATCCTTAATGACATAGGTTCGCAGAAAAACTATCAATATTTATCAGAAGACAGGCAAAAGGTATCTAAATACATTCGCACTATCTATTTCTTAATTGATTTGCTTAAATATGATTTCACCAAAGGGGCTGATACATATGATATCGTTCTTAGAAGTGCACCGATCTCGTGGAAGATTGAAAACTTTTTATACTTAATTGTACCATTTGTTTTTATTATAGCTTTAATTATGAATTTTTTTATCTTCATAATTTTGATATTGTTTCTAATTTTATTTCCTATGATTTATTATAGGAAACTTAGCGGGAGGTTATTAATCTATTTTATGTTAATACTTGGGAGAAGAGTTATCAGAGCATACCTATATATAGTGGCGCGTACGCTAAGAATGTAGGTGAGCGTAATGAATTGGAATAGAAAAACAGTACTTGTCACCGGCGGGTGTGGACACATTGGAAGTTTTGTTGTGAGGAAGCTTAAAGAGAGAAAGGCAAACAGGATTATTATTATAGATAATTTTAGTGCGTATCCCACAGACATTCATGAAAAGGTTTATTGCGAGGATATACGCAGGTTCGAAAATGTTGAGATAATCCGTGGTGATATATCTGATAAACAATTCGTGAACAGAGTCTTCAATGAAGAAATAGACGTGGTTTTTCACCTGGCAGCATACGCTGATGTCGCCGCTACGATATATAATCCCGAGGAAGATTTTCGAACGAATGTTATAGGAACTTATAATATGTTAAAACTATCTCTTGATAGAAACGTATCTAAGTTCGTTTTCGCCTCATCTGCTGCTATATATGGTGATAAGCCTTGGAGCAACGGCCCTCCTAAATTCTCAGAGGACTTGAAACCAGAACCTCAATCAACTTATGCCAACTCAAAATTATGGGGGGAAAATGAGGCTAAATTGTTTCACCAGCTTTATGGTCTTAATACGGTGTCGTTAAGATACTTTAGTGTGTACGGTCCTCTACAAATACCTAAGCCAAAAAGTCATAGTTGGGCTGTAGCAATCTTCATGATGAAGGCGTTAAAAAACAGAAACTTGACTGTCTACGGTGGTCAGCAAGTTAGAGACTTCATCTATATTGAAGATGTAGCCGAAGCGACTGTTAAGGCAGCGGAAGTGAATGGTGGAGAAGGTGAGGCTATAAACATTGGAACTGGCAGATCTACTAAAATTATAGAATTAGCACATATTATTAGTGACCTTATTAGAGAAACTATCGGGATAAAGGTTGAGGTAGAAATCCTGAACTATAGACCAAAAGGAGACCCTCTAGGAGGCTATGCCGATACCACGAAAATGAAAACATTACTAGATTACACGCCACGCATTGCACTTGAAGAAGGGTTAGAGAAAGCCTTAAAATGGTATATCAAGCATAAACATCTCATACCAAGCTGGATTTAAAGATCAGGCCAAGAAAGTTGGAAACCCATAGTTATAGCTCGTTATGAAAAGTGTTAAAGAGCTGAGCTAATTTATGGGGCTTATCGCACGGCATATTAAGAGCAAATGCGGTGTATTAGACCTCAGCAAGGCTCCATTTGTACCAGTCAATATGACAGACATAATCGCTATGATTACGGGATTCCCTGTAATTAAGAACCCTCCTAGGATAACATTTGAAATGCTAAAACAATCGCATATATTATAGATCTTTAATTGTGTCTACTTTTCAACGTAAGTGCGTTTTCCCAATGAAGTTGCATTAATTGCTAATAAAGCTTAATAACGACAGACTTTTTATAACGAGTTGTTAAATTTATGAGTCCTAGAATCCTTGCACTATCCGAGCTTTTTTGGCCTGAGGGAGGTGGTGCTGAGCTTGCCACCTACTTGGTCACTGATGTTCTCAGTGGGGTTTTCGAGGTAACTGTGGTTACAGGTTCAAAGAATTCCGCCACACTCCCAAGCGTTGAATATGTACATGAGCCCTTGCTTGCCTGTAGGGAGAAGCCTTTTCTATGGCTTAATGTTCTCAGGCTTGTTAAGACAGAGAGATTTAAGAGATTGATTCTTGAAGCCGATATCATCTATATACCTAGACTTGCTTTTCCTGCAATACCATATGCCAAGAAGATGGGAAAGAAAGTTGTTGTCCATCTACACGACTATATACCCATATCCTACTCTGCCGCAGTATTGGCACCATATGAGGAGCATAGACACAGAATCACGCTCGATAACTTGGCTTTAGAGTGCTGGAAGGGGGTGGAATATTGTGCTGGAGCTGCTTTGCTTTGGTGGTTGCCTAGAGTAGCGAGTAAGTGGATTGCCCGGGCTGATAAGGTGGTGTGTGTATCCAAGAGGCAGGCAGGGATAATCTCGGATTTAGTACCAGAGCTAAGAAGCAAGATTGAGGTGGTCTACAATCCTCTTCCACTAGAGCTAGTAAATATGAGCCTGGAGAAGAGCCCCAGCGACATACCTACTTTTCTCTACATTGGTGGAGACAGCTACGTTAAGGGTTTCCACATACTTCTACAGGCGATGGGAGAACTGGGTAAACGAGGTGTTAAAGCAAGATTCATTCTCTCAAATTCCTACCGTCAAAGAAGCCTCAAAGCCCTGAAGGCACTAAGCGAAAAGTACGGAAAATTAGAGATCAATGTAGTAGGTAGGATAGAGCATAGGGAGCTACTTAGTCTGCATCGAGGAGCATGGGCACTACTATTTCCATCCATATGGGAAGAGCCGCTGCCATACACTATTATAGAGTCCATGTTAATGGGCACAATACCTATAGCCTCTAACGTCGGTGACATACCTGAGATAGTTGGAGGAACCTATGCTGAGAAGATGTTATTTGAAGCAAGCAATATTAACAAATTTGTAGATAAAATGGAGTCGATATTGGCAATGTCCGATGAGCAAATTATGGATGTAGGGCCTAGCCTCAGAGAAGCTGCGCTGAAGAAATTTGATTCAGAGGCTGTGAAAAGGAAGCTGATGAAGATATTTTCATCATTAACATTAGCGTGATTAGAAATGAAGAACTGTCTACGAAAGATACGTTACTTAACGCATCCCTATCTTATAAAGAGGGCAATTCTCAAGCCCTTTGAGGAGCGAGAGTCACAAAAGCATCGTTTAAGAATTAGCGAATACAAACAATATTCTAGATCTATTGTAGATGGCATAGAAATTCTCATGAACGTCAATAAATCAGATATAGTTAAGCTGATAAGAGAGTTAGAAGATTCAAACTTTTTGCGATATATCAATTCATGCATCGAACAAACTAGAGGTATTGGAGGCTCTATGGACATTGAGTATGGTCAACTGCTTTATGTGCTAGTGAGAATATCGAAACCAGCTGTTGTAGTAGAAACTGGCGTTGCTAATGGGGTGTCATCATCCTTTATCTTAAAAGCTCTAGACGATAATGCCAGGGGAAGATTATATTCAATTGATCTACATTATAGAGAGGGCGTTGCTGTACCTTTAGGAAAAGAACTAGGTTGGGTAATTCCTTGGGAGCTACGTAATAGGTGGAGCTTGGTGCTGGGTGAAAGCACAAGGATATTACCAAAACTACTGAGACGATTAAGATGCATAGACTTCTTCCTTCACGACTCCCGTCACACATATAAAACTATGATGAACGAATATAATATTGTCTGGCCCTACCTAAGATATGGAGGACTCCTTCTTTCGGACGATGTTATTGAAAATGATGCATTTATTGACTTTGCAGACAGAGTGAAGATGCATTTTGTGGTAGTGGGCCGTATGGGTGTGATTAAGAAGGTTGCCATTTAAATACCTTCTTATCCATCAGCTGATTTGTTTCGGAGTTCTTGTCTTATCTTATCGCAATTAGTGCTATATGTACCCATCTATATGAATAGCATTAACAAATAAAAGCTTATTAACTTTCTGTTGATCTTAGTATGGATTAGTTATGTCGCAACCACGAGTAATAATCTTCATAGGTACGGTCGGATCTGGTAAATCGACTCATATGAAGCTTTTATACTCAAAGCTAAAACGGAAAGGATTGAAGACCAAGATGAGTTTCCTGAAAACAGGCCACCTATTTGCCTTCATTCTTGAAATTTCGTTGGCTAAGATAGTTGCAAACAAGAGAAAAGATGTGTTTCCGATAAGGGCTCTTGTTGAAGAGAGGCCAACTTTGTTTAGGAGGATCTTCAGGTTATGGCTTGGCTTGGATCTGATCAGTATTACCTT
>Ga0080004_1099101_pt1 | contig 16492 bp, 14 predicted proteins | sample WasSprMetagenome_FD_69207 | JGI IMG/M metagenome (GOLD analysis project Ga0080004, IMG submission 69207) | Sulfidic aquatic microbial communities from Washburn Spring, Yellowstone National Park, USA - WS (SPADES assembly) (version 2) | ecosystem: Environmental > Aquatic > Thermal springs > Hot... | reverse complement strand
GGAAAGTTTTGCAGGGTCTCTGTTGCTCCGAATGCTCCCCACCAGCCCATTATCCAGCCAATGACACCTATCGCTATTACTAGTGTTACTGCTACTAGTATTACTACTGCTATGATTGGCTCTATACCTCTCCTTAACAACTTACTCAGCGCTCCCCACCAAAGATAGTTAATAATATGCACAAGGGTTAATAAATTTATGCTCTAATAAATTTATGCTCTTTTCCCTTGTACTCTTTTTCTGTTACTTAGGTGCTACTCTGTACTCTATGTAGTGGTATACTGTGCCTGACTTTAGGTAGAGCCTTATTGTGTACATGGTGTAGTAGTGGTAACTTTTTGTGAGCGGTATTGGTTGAAGTTGTTTGTGCACCCCTGCTTCTATTGTTAGCGGTGGGTTTAGCACCACCTCTTCCACACCAACTATCTCTATTTTGTATATCTCTGCCCTTGCCTCACCAACATTTGTAGCCTCTATTTTCAGCACCCATGTGCCGTTCTCTAGCTGCCCCATCTCTAGGTTTGTTATTCTGAGTATTTCTGGTCTCCACATCATGCTATGCATTGTTGTTGCTATCCAGGCTACTCCTGCTGCTACTATTGATATTGTTACTGCTACTAGTATTACTACTGCTAGTGGTCTCACTCTACCCGCCTATGTACATTAGTGTGGCTAGCGATGAGGTCATTGTTACTGCTACTAGTATTGCTGCGTGCATGAAGCCTGCTGCTAGTGTCGCTCTAGATGCCTTTCCTGCTATTAGCCCCATCACGAAGGAGTTCACCACAGCCCCAAGCATCATTACCATGATTAGGGGGGCTGCTACCTGTATGGATATCTTTGCTAGGGTGAGGAGCATGTACAGTATTATTATTGGGAGTGTGGAGAGCATGACTGCTCCAAAGTAGGGTAGTACTACCTGCGTCCTCATCCTCCTCCTAGACTCCTCCTCCATCTCGCTCAGGCTCTGCATAAACCTGGCAAGGGTGTCTATGACCTCTGGAGAGCCTCCTCCAACTATTATTGAGTCTGCGAGGAACCTGAAGGCCACTATTGTGAACCACTCTTTAACACCCTTCAGCGCCTTTCTCAGCGCCTCCTCTAGGCTAAAGCCTATTGACAGAGCTGAGGCAGCTCTTGTAACCACTTGGCTGAGGGTTCTGTAGCTTCTCTGGGACAAGAGCACTATGCACTTCTCTGGGCTTAGCCCAGTCTTCCTAACCTCACTAAGATCCCTGAGGAAGTCCGCAGTTGCTCTCACCATCCCCTTATGCCCTCTCTCAATCTGCCTGTACCTGAGCCACGATGGTATTGATACTGTGAGGAGTGCTACACCTGTCGCTATTATGAGGGACCTCACCTCTGCAAGCCCTAGGGAGCCCAGCAGAAGCCCAGCACCGCCTGTAGCCGTTAGAGCAAACATGAAGCTTGCTATCGCTATGGGCACAAAGGTTAGGGTTGTTGAATACACAGCTCCATACCCTATGGGGCTCCTCGGCTGGTTTAAGTGTATTGCAAACATTATTGCTAAGCCTATTGCTGGGAGGACGAAGAAGTTGTATAGCGTTGGTGTAGCGACGTCAAACGCTATGCTCACCCCCTCAGCTCTCTGCGCTTGCTGAGCAGCAGCTATAGCCCCCTGCACAGCGAAGAACACAAAGACTGTTATTGAGACTAGGACTCCGAACACTATGTAGACCTCTAGGAAGGAGGCAAGCCTACCCAAAATGTTTCTAACCTCATTAGCCCTAGCTTCAAACAGCTCCCTCGTCCTAATCTCTAGGTAGTGCGTGACATCACCACCGCTCCTCAGGGTGGTGGTATACCCAAGCATTATGTCCCTGAACCTAGAGCTGGGGTGCGTAGAAGCCACAGCATCAAGTGCTGTTATAGGGTCTTCGCCGAACATCCTCATCCTCGTGATTATCCTCCTCATCTCCATCCTAATGCCCTTGAAGACCTTGAGCTCTGCTGCTCTATCGATAACTCTTTCTAAGCTGTAGCCTCCTCGAACCATGGTCGCCACGTATGCCATGAAGAATGGGAGCTCGTTATCCACATCACTTCTCCTCATAGAGGTCTTTATGGATGGGTAGGCAAGCCTCGCTGTGAAGACCATTATGGGGAGCATTACTGATGCGAGTACAGCAATTATGGCTGTCATTAGAGGGGGTTTCACTAGGGCGAGTGTAACCACTATTGTTGCTGTAGAGAATGCCGTTGCTAGGGTTACGAGGGCGAGGGTCTCTGCACCATACTTAACAGGGTGTATTGAGAGCCCTGCCCTCTGCAAAGCCTTTTCAAACTCAAAGGCCTTGGCTAGCCTAGCCCCCGGCTTCTCAAAGAACGTTAGGGCAAAGGCTGTGAAAACCTCTTTAACTGTTGGTGGCTTTACTCTTCTTCGTGTAGTAGGGGGCTTTTTCAGAGGCTTTTTCTCTTCTTTTTCTCTCTCTTTCTCCCTAACCCTCTTCTTTGGGAGTAGCCTGTGAAAAAAACTGCGAAGAGAGCTGAGAACCACTAGGGCTTCACCACACTACTGCCCTATCTCTTTTAGTAGCCCCTCTGGGTTCACATAGTACTTGTAGACGTAGGTGGCTACAGACCTGTAGTCGGTTCTACCTGATTTCACAAGCCATTGGAGAACCCTCTTCCTCTTCTCAACTTCCTCAAGCACTGTGTCAAAGGGCTTTCCTGTGAGCTCACAAATCTTCCTCAGCACTACGCTGTTGCGCAAATCTATTGAGAATGTGTCCTCAGCGGGTTCCCACTTAGCGACCTCGAGGTAGTTCTCATAGTCTCTCACTTCCCACACATTTGTAATCCTCCTAGCCGGCCTCACCTTACCCCTCTCATCCCTTATCTGAACCCTCCTAATCACCATAGCCATGTTCACTAGGGGTATGTAGGAGGGCGGTATCTCCATGGGTTTTGACGTCAGCCTCTTGACAGCCGCATCAATGTTCTCTGCGTGTAGCGTTGTCATGCCGCTGTGCCCAGTTGCAATTGCTTGGAACAGCACGTAGGCCTCCTCACCTCTCACCTCACCAACTATTATGACGTCTGGCCTGTACCTTAGGGAGAGCTTGACAAGGTGGAATAGCGATACCTCGCCAACACCACTACCAACGTAGGAGGGCCTCGACACTAGCTGAACCCAGTTCTCGTGGGGTATCCTAATCTCCGGAGTGTCCTCAATAGTCACGATCTTGTAGGTGGGCCTCAGTAGAGTTGCTAAGGCGTTTAGAGTAGATGTCTTCCCAGCGCCAGTGACCCCCAGTATAAGCGTAGTCATCTTGAAGTCCATGGCGAGCCAGAAGTAGGCCGCCACATCAGGGGATATAGTCTTGAAGCTAATCATGTCTGCTATTGTTATGGGGGACTCGCTGAACTTCCTAATGGTGAAAGTGGAGCCAGATGTCGACACCTCCTTCTTGAAGGTGGCGGCGAGCCTGTGCCCCCCTGGGAGAATAGCGTCTAGAACTGGGTATGCTACTGAGATGTGCTTACCAGCCATGTGAGCGAGCTTCAGTATGTAGTCATCGAGCTCCTCCTCACTTTGAAAAACTATGTTAGTGGGGAGCGACTCATACTTCCTGTGCCACACGTAGACAGGCCTCCCAAGGCCATTGCACGATATGTCTTCCACATGCCTGTCTCTGAATATTGGGTCCAGGGTGCTGAAGCCCAGTAGGTCTCTCTCAACGTAGTACGCTATCTTGCTCCACGAGAGAGAGGGCGTTTTTGTGAATCTGATTTGAAACTCTCTGAGCACTCTCCTAGCGGTTCTGAGAAGCTCCTTAGAGGCGTCTACATCTAGAGAGGTAAGGGGCTTAATCTCCCATATTATGTGGTCCCTCAGCTCATTGAATATCTTCTGCTCCTCTTCGTTTAGAGAGACCTCGTACACTTCGTAGAAAAGCCTGCCTGTCTCCTCATCCTCAACAATGTGTATGTATGCAAAGGGCTCTCTAACAGCGTACTCCTCAATTATTCTAAACCCCTTATTTATGCTGTAGAGCTTGTGGACAACTCTCCCACTCTTCACAACCTCCTCTACAGCACCCTCTAGCTCCTTGCCCTCCTCAGCCTTCTCCTTAGCCTCCTTCTTTCTAAACCTAAGCCCAAGCCTGAGGCTAGTTCTAAAAATCGGCATTACTCTTCAGCTCCAATTCTATTAACTCCTCTAAAAAATATAAGTGTTTCTGTTGCCATAATGTTATACTTGGTATACAAAAATGTTGTTAGGTAGGGTGTGGGAAAAATACTTTACACTGCTAGCTGTACTAGTCACAGCACTAGTACTTGCAACTACTCTAACCACACCTACAGCTAGACAAGAGGCTGTAGAGCTACCTAGAGATCTTGCATACGCCTATGTGCTTAACTTAACGAACACTGGCATAACCCCTGTGCACGCTGTGGGCATTAGCCCTAGCAAGATCCTCATAGCGGGTAGAATTGGTGATGCAAATGCTGTAGTGCTTTTAGATGTCTCAAACCCATATGAGGACCCAAAGGTGCTACAAGCATATCCATTGACCGGCTCCCCGACGTGCATGGATGTGGATGGGTACCCTGTTACCAGGATTGCTGTGGGGACGGATAGGGGTGAGGTACTTGTGTTCAAGGTTGAGAAGGGCGATGTGGTGGGCTATGTTCACAGGATTTTCGGTGCTGATTTCTATGTCAACCAAGTGTTTGTGGCAAAGAGCCCTACAGGCTCTAATAAGATCATAGCTCTTGTTAGTGAGGGCGGTCCGAAGGCAATTCCATGCTCTAAATGCTATGTATACGCCTTTGATGAGACTATCCCAGGGCTCTTCAGGGCGGGGCCTGTTGTAGGCAATGCCTCTCTATCTATGGAGAAAGTCGATGTGCAGATGGTGGCGCCACTAAAAGTGTTTACAGCTGGGGGTGTTTACTACGATGCTTCAAGTGTGTTCTTAGCGTATGTACCAACAGGAAATCGTGTAAACATTGTTATTAACGTAAGCTATGTGTATAACAACACTCTGCGCAAAGCAGCTAATGCCATAATAAAGGTTGTTGCATATAGCAAAAAGCTCAACATGGTCTTCATATACGGTGTCAGTACTGATGCTAGTGGTGTTGCTAGGATACCCATACCCATAATTGATAATACAGTGTTCAACGCTAATATCAGCATAATTGGTATTGATGGTAGTGAAGTGTGGAGCTACACATTCACACCTGAGAGGCATGTTATCATAGGTAACGAGGTTTACCTACCACCAGTAATCCTGCTCACACCACCTGCTATAGGCGACGCCTCTAGGCTCTTTGGCTTACCACCGTTCCTTCAGCTAAAGCTCATTAAGCTAGACCTATCAGGCGTCCCCATGACATACTCCATTGATGCAGAGTTAGAGAAGCCTCTACCTATAGACACAACCCAAATGCTCTTCGTATATGGGGGTAGAAGTGTTGTAGCAGTGTTCAATGCCCAGTCCAAAGGCAACACCATACTTGTTACTGTAGCAACTCAGGGGAAGAAGCTAGTGCTATCTGCAGAGACCCTGGATTACGTGGGTGAGGACACAGCACTAATTGATGTTGTTACATACCCTGGCTCAGACTACATTGTGGTGGGCTTTAACAGTAGTAGTGCCGGAAAGGTTAGAGTGTATAGAGTCTCATTTAAGTTTGACTTGACTTACATATACCCATTTGACTCGCCAATAAGGAGGGTCACTAGTGCTGTTGGGCTGCAGAGCTATGTGTATAGCACTGTGCTTTCCAGTGGTCTGCAACTACTGCTATCTGTAGATAGTGCTGTACCACTTCTCAGAAACAACACAGAGCTTATCGCAAGCGAGCTTGGCTATGTTGATGGCGGTGTGCTACCAGATTTAACAGCAGCATTCCTCGTTACCCCAAACAGTATTACCATTGTGAAAAACCTCAACGTTGTTGTCTCTATGAGAAGACCCGTGGCTCTAAATGCAATAACTGCGCCAAGTGTTAAGCTGAGAATTGCTCTGCCTGGTAACGAGACCTTAGATAAAGTTTACGCAGTGTTCTACTACCCGCCAAATGGCTCAAAGCAGCTCAAGCCTGATGAAAATGGCTTACTTGTGCTGAACAACATTATACCCCATGTCAACTACAGTGTTTACATAGGCTACTCAGAGCCTTACATAAAGCCAACTACAATTTCTGTACACATTCGAGACTTTAGAGATGCACTAATACCTGTTAACCTATCCTACAAGGTTTTCACAGTTAGGCTAGTCGTTGTAGACAACATTTCGATAACCCCTGTAGCCCCCTACATTGTTGTAGTTGATGGGCGTGTTGCGACAGGGCCTACAAAGGCTACTGTACTTCCAGTGGATATTGTGTATGGTGTGCACAACATTACAGTAGCACCTGCAAAAGAAGGTGAAGCTGTGTACACCCCAGTATCAACAGCACTTTATGTTAGTCAGGACACCACCCTAAACATTACGCTAACTAGGAGGGTGTACAACTTGCGCTTAGTGCTTATCGACAGCCTCACAAACAGCACTCCCATAGCCCCTCTACTTCTGAGTGTAACAAATGCTCTACCATACAACAGCACCATACCGCATGGCACAGGGTTTGTAGATGTGAAGGTGTTCTACGGTAATACCACCGTTACCGTTGCGCCAGGCTCCGGCTTTGAGGGTGTTTATCAGGAGCAGAGGCAGACAATTCTCGTTGCAAACAATACAGTTGTTAAGGTGAGGCTTGAGAGAATCAAGTACCTTGTAGTGCTCTCGCTTGCAGATGGCTTTGGTGTACCACTGCTCTCGCCTGTCGATATAATTGTCAATGGCACTACGTACGCTACAGAGGTGAGAGAGCCTCCTCGTGTAGAGTTGCGCTTACCCTATGGGCTGTGGGTAATCGAGGCTAAGCCGTCGAAAGGCTATGAAAATATCTACGAGCCGTACACAGCCACGGTAATTGTTGATAGGGCTCGCACTCTTAGCATATCCATGGCAAGAGTCCACCACACGCTAAACCTCATCTTATTGGATGACTACGGCGCCCTGATAACCCCTGTAGTCGTTGATATTGTGGGGGGTGTAGTTAAACTTTCGTACACTATAGAGCCACCTATGAGAAATGTTATTGTCTCTCTGCCCTATGGGAACTACACAGTGAGTATAAAGCCTGCTCAGGGGTATGAAAATGTGTATAGCAATGTCAAGCATGGAGTGTTTCTAACACAGCCTCTTACTACAGCTATTAGAGTGCCTAGACAGAAATACAATCTCTCTATAACTGTGAGGGACACCCCCTTTGGCATCTTGAGAGGGGCCTTCGACCTGCTGATAAATGGCACAAAGTATGCTGAGAGCTTCCGCAGTGGAACCATCACACTGCCCTATGGGGTGTACCTAGTTCAGCTTATGCCAACTGGTGTCTACGCTCAGATGTACGAGGCTTCACAACCAGTTGTTGTGAAGCTATTTAACAACACCAATATGGTTATTACAGTGGGTAGAAGGATGTATACTTTCACACTCTACATAAGAGAGGGGGCTACGCCAATAAGGGATGCTACAGTCACGCTAGTAAACCTTGAGACTGGTACAGTGTCCACAATGCTTATATCTGGAGATAATGGGATCATATCAACGAAGCTGCCCTTTGCTTCATACGAAGTCTCAATTACTCACCCCAACTACTATGGCACATCCCTGGTGTACAACATTGATAGCGATAAAACAGATATTGTGTACCTAAACCCAACCGTTACAACAATGATATGGAGGTTCAGCCCCCTAATAATAACCCTTGTGGTAATTGGAATAGCTATATACGCAGGACTCAAGATAAGGGCTATCATAGCTAAGAGGCTTGTAACAGAGGAAGAGGTATTCTAAAAAATACCACTTTTTAAATAGAGCCCCCAGCTTCTCTACATCCTTAGCAGTAGCACTCTCGGCAGCCCATCAACGTATACTACGGCTAGCCTTACCTCAACGTCTAAGCCCCCAAGAACCTCAACCTCTTTTCTAATTGTCGAAAGCTGTGCTATTCTATTGTTTAAAGCCTCTATAGCTGACTCCATTGCTGTGAGTTCCTGACTTGTTGCTGGGTTTATGATTATCCTGAGGTTCCTAAGGGCAACCTCATTTGATGTGCCAGACTCGGGAACCCCGAGCTTTGTTAAAACACTTTTGAGCTTCTTCTCCTGTTCTGCTCTCACTCTAAGCTCTTCTAACCTCTTTAAGAGCTCACCTAGTCTTCTCCTATGCTCAGAAATCTCATCGTCTAGGTACTTCATGAACTCTGCTAAGCTATTGAACTCCCTTACAATGCTACTCATAGAGCTCTCCCTAACTCTTCTTAAGTTCTACGTTGTGCAGAGCAAATAAATGTTTTTATCTTTACACTGCACATACAAAATTACAATCTTTATGAATAATCTATGAGCAAATTCATTTATATTCCTCTTTAATAGAGACCCTATTATTGGTGTAAAGAGGGTTGTTTTTGAGTAGCAGAGAAACTATAGAAATTGTGGACACTGTTGTAAAGTCTTTTGGGAATGTGCTGGTTGAGTACGTGAGGCAGGGCTTCACAGGTAGAGTTACATACAGAAACACTTCTATAGGAACGTACATATCTGTTGAACTGCTAAAGGGCTTCCCAGTTGCATGCAGAGGTGTTGATAGAGGTAATGTTGTTGAGGGTTCTGACTGCACCTTTTCTGCAATGGCATATCTATACGTCGCTGAGGGAAGTGTGGAAGTCTCACCACTTCCTGAAAACGAGATCTTACTAGATACCCTAGCATTTCCACACAGCGTGCTATCAGAAAGAGACACCTTCATCACAACACTACTGAGTAGTGTAAGCATGGCGCCACCAGCGCCGACAGCACCTAAACCTGCTGTTGCAGTACCTCCTCCACCACCACAACCAAAACCCAGTGAGCCAAAAATAGTACAACCACCAAAACCAGCAACACCTCCACCACCGCCTGTCACTGCCCCACAACCACCACAGCCACCGCCTGCTCCTCAAGTTAAAGAACCTGCTGTAGCAAAGGCTGCGGAAGCACCTCCACCACCTCCTCCAGTAGAAGCTGAGGTGACAGTTACTAGAGAGTGCATAGACCCCGTCACTCTATACTCAATACTGCGGTCTTCTACCATGGTAGCGCAAATAGGTGAGGCTATGTACAGCGATGTAGTCGCTAAGCTTTCGTCACTAGCTAGGGAGTCTAAGGCGAAGTTTGTCTACACGTCAGCTAATGCACCAAATGGTAAGGTCAGGGCTCTTCTCGATGCTGAGAGCATGAGGCTCTACATTGAGTTCGAAGACCAAAGCGGGAAAACTGTGTGCGGTAATGAAGCTGCTAAGCTCATTTCCAGTAGTAAACTAACAGCCATTAGGATGTGGACTGCCTAGCCCTTAAGGCAAGCAACACTAGAACTGAAGTACAAAACTGTTTTAACCTGATTTCAATTACTTCAGCATACCTACATGAGCTATCCCACGAGGCAAAAATACCCACAGCACCTTTACAACGCCTTTCACAGCTGTTTTGGGTTTTATATAGGTTTATGAGGTTTTACATGGATTTCTCCATATGCTTTATAAGCTTTATGTACTTAACTTATTTTTGCTACTCTGTGAAGGGTGAAGAGCTAGAGAAGCTCTCCCCAAGGGTAGTGAGAGCTAACTCAAGATGTGGAGTCTATGAAGTCTCCCCAAACACCCCTAAGCCCAGTGAGAACCCAAGTGGAGTGCAGAGGAAACGAGATGAGACAATGACATCAACTAGTGTAAACCCACATAAGAGCTGAGCCCCTCGCCCACGACCTGGTACAACTAGTTTTAATCGGAGGTGAGCATCTGTTCAACTTGACTTTACAAAATCAATGATATTACTGTGAATTTTTGAAAGCATTTTTACGTACTTTATAGGAACTTTTGTTCATGTTCAAAATGGGCAGTATTTATAAATCTGTTCAATGATGTAAAGAAGATATAGAAACTGAGTTAATTAGAGCACTGTGAGACGTTGTAAATGGACTTAAACAGGGTAATAGATGAAGTTAAGAAGTTGAAATGGGTGGAGTTTCAATTCACAGATTTGTTTGGGTATCTGAGGGCAATCTTGGTATCAGCTGACCAAATAAGTTTTGATGTATTTAGTAATGGCATGGGCAAGCTTGATGGTAGTAGTGTAAAGGGGTTTACTGGTATTGAGGAGAGTGATCTGAACCTAAAGCCTGATCCCTCAACATTTGTTCTCGTACCTTGGGAAGAGGGGGTAGGCAGATTCTTATGCGATGTGTATACAGCTGATGGTAGGTTTACAAAGGATCCTAGGTTTGTAAGTCAGAGTCTTGATGAGGCGCTTGGGGAAGACGGATTAAAGCCTTTTGTATCAGCAGAGCTAGAGTTCTTTATATTTAATAAGATAGGTGCGTATGTTGATGGCTGGAAGCAGTCATTTGAGGTAATTAGTGATGAGAGTAGCTGGGTGGGTGTAGCACCGTTTAATAGGGCTAGGGATGGCTACTACGCTCCTTATCCAAAAGATAGGTTTACTCACCTTAAGATGGAGATAGGAGATGTCTTGAAAAGGTACTTTGGGTTACAAGTAGAGGTTGTTCATCACGAAGTCGCTGCAGCTTCTCAACATGAGATAAACTTTAGAGGAGGTGCTACTACGTTTACTGCAGATGCTATACAAACTGTTAAATACGTTACTAAAGCGTTGGCCTATAAGCAAGGCGTTATAGCAACATTCATGCCGAAGCCCATATATGGAGACAATGGGAGTGGTATGCATGTCCATGTTAGTATATGGAGAGGAGATGAGAACCTATTTTACGATCCCAATGACAGTTACGCAGGCTTAAGCCAGTTTGCTAGGTACTTTATCGGAGGCTTAATTGAACATGGCAGAGCACTCTCAGCTATAGTAAGCCCTACAGTGAATAGCTATAAGAGGCTTGTTGCAGGCTATGAAGCACCTGTATACCTTGTGTGGAGCAAGGCTAATAGAAGTGCAGCTATAAGGGTTCCCGCCTATAGTAATAGTCATAGGAGTAAGAGAATTGAATACAGACCTCCAGATCCAAGCGCAAATCCATACCTCGCTCTCTCAGCAATAGTGCTTGCAGGTCTTGACGGGGTTAGGAAGAGGAGGGAGCCAGGTGATCCTGTAGACGAAAATGTTTATAGAATACCTCCCCAGAAGAGGAGAGAGCTTGGTTTAAAGGAGCTTCCGAGATCCCTTGAGGAAGCACTGGATGAGCTTGAAGTAGATAATGAATGGCTTGGGCCAATATTTCCAAAAGAGCTAATAGAAACTTATATAGAGCTTAAAAGAGAAGAAGCGAGAAAAGTCAATTCATATCCTACACCAGTAGAAATAATGATGTACCACGACATTTAGCTTTCAACAAAACTTATTTTCGCTACACTAGAAGTCAAATGGTTCTTTGTGGGGATCTCTTGAAACACAAACACGTAGCTTTCTTTAGAAGCGATGCAGAGGTTGATGTAGAGCGCAGAGTGCGTGAGCTTATCCATGGACTTGGGGGCAGAGGGGTCGGAGCAATAGCAATATTCATTGGAGTGGTTAAAGATGGTGTAGAGGGGCACAGAGTACACGAGCTCTCTTATGAGGCTTATGAAGAGTATGCATTGAAGGTTCTTGATAGAATTGCTAGTGAGGAACTTGAGAAGAGTGGTGTTGAGGCAGTGGAGATTATGCATAGGTTGGGATCTGCAAAGCAAGGCGAAAAAACACTTTACATAGCTGTAGCAGCAAGAGGGAGGAAGGAGGCCTTAGAGACTCTCTCTAGAATTCTTGAGAGGGTCAAGGCAGAGCCTCCGATATTTAAGCTTGAGAAGAGGGATGATGGGGAATACTACGTTATTGGCGAGGGTAGGAGAGTAAAGAGGGAAGAGATTTAGCGTAACTTCTTAACTAACACTACTTTGTTTTGCTGCCCCACTTTCTCAATTCTGACATAACCTAGTTTCTCCAACTTCCTCACATGCCTCCATAACGTTGTTCGGGGGACTGAGGGTAAATCTCTCTGTAATTCTGATTGAAGTGCTGCCCCACCTCTCTTTTCAACATTCTTTAGTATTGCAATATCCAACTCGCTCAGCACTTCACTCTCCTCTTCACTTCTTCTTTTAATTACCTTTAATAAGAAAAACGCTGAGATCCCGGCTATGCCAACGCCTAATGCGGCTATGACTATTTGGAGAGGTAAACTTACGTTGGCAGTAGGTGGCTTACTAGGCGTTGTAGTCTCTGAAATCCGTGGCTTAACTATGTAGAGTAGCTGTACATCCTTACTCTCATCAAAATCTATGTAATATAGATCACCTATGGCTCCAATGTCTGTTATGTTGCTTGGTAGCGTAAGTAGTATTATATTGGGAGAGAGGATGAGCCTATACATGTATTTACCTGAGAGGTTAAGAGCAAGTCTATTCTCATTAATAGTTGCATTAGCTATGAAGCTTACGATACATGTAGTCTCAGTCTCTGAAATAATGACTACGCTATTAGTAGTATAGTTATACGCTATTGGCAGCTCTCTACCATCAACCTCAACATATATTGAAGTTATGATTGGCTGAGTGGGTAGCTCAACATCATTTAAACCTTGGGAAAGCCTATAGCTCAAGTTTACATGAACAACGCCATCACTATCAATATATATGTACACGATGCTTTTAATAGCATAGGCATGGATAGATGCACTATTGAGTAGTGTAGTAGCCAGAATGAGTAGGACGAGAGTGCATGAAGACAGCAGCGCAATGTCCAATTTCATGGGCATGGTTCCCGCGCCCCTGAGCATGTATACAGATAGTGTTTATAGCTGTGCAAACAACTCCCCTCCTCAGTCTGAAGGGTAAAAACCCCCATGGAATAGTTCATAGCTTTCTCACCCATTTTGAGCTGTGCCTAACATTTGTAGAGCATACGAGGAGGCTGGAGCTTCTCCCACGAGCTTCTCGTCTTCCAGCTGTTTTAACCTTAAATCTGCGTGTTTAAGGCAATTGCAAGAAGTCTTCGAGCTCTAACATTTATAAGTCTTTCACTCATTTCCACAATAAATGCTGAGGCTCTTGCCGGCTGAGCTCTATTCATACAAATAGCTTTTTTGGGGATTAGTTAAGCCTAGGGCTACTGAAACAACTTCTTTCACTTCGCTACTGTATGTTAGTACTAACTTGTACAGCCTCCTTATAGCTGATGACTCTAAGCGCACAAATCTGTCAACATAGTCTATTGGCATGGGGACAGCGTTTTGCGAGGTGTTTTCCATTACGTACTTTAATACTTTTTCTCACAGCAGTTTTGGGATACACGTCTAATCTAGTCACTTGTCGAAACACCATATCTGATTTAGGCATGTAGTACACTATAGCGGTTTCCTCCATGTACTTGCACAACTCCTGCAGCAAGCTGGTAGTATTGGAGCCACATTTCTCAATGAGCTGCAAAATCCCTTTTAGCCTCTTCCTAGTGGAAGGGCTTCTATCCATAACCTTACTCAAGTGCTCCTCAAATATCTTAAGATAGCTATCCAGTATAACATATTTCCCAGGTTCAAGTGCATAGCTCAGCAGAGCCTTATCATTAACATGTTTAAGACTGGAATAGAGCTGGGTACTACCTTTCCCTATGTGAGTAGCCATAAATGTGCTCGAAACTCTCTTAACCACCCCCACAATAGGCACGCCTAAAGCTTCACCCCTCTTTAAGAGCCTTACCAAAGCAAATGACGCCATAGAGGCCAGCTTATCTGGATCCGAGACACGCCTCGCTTCAGAGACGTCAAGGAAACTTAATGGTGTGAAGAATGCAGGTCTTGTTGAAAAGAAGAGCGAGTCATCAAGCATAACTATATCTGCATATCTATGCTTTTCAACGGCTTTAAGGGCTGTGTCTAGCTCCATGATCTTAGAGTCCAATTCAATTACCACGTTTAAGCGGTTTTCGAGGTTTCCAAGCCTTAGTGAAACACCTGTTATTTCATATGACGAGATGCACCAGGTCCTACAATCACGTAGCCAGAGACAACGACTCCGAAAACGCCAGCTACAAGTTCTAGTGTTGGTTTACTCCATGTACTATCAACAGCTATAACTATCTCCCCTTCAGGCCCTATCTCTTCGCGGAATTTCTCTATATTGAGACTCCTCCTTACTTCACTTAGGCTACTACGAATGGGGTTCACGTACCTATCCTGAAGGACCTTAATGAGCTCCTTAGCTATCTTGCTAAGAGCTAGCATTACCTCAGGGCTCTCCTCGTTTAACTCTATAGACTCTCCATACATGAACTCCTTTTCTAGCTCATGCAACATCCCTAACCCTCACAAGAATGGGTTTCCTAAGCGGGTTACCTAAACCTGCAAAGAAGAACTCTCTTGGTGTGAGAAAGGGTAGAGTATATTGCATGTATTCCACTTCCTCGATCCAGTTCCTAAGCTCATCATAGTCTCCAGCTGTCTGTAGCCTAGAAAAGAATACCGAGTTTATATTCCCCCTAATCTCAGGGGCTAAGTCCACTACCCTTTGAGAAGCAAGGATTAAGCCAAAGCCCCACTTTCTGCCTTCCCTAGCGGTTCTCATAATAACGTCCTTTGCTGAGTTACACCCATGTACACAGCAATAGTTGTGAGCTTCATCAATAACAGCTACAATGCTCGCTCTCCTCCTATTCTCTATAATAACATCCCACATCCTCTTAATGATTTGGAACACTATAGAGTTCTTAGCGCTATACTCAACTTCTGAAGATAAATCGACGACCACAAGCCTACTCTCTCTATTCATAAGCATTTGAACAACACAATCTACAATCATTCTTCTACTAGATAAATTGCTTTCAAAAAACTCCCTACCAACTCTTGTATGTAACAAAAGTTTTGTCTTTACAGTGCTAGATTCGCGTGCCCCCATCTTCCTCAGATAGGCTTCTGCCACAGCTATAAAATCATTGAAGCTCCACTTAAACAAACCCTTGGCGCTATACTCTCTGTACTTCTTCAAAACCTCCTCTAAATCAGCAGCATGACTGCAAGTAGCCAGGTGCTTAGAACTCTCTACAGAGCTCTGCTCAATTTTCTGTAGAACACTCTTTATGTACTCAACTACTATGCCGTACATGTAATCCTCATAGTACGTGCTTAAGTCAGTGTGGCTCACAAGTATATCAGCTATAACATCAAGTTCCAGTAGTATTTGTGAAGCATCAACGACCTCTATATCCGCATCACCCCACCTAGACTTATCAGCATAGTCAACGCCTGTGTGATCAAATATCACCACCCCATAGTCAGGCTTTTTCTGTAGAACCTCTTCAACAATAGCCTTCACAAGCCTGGATTTTCCAGAGCCTGTAGCACCTAAGTACAGCTATGTGGAAGTCTAGAGTCCTGGGATCTAAGTCTACTTGAAGGTGTGAAAACTTGTGAAAGCCTATGGAAAGCCCCTGGGGTAGGTTAAGTATTTTAAGCAGTGCATCTCCCTTCTCAGCTGTATAAACATTGCTTCCAGGCCTTGGTATCGCAAAACTCAGCTGAATGCCCCCCTCAGGCGGGATCTCGCCCACTATCTCAATACAGCTTTGCATAAGGGGTGCTGAAAAGCTATGGTTTTTCTCAGGGTCAAAAGTTGTTGGAAGGGCTGAAGAGTCTATGGCTAGATCCCTCTTCACACTGCCTTTGAACACCCCCAGGAACCTCCGCCCCTCTATGAAGTCGTCTATTATTGCCAGCATCTCATCCTTAACGTAATCTATAGCCTCCCTAGATATCCTAACTGGTGCAAGAGAGGCTCTAGAACCAGATGTGACTACGCCGACCAGTACTCCAATTTCCTTTGGACTCCAACTCCACATAAGCTTCTAGCCCAAGTACTGAAAGCATATTAGCTAATTTTTTAGAGAGCTAACTGAAAGTGTGATAGACTTGTTTAGGGTTGTGTTAGAGGCGTTTCTCCAAGGGCTGTCAGAAGAGCAAGTGTGCATAACTAAGTTAAGGGAGTTTATAGCTGTAAGCGGGGTTTGCACAGGGTCGCAACTAGTTTTCGTATGCTCCTATGGCAATACCCTTGCAAAGTTTTCTCTAGTAGAAGAATCTGCTAGGAGCACTGCAACAATCAATCTTAACAGGGGCCTTTAAGGCACTCACACTTCAAATCGTTGTCAAAGGCGAAAAACCAGATGAAGTTGTGAAAACAGTTGACCTTATCTATAAGTCTCTTAAAGAGTGTGGCATTTTACTGAAACTACTATAGCTTTATGGCTGTATCCTCACCATAGCCTCTAGCACAGCTTTACCAATTCTCTCAACATAGGCTCTAAGTTCTTCAGCTGTAGCGAATCCCAGCTCTTCTACAAGCGAGTCGCTGACCATAAGCACAGACCCTGTTTTAAGCCCCCTCATAGCTCCAAGCATGAAGAGTCCTGCGCACTCCATCTCAACAGCTACAATAC
>Ga0080004_1112084_pt1 | contig 16494 bp, 10 predicted proteins | sample WasSprMetagenome_FD_69207 | JGI IMG/M metagenome (GOLD analysis project Ga0080004, IMG submission 69207) | Sulfidic aquatic microbial communities from Washburn Spring, Yellowstone National Park, USA - WS (SPADES assembly) (version 2) | ecosystem: Environmental > Aquatic > Thermal springs > Hot... | reverse complement strand
TTGAAAAAAAGAATATAATTGAACAGAGATTTAAAAATGGAGATTTTATAAAAAGGAAAAGATGGATTCTGCCACATAAGGTGAAAAATGAAAAAAATAAAGTGCAAATATGATGTTGTTGAAGTTGGTGGTGGAATTGCAGGGGTTGCAGCTTCAATTTCAGCAAAAAGAAATGGAATAAGAAATTGAGTAAGAGGAAGTGTTTTCATGTTAATTTTTTTTTCTCTTTTATGATTATCTTATTTTTTTAATTTTTTGTTTTCTCAGGAAGAAATTATTGTTGAGGTAAATCCAGAAATAGAATATCAGACAATACTTGATTAGGGAGCACCTGCAAAACTTATTCATCAACCGGATAATATTATTGATATTATAATTGATGAATCTGTAAATTCTCTTGGTTTAACTCAACTCCGTTTTGAAATTCGAATTAAAAACAGAATTGAAAATAATAAAGAGGTAGTAGAATAAATATTGTGTCTAAAAAAAATAAAAAATGAAGAATTTGAAAGGTGTAAAAAGGAAGCAGCAGAGAATTTTAAAAATAAGCAACTAAAAGAAAATTGGTTTTGTATATGATAATAGAGATATATAGAATTTGGGAAAGAAAATAAAACTGACTGGATGAAAATATTTAATGATGGGATAAAAAAGATAATAATAGGTTGGCAAAATTTTGAGCAAGCGATAGAGGAGTTTAACTTATTGATTGAGAAATACAAGAAAAAATATCCCTATTTTATAAAGAAGATAGAAGCCAATGAGTATGAAATATTACAACTTTTCAATTTAAGATTTGGAAGAAAGGAGGTGAACCAGACACAAAATTCTTGACAACTGTCACCCACCAAATTTTAAAAGTTTTGCAGAAAGTGCAAGAAAAGGGAATGAAGAAAGTATAGTTGCTTTTAATCCAGGAGTTAAAATTCCAGTTATATCTTTAACAGAATATGAGGACTATACAGCAGGGGAAATATCAAATGCTTTACCTGTAAGTGGAATTGAACCATGTGTTATACCTTTAAGTCGTTTTATAAAAAATGCTCAATACCATATTCTTACTTTTCTTGGAGGTTGCTGGGGGAGAGGGAACCCGAGATTTTCTAATGAATTTGTTATAAGTTATACAAAATATATAAACTCTTTTGGAGGAGTAATAACATGGGAATTCCCACAACCTGATGATGAAGGAAATATAAAGAAAGAATTTTTTGAACAATTAAAAAATCTCTCCTTATCAACAAGGTAATAGAAGTCAAATTTTACTTTTTTAAAAAATTTTTATATAATTTATCCTATGAAAAATTATTTTCAGGATATATGGAGGAAGATTGAGGATTACTGGATGAAAAAAGGATGTCTTTTATGGCATCCTTATAATGTTGAAGTTGGTGCAGGAACATTAAATCCAGCAACTTTTTTTGGTATTATTGGAAATAAAAAATGGAATGTTGTTTATATTGAGCCATCCGTAAGGCCTGCTGATGGAAGATATGGAGAAAATCCAGTTCGCTTATATCTTCATCATCAAATTCAGGTAATAATGAAGCCTGTTCCACCTGATATACAGAAAATTTATTTAAAAAGTTTAGAATATATTGGAATAAAAATAAAGGAGCATGATATAAGATTTATTGAGGATAACTGGGAAGCACCAACTTTGGGTGCATGGGGAGTTGGATGGGAGGTCTGGATTGATGGTCTTGAAATAACACAATTTACATATATGCAACAGGCAGGAGGGATAGATTTAGTTCCACCTGCAGTTGAAATTACATATGGACTTGATAGAATTGTTAATTTTTTACAGAATGAAAGTAATGTTTTTAATTTATACTGGAATGATGAAGTGAAATTTGGAGATATACAGAAAGAAAGGGAAAGGGAATATTCTATTTATTCTTTTGAAATTGCAGATACATCACTTTTGTTTGAAATTTTTGATAAATATGAGAAGGAAGCAGAAAGAATTTTAAATGAGGATTTGATTTATCCAGCATATGATTATGTTTTAAAACTTTCTCATATTTTTAATTTACTTGATGCAAGGAAGGCAATAAGTGTTAGTGAAAGAGTAAGATATATACAGAGAGTAAGAAGACTTGCAAATAGATGTGCTTCTCTTTACTTGGAAAAAGGAAAGGGTATAATATAAAAAACAAAGAATAAAGGAAATGAGTGGAGCCGGGATGGTGGAACTGGCAGACACGTACGTTTGAGGGGCGTATGGCGAAAGCCGTGGGGGTTCGAGTCCCCCTCCCGGCAATTTTATATACAAAGGAATATATTGAAAACTTATGTGAATAGGAAAAACAAAACCCACGGCTTAAAGGGGTTATAGGGGAAAGAGATGTCCCCTATGCTTTTTGTCGTGGGGGGAGAACTATTTCAGGAAGGGGGAAACACCCCCTCCTGAGATAAAGCCGTGGGGGTTCGAGTCCCCCTCCCGGCAATTTTATATACAAAGGAATATATTGAAAACTTATGTGAATAGGAAAAACAAAGCCCACGGCTTAAAGGGGTTATAGGGGAAAGGAATGTCCCCTATGCTTTTTGTCGTGGGGGGAGAACTATTTCAGGAAGGGGGAAACACCCCCTCCTGAGATAAAGCCGTGGGGGTTCAAGTCCCCCTCCCGGCAATTAATTTTTTCTCTAAAGAGATAAGCGAATTTTATAGAGATGAATTATATAAAAAGAATCAAACTTTATGAGGGTTGTTTTGAGTGGGAAAAAGAAGGTGTATTTAATCCAGGGGTAATTGTTGAAAATAATCAAATTCATATAATTTACAGAGCCATAAGATGTGAAAATTATTCAAGACTTGGATATTTAAAATTGAAATCTGAAAAAGAGATTGAAAAATATGAATATCCTATAATTACTCCAACAGAAGATTATGAAAAACAAGGAGTAGAAGACCCAAGAATAACAAAAATTGATAATAAATACTTATTGACCTATACCGCATATGATGGTAAAAATGCAAGAATAGCAGTTGCAGAATCAAAGAATTTACTCAATTTCAGAAAACTTGGAATCATAAGTCCAAATTTAACATTTCTTGAAGCAATAAATATCACAGAAACTGATAGATATAAAAATTTCTGGAAAAAGCAAATTCAAGAAAAAGGTGAAAACATAATAATATGGGATAAAGATGGTTGTTTATTCCCTGAAAAAATAAATGGTAAATATGCCCTCTTACATAGAATTGAGCCAGATATTCAAATTGTATATTTTGAAGATTTTTTTGAGTTAAAACATAAAGATTTCTGGGAAGAATATTTCAGAAAACTTGAAGAAAAAATAGTAATGAAACCAAAATATAAATGGGAAGAAGAAAAAATAGGTGCAGGTGCTCCACCAATAAAAACTGATTTTGGATGGTTATTGTTGTATCATGGAGTTGATAAAAATAGAATATATAGGGCAGGACTTTCATTACTTGATATTGAAAATCCAAATAAGGAAATTGCAAGATTACAATTTCCTCTTTTTGAACCATATTATGAATGGGAAAGAAATGGTAATGTCCCAAATGTCGTTTTCCCAACCGGTGCTTTTATAAAGGATGAAATTCTTTATATTTTTTATGGTTGCGCTGATAAAAGAATTGGATTTGCCGAAGTTGAATTAAAAGAAATAATGAAACTATTAAAAAGGATTTAAAAATTAAAGAAAAAACACCGATCTGGGAAGATATTTTAATAATTTTATCAATTTTTTCGCTATGGCCCACAATTTTAAGAAGAGAAAATTTTCTAACAAAAATTATAATGTTATGTTTTTTGGGAACTCTCTTATGGATATTGACCAGAAGGATAAAAAGAATTAAAAAAATTTAATAATGAGGAATTTATATATAGTATTTTTGTTATTTTTGCTTTTCACAGGATGTGAAAAAAAGGACTTGTGGAAAGAAAAAGTGGAAAAAGGAGATTATTATTTTGTAAATAGAAATATTGATATGGCTTTAAAATACTGGACTGAATCATTACAAATTAAGAAAGACCCATTAACATATGAAAAGATTGTTGTTTCTTTAATAATTAAAAATAAGTTAGATGAAGCAAAAAAATATGCTCTTTCCGGTTTGACATATTTCAATGACTGTGATAATCTTTTATTCAATTTGGGACTTATTGAATTTTATCTTGGAGAATATGAAAGTGCAATAAAAAGAATTGATAATTTAATAACTAAAAATAGGTATTATCCAGAGGCGCATTATTTGAAAGGTTTAATATATGAAAAATTAGGGAAAATGGATGATGCAAAAAGGGAATTTATAGAGGAAATAAATGTGAATCCAGGTTCAAAAAAATCGTGGAAAAAATTAAGGGAGATGAAAAATGAAAAATAAATTTTTTATCTTTTTTGTCTTCTCCTTCTATACTCTTTCATTTTCTCAAAATTCAATCAATTATATAAAATTCTTCTCATCCCTTAAATCAAGATTTCCTGGAACAGAAGAGCATAAAATTGCCGCTGATTTCATTGAAAAAAAATTTAAGGAAATAGGACTTAAAAATGTTAAAAGGGAGGAATTTAAGGTCACTGTTCCTGTTGAAAAATATGCATATATTGAATATAAAGGAAATAGAATTGATATAAACTGTCTCTGGCCAAATCTTGTTAAAACATCCACTTTACCTCCTGAAGGAATTGAAGGAAAACTGATTTATGCAGGAAAGGGTGATTTAAAAGATATGGAAGGTAAGGATTTAAAAGGAAATATAATTGTAATGGATTTTGATTCAGATTCAAACTGGATAAATTTTGCAATGCTTGGAGCAAAATGCTTTATTTTTGTTAAGAAAGGAGAAATAACCAGAGACCAAGCAGAGAGAAAATTTCTTTCTGTTCCTGTTGATGTTCCAAGATTTTATTCAGATAATGAAAAAATAATTGATATTGCCAAGAGAGAAGAATTTGTAAAAATATTTGCAAGAATGGATTGGGAAAAGGTGAGTGATTGGAATATTTATGGATTTATTGAAGGAAAGGATAAAAAATTAAAGGATGAATTGATTGTTATAAGTTCCTATTATGATAGTATAAGTATAGTTCCAACAATTTCTCCAGGAGCAACTTCTTCCTGTGGAATATCAACTTTAATAGAAATTGCAGAATATTTTGCAAATAATCCACCAAAAAGAAGTATATTGTTCCTTGCGACATCTTCCCATTTTTTAAGTATGAAAGGTATTGATTCTTTTATACAAAAACACTGCAGAAATGAAAAACCATTTTCTGAAAGAATAAAAGAAGAAGACAGAATTAAAGTAGCATTATTTATTGGTCTTGACATCTCAGATAACTCAGAGCAGATTGGTATATGGCATAATTCATACGAATTTTACTATCAAAGATTCTTTGCTCCAATTGGCAAAAAGTTTATGGAATATTCAGAAAAAATAAGTAAAATTTTAAATTATCCCAGAAGTCCTCTTGTAAATGGTATAAGTCCTGAAAAAGGAATTGTATGGGATACATTTTTACCAGAAAAAATAAGAACAGATGGAGAATATATGATAGTTTCTGCAAATCCAGCAATATCGCTTATAACTGTTAATGATGGAAGGTGGAAAGTTGATACACCGGTTGATACATTTGAAAATTTAAATCTTAATAATATTCAAAAACAGGTAATTTTTCTTAAATATCTTCTTTCTATGGCTATTAATGATGAGGAACTTTTTTATCAGAGCGAATTAAAATTAAAAGATAATATGGCAAAATTAAAAACAAAAGTAGTTACATTCAATCCAAAGAAAAGTTTTGTTCCAAATGAACCAGTCATTAATGCTATAGTTATACCAAGAATTTACAGGGTTTATAATCTCCTTGATTTTCAAAAAACATATATAGGAGTAAGAGGTCACCTTATTGAATTGACAGATGAAAAAGGCATTGCAGAATTTTCAAGATTAATATTAAATCAACCGGATGGAATATATTTAAGTGCTTTTTATATAAATCCTGAAAATGGAAAAATTATACTCGCAACTGATTATGGAGTAAATGGAGACCAGCAATATCCTACATTTTTTGGTATGGATACAAGAGAAAAAGAAAGAATAACAGTTCTTTTTAAATGTAAAGAAATATCTTTATTTGGATTAGTAGACCCTCAATATTTAATCCAGATAAACACAATAGATATTTTTGATATTTCAAATAGCGTGCCTGATGCTTATGGTTATTTTTTACCCTATCCTAAACATCTACCTTTTATATGGACTTCCTATTCAGAGCCAGTTGGAGCTGCTTTTGCTAAAGAAAATACAAAAATAAAAATTCTTGGAGAAACAGGGCCCCTTGGAAAAAGATTACTTCTTTTAAATTCAAAGGAAACATATACAAATAAAGAATGGGCAGAAGGACTTGGATTTCCTGTTAATGAAATTTCTGCAATTTATGATACCCCTTATCAAGCAGCAAAAGATATGATAATACTTGATAATTTCAGAAGATATAATTTTGAAAAATATGGTATAAAAAATGAGCGTCTAATTGAACTACAGAAAAAATCGCAGGAATTGTTAAAAAAAGCAGAAGAGGCTCGTGAAGAAAAAAAATGGTATGAATTTCTGAAATTTTCAAGACAATCTCAAAGTATTGAAGCGAGAGCATATCCAGATGTAAAAAATACAGCAAATGATGTTGTTAAAGGAGTTATTTTTTACTTTATAATACTTTTACCTTTTGCCTATTTCTGTGAAAGATTATTTTTTGGCTTTGCAAAAATTGAAAAAAGAATTGCAGGAGTTTTTGGAATATTTCTTTTAATTTACTGGATAATGAGATATGTTCATCCTGCCTTTAAACTTACAAATGCTCCTGAAGTGATACTTTTATCATTCATCGTTTTTGCACTTTCTGGTGTTGTAATCTCTATTGTTGCTGGAAAATTTGAAGAACAGATGCAGAGAATGAAAAGAGAAACCTCAAAGGTATATCAAACAGATGTAGGAAGAATAACTGCAACCGGAACTGCTTTTTCTCTTGGTGTTGCAAATATGAAAAGAAGGAAAATGAGGACAACTTTAACTTCTATAACTTTAATTTTACTTACATTTACCGTTCTTTCATTTACATCAATTAAGTCATATCTAAAATTCAATCAGATTTTAAGACCTAATAAACCAGTATATACAGGATTACTTTTAAGAGATAGGAATTGGTCTCCTTTGCAGGAAATATCATTGGAATATACTGAGAATGAATTTTCTGATAAAGGAATAATATCTCCAAGAAGTTGGTTAATACTGGGAACACTTGGTAGTAAAACATCAATTGAAATTAAGTATAATGATAAATCTTTCCTTTCAACAGGAATTCTTGGTCTCACTCCATTAGAAAAAAATATATTACCTGTAGAAAAAACAATTTTATATGGAAGTTGGTTTGATGATGAAAAAGAGGATAGTGTATTAATTTCTGACAAAATTGCAAAAGAACTTGGGATTAAAAATACAGATATAGGAAAAGCAAAAATTATTATTTACGGGAAGGAATTTGTTGTTAAAGGTATTTTTGATAGTAAAAAATTGAATGGGATAAAAGACCTTGATGATGAAAGAATAACTCCTGTTGATTTTTCTACATTACCTGAAAAGGAAATTACTCAGATGAAAATGGAAAAATCAGCACAAATTTTTACTTCACAAATTCAGTTAAAGTCATTTACTCACAACGAAGCAGAAAATACAGTTATTATGCCATTTAAAAAAGTTATAGATTTAAAGGGAACTTTACATTCAATAGCAGTTAAATTTACAGGCACAACTGAAAATCCAAAATCACTTGTTGAAGAATTTATAACAAAACTCGCTGGAATTGTATTTGCAGGATTTGATAATAAAACATTTGTATATAGTAGCATTGGATTTACCTCTTTCGGTGGAATTAGTAATATCTTAATTCCAATTTTAATTGCTTCTTTGATTGTTCTTAATACTATGCTTGGTTCTGTCTATGAAAGAATAAGGGAAATAGGAACATATAGTGCTGTAGGACTTGCTCCAGTTCATATTGCTTCTTTATTTTTCGCTGAATCTCTTGTATATGCTATACTTGGTGCAGTTGGTGGTTATCTTTTAGGTCAGGTTATTCTTAAAATACTGCTTACAACTGGACTTTTAAAAGGTCTTGTCCTAAATTATTCATCACTTTCTGCAGTTCTTGCGACAATAATTATTGTTATAACTGTTTTACTTTCAACTTTATATCCGGCAAGAAAGGCCTCTCAGATGGCAGTTCCTGATGTTACAAGAAAATGGATTTTACCTGAACCAAAAGGGGATAACTGGGAATTTGAATTTCCATTTACAGTAAGTGAAATTGAGGTTCTGGGTCTTGCAACATTTTTAACAGAATATTTTAATTCTTATCAAGATGTTTCACTTGGTAATTTCTATACAAATGGAGCAAAGTTAAATTATGAAAAACTTTCTTCAGGAAAAAACAAGTATACTATAGAAACAACTATATGGCTTGCTCCATTTGACCTCGGTGTAAGTCAGGAATTTAAGATGGTTTTTGAACCACTTGGGGAATACAATTTCTTTACAATAAATCTTTATATGAAAAGAACAAGTGGAGAATCAACTGACTGGAAACGGCTTAATAGAAGATTTCTTGATGGTATTAGAAAACAATTCTTAATATGGAGAACCGTGAGTTCTGAAGTAAAAAAAGATTATGAATTACAAGGGAAAAAATATCTTGGTTTAGAATAGGGGAGGTAAAATGGATGAATTAAAAAATTTAGAATTTGAACCTGAAATAACTGAAAAATTTGAAGAGGGTTTTAATTTCAGGACTGTTCTTGCTGCTTTATTTATTGGTTTTATAATGCTTCCCGGTTCAATATATCTTGGACTTATTACAGGTGGAGGACTTGGAGGTGCTGCTCAATGGGTTACAGTTATTCTTCTTGTAGAAATAGCGAAAAGGTCATTTGTTCAATTAAAAAAACAGGAAATTTATATTGTATATATTCTTGCTTCATCACTTGTATCTGCAGGACTAATTATAGGAACTGGATTTCTTGTTTTACAAGGAGGTGCATTTTCTGACTTAATTTGGAAGCAATATCTTGTTCAATCACCATATGCTGAATCTTTTGGTCTTACTCCTCACATTCCAAAATGGGCTGTTCCTCCTCCAAATTCAGAAGCAATATTAAAAAGGACTTTTTTTCATAAAGATTGGCTTATTCCAATTATACTTGTAATTGTTCACAATGTATTATATAGAATAAATATGTTTTCTTTTGGATATGCTCTTTTCAGAATAACAAGTGATTATGAAAAACTACCATTTCCTATGGCTCCTGTTGCTTCAGAAGGTGCTACATCTCTTGCAGAGGTAAGCGCAAAAAAGGAAACATGGAGATGGAGGGTATTCAGTATTTCTGCAATGATAGGTATTATTTTTGGTGCTTTTTATGTAGTTATTCCAACTATAACAGGACTTTTAATGACAAATCCTTTACAATTATTTCCAATTCCATGGGTTGATTTTACAACACAAATTGAAAATATACTTCCATCTGGACTTTTCGGTTTCGCAACTGACCTTGGTGCTATTTTAACTGGATTTGTTTTGCCTTTCTGGGTTGTAGTTGGAACTTTCATTTCTTCCTTTTTATGTCAGACAATAGGAAATCCAATACTTCATAAAATCGGAATAATTAAAAACTGGCAACCGGGAATGACAGCAATTCCTGCAAATGTTGTAAATACTATGGATTTCTGGATAAATGTAACAATTGCAAGTGGAATTGTAGTTGGTCTTATTGGTCTATTTAAAACAATAACTTCATTCAAAAGGAAATTTGAGAGAATAGAAAGAAAAATACCAGAAGGAAGAGGAGATTATCCAATTCCTATTGCTCTTTTAATCTGGTTTTTGTCAACAGTAGTTTACATAATTATATGTCATATTCTTGTCCCGAAATTCCCTATCTTGCTTTTTGCATTTTTTGGTTTCTTTTTAACACCATTTTTAAGTTATACATCTGCAAGAATGTTTGGAATTACGGGAGTTGCAAGTGGAGTTGCATTTCCATATGTTAGAGAAGCAACATTTATTTTAAGTGGATATAAAGGTGCTGAAATATGGTTTGCTCCCATACCTTATTTTAATCATGGATATCTTGCACAGTCATTCAAACAACTTGAACTGACAAGAACAAAATTTACTTCATGGTATAAAGCAGAATTTACAGCACTTGGTATTATGCTTTTCTGCAGTTTCCTTTTCTGGTCAATAATATGGAGAATGGCACCTATTCCATCTTCAACTTATCCATTTGCTCAAAAAATGTGGCCTATGAGTGCAATATTTAACGCCTTATGGGCAACAAGCACACTTGAAGGTGGAGCAAAATGGATGATTGAAGCAATAAAATTGAAATCAATTTTGTATTCCACAATTGTTATATATTTAATTTACGGTTTCATCTTAATTACAAAAATTCCAGTTGCTTTTTTCTATGGACTTGTTGGTGGAATAGTTACTTTACCCCATTACGCATTTCCTATGTTTATTGGAGCACTTCTTGGTAGATTTTATATGGCTAAAAAGATAGGTCCTAACTGGCAAAAATATAGACCAATAATTCTTGCTGGTTATGCCTGTGGATTTGGACTTATCGGTATGGTTTCAGTTGCAGTCGCCTTAATTGCAAAAACCATATTCCAGATTATATACTAAATTTCAAATTCATCAAGATAAGAAGGTATTATTATTTTAGAGCCGGGAAACTTGTTTTTGATAATTCCAGAAAATTCATCTATAACTTCCTCTTCCCCATGAACAAGGAATATTTTTTCGGGAATTTTTTTAAAAGAATAAAGCCATTTTAATAATTCATCTCTATCAGCATGAGCAGAAAAACCATCAATTTTTTCTATTCTTGCCTTAACTTTATAATAATTTCCAAGTATTCTAACTTCATCTTTTTCAAGTATCTCTCTTCCAAGTGTTCCCTTTGCCTGATAACCAACAAATAAAATTGTGGATTCTGGTCTTTCAATATTCTGAATTAAATGGTGCTTAATTCTTCCTCCTGTGCACATTCCACTTCCAGCCATAATAATACAACTTCCTTTTATATGATTTATCACTTTTGATTCCTCAACTGATTTTGTAAAATGTAAAAGTGGAAAATCAAAAGGAGAAATATTTTTATTCAATAATTTTTCTGCCTCTCCATCAAGATAAAAATAATACCTTTTAAAAACTTCTGTTATCTCAATAGCCATTGGACTATCAAGAAATGTTATTAAATGTGGAATTTTATCTTCTATAAGTAATTTTTTTAAATAATAAAGAACCTCCTGTGCTCTTTCAATTGCAAATGTAGGTATTACTATATTGCCTCCTTTCTCTTTTGTTTCATTTATAATTTTTTGAAATTTTTCCTCTGCAATTTTTCTATCCTCATGTATTCTGTCCCCATAAGTTGTTTCCATGATAAGGATATCTGAACTTTCAATTAATGTTGGGGCTTTTAAGATTGGATTATTAAACCTTCCTATATCACCAGAAAATAAAATTTCCTTACCATCTGCAAAAATTTTTATAAAAGAAGAACCAAGAATATGACCTGCATCATAGAATACAACTTTAACTTTTTCTGATATTTTTATTTCTTCATTATAAGAGACATCTTCAAAAAAAGAAAAAACTCTTTCCACATCACTTATTTCATATAATGGTATTTCAGGATATGGCCCCTTTCTTCCTTCTTTCTGATGTCTTTTTCTCTTTTTTTCAGCATCTTCAACCATCAATTTAGCAGAGTCAAGCAATGCTATTTTTGTTATTTCTTTTGTGGGTTTAGTGCATAAAATCTTTCCAGAAAAACCATCTTTAACAATTTTCGGCAGATATCCAGAATGGTCAAGATGGGCATGAGTAAGTAAAATATAATTTAATTTTTCTGGAGGAACTGGAAATTTCTCCCAGTTTCTGTTTTTCAATTCTCTTTCCTGAAATAAACCGCAATCAATAAGTAGATTAATACCATCTATCTGAAGAAAAAATTTTGAACCTGTTACATTTTTACATGCTCCAAGAAATTTAATCTTCATAAATTCCTCCTTTATTTTTTGATATTTTTATTACTGTGAAAGAAAGTAAAGCATGAAATATTGAAGTTATCAGAAAAGGTGTTCTTATACCTAAAATTTTACCGGTATAACCACCTATAAGTGGACCAAATGCAAATCCAAGCATACTTATAGATGTTACAAGTCCATATGCTTTACCTATTGATTTATCATCTGCTATTATTTTTATTAAAGAATTAACAGCAGGAAGAATTCCAGCAACACTTCCAACAAATAAAATCCTGAAAAATAGAAGTTGAACAGGAGAATTAACAAAAAAATGTCCCAGAGAAGCAATTGAAGCAAGAATAAAACAATTTGTTATCATTCTTAAATATCCAATTTTATCTGCAATATTTCCTAAAAGTGCAGCAGAAATTCCTTCCACAATAGCTGCAACTCCCATAATTACCCCTGTTATTGTATTTAATTTTTCACTAAAAGTTATTTCTTTAACAACAAGTGGAAATGATGGATTTAAAATTGTATTACTTAATCTTACACTAAACATAATCAAAGTAGCAATCCAAAAACCATTAATTTTAATTATATCTTTGAATGAAATTTTTTCATCAATTGAATTTTTATTAAATTTTTCTTCCGCAAATAAAAAAACAAGTATCCCACCTAGCAAAATTATAAGACCTCCTATTCTGAAAGTATTTCTATAACCAAATTTATCTGAAAGAAAACCACCTATTAATGGACCAATTGAATTTCCAATTGAAACAGCCGCTTGCATCATTCCAAGAGTAAAACCACTTTTTTCAACAGGGACAACACTTGCAACAAGAGTCACAGAAGCAACAATTGTTCCTGTTAATGCACCCTGAAGCAATCTACAGATTAAAAGTTGTTTTACATTTTTAACAATTGACATTAGAAATAAAACAAGAGTCCCTCCCAACATACTTCTTACAACCATAACTTTTTTCCCATATTTATCAGCAAAATGTCCCCATAAAGGTGAAAAGATTGTAAAGGTAAAACCAGAAGCAGATAAAATTATTCCAGCCCAATAAGATTGTTCTGAAATTTCTTTTATCCCAAGTTCAGAAATAAAAAATGGTAAAAATGGCATAGCAAAGGAAAATCCAACAATTGAAAGAATCTGTGCTATAAAAGCAGAAATAAATGTTTTTTTCCACATTTTAATCTTTTATTTTACCATTTTTTTTATTTCATTTATAATTTCCCATTTATTTTCAAAATTCCACAAGGGATAAATTGAATTATTCTGAAACAATGGGTTTTCTAATGGTAAATCCGGATATAAATTTTTTGATATTTCAAAGTCCTTTGTTTTTGGTATTGGTGAATATTCTGCAATTTTTATTTTACATGGATAGTTTTTTAATATTTTTATTGTCTTTATAATTTCTTCTGGTGATTGCCCGGGAAGGCCACATAATATATAAACACCTACTTCTTCTTCTCCAAATCCAGCATCATTTAGATAGGATATTGCTTTTTCAAAATCTTCAAATTTTACCTTATATGCTGATTCCTTTTCCCTTTCTTTGCTTATTGTTTCAAGTGATAACCTTATTGTTTTAAAATTCATTTCTTTTAAAATATTTGCAACAGAACTATCAATATATCTTGGATGAATTCCATTGGGAGTATGAAATCTCAAATTTTTAAATTTTTTAATTTTTTCAAGTATTTTATATAGATGATTATAAAAGTTAAAAAATAAAGCGTCATCATAAAATGCAATATCATCAATTTTAAACTTTTCTACATTCTTTACAATTTCATCACAAACCTCTTCAATTTCTCTTTTTTTGTATTCTGGCTCAATTTTTTTTATTCCACAATACCAGCAGGAAAATGGACATCCATAACTTGTTTTTACTACAAGATAATTAAGTTTTTCATAAACATCCCAGCAAATTTCTAACTTTTCCGGTAATTTAATATTTTGATTAAATTTAGAGTTAAAAAAATTCAAAAAATTTAAAATATCTTTTCCTTTAAAAATTAAATCAACAGATAAATTTTTTGCATCATAATCACAGAAAGTTGCATATATACCACCAATTACAATTGGAGTGTTTGGATAAATTCTTCTTAAAGCATTTATAATCTCTTCAATACCAATTTTCCAGTAAGTCATCCCTGTTGTTATAAAAACAAAATCAACCCTCTTTATTCCATCCAAAAATTCTAAAAAAACATTAAGAGGCAATCCAAATCTTTTATATCTTCTTGGAACATCTCTATAAATTTCTGGTTTTTCTACTACTTCATAATAATAATTTCCACATCCATATTTTCCTCTTTTTACTTTGACATTTTCATAAAATTTATGATTTCTATCCATGAAATCAAAATATAAAATTTCTGCTCCATTTTTCCTCATCAAGTCAATAATTTTCAGAAACCCAAGAGGTTTTGACCATAAATCATAGGCAGAGAAATCATAAACCGGTGGATTTATAAACAAAATTCTCATATTATTTTTACTTCTTTTTCTCCTTTCTTGACTTCTCCAATTATGTATGAGATAAATCTATACTTTTTTATAATATTCATAACTCTATCAACTTCATTTTTATCAACAATTAATATTAAACCTATGCCCATATTAAAGACATTGAACATTTCTTTTTCTGTAATTTTCCCTTTTTTTCTAATTATTTCAAAAATTAAAGGAATTTCCCAGGATTTTTTATCAATCACACACTTTTTATTTTCAGGGATACTTCTTATTAAATTGCCTTTAATACCTCCACCTGTTATATGGGCACATGAATTTATAAGTTTATATCTATTCAGTTCAGAAAGCAGAGGGGAATAAATAAAAGTTGGTTTTAATAATTCCTCTCCTAAAGTTTGTCCAAATTCTTCATAAAACTTTTTATAATCTTTTTCTTTGAATATTTTTCTTATAAGTGAAAAACCATTACTGTGCACTCCATTTGAAGAAACACCTATTAAAACATCCTTCTCTTTTACTCCACTTCCATCAATAATATTTTTTCTTTCAACAATTCCAACACAAAAACCAGCAAGGTCAAATCCATCCTTACCATAAACATCTTTCATCTGAGCAATTTCTCCCCCAATTAATGAACAACCCGCAATCTTACATCCTTCAACAATCCCTTCTATTATTTCTTCTTCCCTTTTACCTTTAATTTCACCTATAGCAATATAATCAAGGAAAAATAAAACATCTGCTCCACAAACAGAAACATCGTTACAGTTCATTGCAACAAGATCAATTCCAAGTCCTTTATATAAACCCATTTCATCTCCAAGTAAAATTTTTGTTCCAACTCCATCAGTAGAAGAGACAAAAACAGGTTCTTTATAATTTTGGGGTATCTTAAAAAAACCTCCGAAAAAACCAATATCTTTCAAAACACTTTTTGAGAATGTCTCTTTTGCTTTTTCTTTAATAAAATCAACAAGTTTTCCTGCTTTATCTTCATCTACTCCTGCTTTTTTATATGTTAATCCCATTTTACCTCCTTCGTTTGACTTTTTCACTCATTATATTATAATTTATAAACTATGAAAAACATAATAAATTACCTGAAAAAATATGAGAGTGTAAAAAATATTATTGGCCCATTGATTCTTGTTGAGGGAGTAGAAGGTGCTGGATATGGAGAACTTGTTGAAATTGTGCAGAATGATGATAGACGACTTGGGAAAATACTTGAGGTAGAAAAAGATAAGGCACTTGTTCAGGTTTTTGAAGGAACAAGTGGATTAAGTTTAAGTGAGGTCAAAGTTAGATTTACAGGAAAAACTATAAAATTTGGTGTTTCTCCATCTATTCTTGGAAGAGTTTTTACGGGTATGGGAAAGATAAGAGATGATGGTCCTGAAATTATTCCTGAAAAATATATTGATATAAATGGTTCTCCAATAAATCCTACAAGAAGGGATTATCCATCAGAATTCATACAAACAGGAATTTCAGCAATTGATGGTTTAAATAGTTTAGTAAGAGGACAGAAACTACCAATTTTTTCAGGTTCAGGTCTTCCCCATAATTTACTTGCAACTCAAATAGTAAAACAGGCAAAAATATTAACAGAAAAAGAAGAAAAATTTGCAATTGTTTTTGGAGCAATGGGAATTACTTTTGAAGAAGCAGAATTTTTTAATAAAGAATTTATTTCTGCAGGAGCAATAGAAAGATGTGTAATATTTATAAACCTTGCTGATGAACCTGCTATTGAAAGAATATCAACTCCAAGAATTGCATTAACAGCAGCAGAATATCTTGCATTTGAACTTGGGATGCATGTCCTTGTAATTTTAACAGATATGACAAATTATGCAGAAGCATTAAGAGAAATATCTGCAGCAAGAGATGAAATACCTGGAAGAAGAGGTTATCCTTCTTATT
>Ga0080004_1135055_pt1 | contig 16495 bp, 13 predicted proteins | sample WasSprMetagenome_FD_69207 | JGI IMG/M metagenome (GOLD analysis project Ga0080004, IMG submission 69207) | Sulfidic aquatic microbial communities from Washburn Spring, Yellowstone National Park, USA - WS (SPADES assembly) (version 2) | ecosystem: Environmental > Aquatic > Thermal springs > Hot... | reverse complement strand
TCAACTCCCTCATTCTAGGGCACAGCCTAGGAGGCTCTAAAAGAGGTGATAAAAGCATAGCAATACTAATTGTTGGTGAAACTCAGTATGGAGAAACGTATGACAGGGTTGTTGATGTTAGAGTAGACTACAGCTCAAAACCATTCAATGCCATAATAAAAACACTAAAACTCTTAAACTTATGGTAAGCCCTTTATGCCAATAGCTCTGCAAAAGAATTCAACCACAACTTGCAAAAGGATCCGCACTGCAATGAAGGGACTCAAGAGAGTAAGAATACTGAAAAAGTTCTTAGGGTAGCAAAGGCAAGTGAAAGAGTCCTCGAACGAGATGTTATAGGAGCAATAAACATTGGGTTGAGGTATCTGAACTCAGATGGAAGCCCAGTGGCGTTGGGCTCGACCAGGCCCATGAGGCGCGGATGAAGCCAGCGATTCTACACCAAGGCCCAATACCACAGATCTGTTTAAACTATCTACAGCTATTTACAAATTACAAATATTGAAAGCGGGAAATGCATGTATAACACCAGGAAATACCTATTTTTCAATGCAAAACATGGATGTTAAAGAGTGTAAAACAGCGTTTAATGACCTTACATCAATTTCTATGATATAATCACATGCTTCGGGCATGACCCTATTTTAGGCGCGATGTGAAAAGAGAGTTGTAAGGATCTCTATGCTCATAAGGATTGGGTCTACAGCTCTACACCTCTCTGTTGTTGGTAGAGTTCCTCAAGACTTTGCGTCAATGGTTCTTAGCGAGTTGGTGGATGTGTATAGGTTGTTTGGTGAGGGTCCGGAGCTTGTGGAGGTCTATATCTATGAGTCTTCAGAACTCATGCACTCTTATATGTTTTCAGAAGCAGTAGAGCTTGGTGTAAGTGTGGTTGGACAGCACATTGTTTCTCATGATGCTTGGAGAGGGTGGCCAAGGATACACATAGACTACAGTGCTTGTAAGAATCTTGAAGAGAGGTTCCTCAAGGCATTGATTCACCACGAGGCGGCGCACAGTATTCTCCATGGCACACTTCAGAGCTATGCAATTGCATTGACAAGAAACTTTGCAAAGCTATTTGAGAAAAGCCCAGGGGCAGTGTACTTAGCGTCTGTAGCTATTAAAGATGTTGAGGTTGTGAAGTACCTCGCTAGCAAAGGGCTTAGGAATAGTGTTGAAAGTTACTTAGAGTACACAAAAAAGGAGTTCAAGGGAATGCACTGCAAAACCCTTGAAGAGGTACTACAATTAGCAAAGCTTATCGCTCCCTGCACCACCATAAAATGCGATGTAGAAGAAGAGCTAGAGGAGGAATGCAAAGCCGTATACCCAATACTCTTAAAAATACTCGACAAAGTTAAGGATATGAAAAAAGATCTTAGTTCAAAAATAGAGACATTACTCAAAGAAATTGCTAAGGCAATAGGTAAGTAAGAAAACCCTTCTAAAGAATACCATATTGCAATTAAAAACCCCACTTTACTAGCAAAAGAAGGAATTATAACGAAAAGACTATTGGGTACACCTAATACTGTGCTTTAGTCAATATTTATAAAAATTTATAAAGCTCTCTTTTCCTAATATAGACGCTCAGGTGTTATAAAATGGTACCAGCTGTTAAGACAAGTGTTGTTGTTGCTGTAGTTGTTGTTTTGATTGTTGTTGCTGGTGTTGTTGGTTATTTTGTTGGTGCATCTGCACCACCCCCGGTGAAAATGGTTACGCAGACTATTACAATTCCGTATACGTATACGGTTATGCAAACAGTTACAGTAACACCCAAACCCACACCAACACCTACACCAACTCCAACACCTACGCCAACGCCTACCCCAACTCCGACTCCAACGCCCACTCCCACACCAACCAGACCACCAATTACCAAGTTAAAACGCCCCTTAAGAATAGCCATTTTGCATGACTACACAATTCCTGTACTTAAGGCCCAGGGTGAGTCTGCTAAAGTAGCTATTGAGGAAATTAATGCTGCTGGTGGCATTCTTGGACAACCAATAGAATATAAAACGTGGAATACTATGAGAAAAGTTGATGTAGCATTAGCAGCATATAGAGAAGCTGTTGTAGATTGGCGTGCAGATGTTGTACTTATAGAAGGTGTTGGTGAAGAAGCACTAGCACTTGAAGAAGAGGGAGCAAAGCTCTATTCACAATACCCACACATACTAATGTATGGTGGTATGGCTGCTGATTACACGCTAAAGGTTATAAATGAGTATGATAAGTACAAGTTTGCCTTTAGAATTTTCGATGCAGATTTCGATGCTAACGTACTGAGGCCTGCATCAATTTTCTGGGATCTTAAGAATGTTGCTGGTGTTAATAAGATAGCTATTCTTATTGAAGATGCTGCTTGGACTCTGGGTGCTAGACAGGGTTTGAGAGTTGAGACAAAGTATGGTGTTATTGAGCAAAAGCCTTTAAGAGACTTGGCTAAGGAAGTAGGTCTAGAGGTTGTTTATGAATCCACAATTCCTGTTGGTGAAAAGAACTTTATACCATATCTAGAAGCAGCATACATTAAAGGAGCGGAAGCGATCTTCGTACTATCGAGCTGGTATACAGATTGCATTACTCTTACTAAGCAGTGGGCAACGTCTATAGCTAGAAACATATACCTAGTTCTCTACGGAGGTCCTAACCACTGGACAGTATTCTGGGATTTAACAGGCGGGGCAGCTCTTGGAGTAATATCTGGCGTGTTTGATGTTGAGGACTTTCCACCAATATCACCACTTACTCAAAGCTTTATTAGGAAAATGCATGAGAAGGGTCTTAGAGTTGATATGAGTGCACATTACTACTACTCAGCAATATACCACATTAAAGAAGCTATAGAATGGCTTGCATCACAAGGAATAGACCCACTAAACATAGATGAGCTGATAAAAGCTTTAGAAACAATACACTGCACAACCCACACACTACTACCACAACAAATGTGCACCTTTGGTTCAACAGAAAGAGGAAGATTCCACTCATACCCTGGAGCTCAGGTCTTCCTCTACCAGTTCCAAGGAAAAGATAAATTAGTTATTGTTGGTTGGGTATATGGAAATCCCTACCAGAGAGCATTTCACCCAGAGAATTGGATAGTAAAGTATATTGGTACTAATCCCAGTCCCCCGAAGAAGCCTGAAGATCTAAGAAAAGCGTTGGGAGTATCATAGCAGCACAGGGTACAGATAAATGGGCTTGGAACTAGTATTAACCTTAATTTATACATTTCTTTTTGGCTCTCTATACCTAGGAATTGCACTTGGTCTTTCAATAATATCAGGAATTTTAAGAATTTTTTACGTAGCTTACCCAATACTTTTTTTAATTCCAGCTTATGGCACCTGGATGTTTTGGCGAAGCGCTGGCCTACCCTTTGAACTTTCAATGTTTTTAGCATTCATTTTAATGTTTGTAATATCAATTGTTGTTTATAAGTTTGTAGTGAGAAAGTTCTTAGATGCTGAGGATTATATGTTAGCCGCGCTTCTCCTCATATTCTTACTTACTCAGGAGGCTGTAAACCTTGTGTATCCTGAGGCTGCAGGTGTGTATCTACCTACACTTATAGTTTCTGGAACTGTTGATATAGGACCTTTGAAAATCCCTGGGCAGCTTCTATTAGTATCCATAGTATCGCTAGTAATGATTGCTCTCTATGTAGTTTTCTTCGTTAAGACAAAGACTGGGCTCATTATGAGGGCTATGAGCCAGAGCTATCTCTACTCAAAGATTATGGGTATAAACTTTGACCTCATGTTCATGTTAGCCATGGTAATATCCTCAATTCCTCCAGGTGTAATAATGCTACTTATAGCACCCATATGGGCCTTGAATCCATTCATAGGCTGGACACTCTTCTCCTATGGAATTATGGTGGCGGTACTTGGGGGTTTAGGCAACCTGAAGGGCACAATTATAGCGGCTTACGTAATAGGCTTTATACATTCTGCTGTGGCTTTTGCATTCAATCAGCCTCGTTTAAGTGGCTTGATATGCCTAATAATTGTTGTGATAATACTTGCTCTTAGGCCAAGGGGTTTGGCGAGGGCTGAGACAATATGGTAATTAGGGTAGAGGCTAGGAGAGGTAGGCTTATAATCCATGTGCTAAATAAGTGGAGGTTTGCGTGGAATGTAGAGCCGAGGTATTGGAGAAACCCGCTAATAGTGGCCATTCTGTGGATCTGCCTACCCCTGCTAATACTCCTCATGCCGCGCGGCCTACCAATAGGTCCTACAACACTACTTTCAGCACTTTTTCTAGCAAATGTTGTAAGCATTAGCGCAATTGCGCATGCCTTTCAGACAATAGGAACAGGTAGGCTAAACTTTGGTCCAAACTTCTTTGTAGTTGTCGGTGGCTACGTAGCTGCTCTTCTCAATAAGAACTATGGGCTAGGCCCAGCCTTAACATTCCTAGCGGCATTCGGTATCACAGCTCTTGTTGGTTTAGCACTCAGCCCGCTGACCATAATATCTAGAGGGCTGTACTTCACTTTAATAACAATGATACTGCCATTCATTATGCATGAGCTTGTCTACTGGCGTGTTGATATCTTTGGTGCTGAAACAGGTATACCAGGGATTACAAGGCTTATAGCTGTAGAGAGCATGATGGATTACTACATTATCTGCTTCTACATATCCCTAGCCATAGCTCTCATACTTCTCTTCATTGTTGATAAGATATTCAGGTCTAGATGGGGCTTTATGCTCGGGGTCATAAATGAGGATGAGGATGTGGCAGCGTCTTTCGGCATAGAAACAAAAAAGATAAAGGTCACAATCTTTACACTAACAAGCGGTGTTATGGGCATCTCGGGGTGGCTTATAGCTCACTACTATGGCTCTTTTGCAGGAACACTATGGCTTGACCCCTGGCTCCTAATTTTCATACTACTTAGCAGTGTTATTGGAGGTAAGAGCGCAATTTACGGCTCTGTTCTAGGAGCATACTTTGTGGTATTAGCAAGGGACATGCTAAGGCCATTCATCGGCGGATTAGCATTATTAGGACTTTACGCAGTACTGCTTGTAACTCTCTATCTATTGCCTGAGGGGCTGTGGGGTTTGTATAGAAAGCCTCGCTACAGAGAGTATGTGCCCAGAATTTATGTGAGAAGAAAGTTGTAAGCTTTTTCAGAGGTGAAGTAATGGTGCTTCATGCAAACAACTTAGTTAAAAGATTTGGAGGGATAGTTGCTGTTAATAACGTATCGTTGAAGATAAATGGAGGTGAGGTTGTGGGCCTCATAGGCCCTAACGGCTCTGGCAAAACCACATTAATAAACCTGGTATCCGGCTTTTACAAACCTGATGGCGGGAGAATAGTCTTTGAAGGCATTGACATAACGAAGAAGGAGCCTTATGAAAGGGTTAAGCTTGGCATAGCCCGTACATTTCAAATCCCTAGGCTGATAAGCAATATGACTGCACTGCAAAACGTTGCATATGCTATTGTCGGAAGCAAAAGGTTTAGGGAGAAGAAGATGACCTTGGAAGAGGCTTTATCAGAAGCTATTTACTACTTAGACATAGTTGGCCTGCTGAGGAAAAGAGATGTGCTTGTCAAGGACTTGCCACTGTATGAGCAACGCCTTTTAGAACTTGCCAGAGCCCTTGCAACAAACCCCAGGTTTATCATGGTTGACGAGGTTATGGCTGGTCTAAACCCGGTAGAAGCAGATAATGTTGCTAAGCTTGTGCAAAGGCTTAGAGAGGAGTTTAAATTAACAATACTATGGGTTGAGCATGTCTTGAGAATAATAATGAGGTCTGTTGAAAGGGTTTTAGTAATGAATGAAGGGAAGATAATTGCTGAGGGGCTACCTCACGAAGTTGTCAAAAACCCAGTTGTTGTTAAGGCTTACATAGGTGAAGAGGTGGTGCTTTAATGCTGGTGCTAGAAGGTCTTGAGGTTTGGTATGGAAAAATTAAAGCATTGTGGGGAGTATCTCTACAGGTTCGAAAGGGTGAAATAGTGGGTCTCATAGGCCCTAATGGAGCTGGTAAAACAACTACTTTAAATACTACAATGGGTATTGTTAAGCCCAGGGGTGGTAGGGTGTTGCTTAATGGAGAGAGAATAGATGGTAGTGAACCTCATGAGGTAATAAAGAAGGGGCTCTTCATAGTTCCTGAGGGTAGGGGCATATTTCCTTACCTAACAGTAGAGGAGAACTTGCTTCTGGGAGCAATTCATGGAGAGGCTTGGAGAAGAAGGCATGAGGCTTTAGAGTTTGTCTACGCACTATTTCCACGGCTAAAGGAGAGAAGAAAGCAGTTAGCTGGGACTCTTAGTGGTGGTGAGCAGCAAATGCTGTCCATAGCTAGGGGGCTTATGGCAAGGCCAAGCATGATGCTAATCGATGAACCAAGCCTGGGTCTAGCACCTAAAATAGTTTTAGAAGTTTACAAGACTATAAGGTCTCTGAGAGATAACTACAAAATTACGATATTTATTGCGGATCAAAATGCGCATAGAGTTTTAGACATATGTGATAGGGCTTACGTAATTGAGAATGGTAGGGTTGTTATGGAGGGCACTCCAGAGGAGCTTAAAAGAGATAAGAGGATTAGAGAGGTGTACTTAGGTCTATGAGCAACTACTTTGAATTTGTTGAAAAGTTCTTTAAAAGTGGGGAGAAGCGCGAGCCTCCTTTAAAGGGTGTAAGAGTTCTTGAATTAACGCACTACATATACGGGCCTATGGTTGGAGCTGTTCTCGCAAGGTTTGGTGCTGAGGTAGTTAAGGTAGAGCCTATTGGAGAGGGGGACAGGTTTAGGTTGGGGGCAGTATGGGCTAGAATGTTTAAAAAAGCAAACCTGCACTACCTTGTGCTCAACGCAAATAAGTATGTGATAACACTTGATGCTAGAAACCCTAAGGCACGTGAAATTCTCTTTAAGCTAGCATCAAAAGCTGATGTGTTTATAGAAAACCTGAGGGCAGGGCTTGCAGATGAGCTAGGCCTTGGATACGCTAAGCTAAGCAAAATTAACCCAAGGATAATTTACGTTAGCTGTAGTGGTTATGGTCAGTATGGCCCACTAAGCAAAGCCCCGAGTTTTGATGTTTCAGCACAGGGAATCATAGGCATTGCTATGAAGACTGGCTGGCCAGAGGTTGATGAGTTTTATAAGTTGCCTGACTACTTTGGGGACTACTTTCCAGCTATGGTAGCAGCAGCTTCTATTCTAGCGGCGCTGTGCTACAGGGAGAGGACGGGGAAGGGCCAGTACATAGACACATCCCAAGCAGAATCCCTCTTCAGAATATTCTACGACATTACATACCTGAGCCTCGCAGGAGAGGAAATAGGTAAGACAGGTAATGTAGACCCACTTGCAATAGCCTCAGGAGTCTTTGCTACAAGCGATGGAAAGTTTGTGGCAATAGCAATTATGGATGAAAAGCAGTTAGAAGCACTATCAAAGGCTATGAACACGGACTTGCTGAACACATGCAAAGGAATGCTGAGAAGCAGGGAGTGTGTAAGCGAGCTTAACAACATAATATCTAAGTGGGTATCGTCAAAAACTCTTGACGAGGTTATGGAGCATGCCAAGACCTACGGCTTTCCTGCAGCACCTGTCCTCAGAGATCTTGATGTCTACAAAGACCCCTGGAGGTGGGAACGGGGAAGCATAATTGAATTCAATGACAGGGTGTATGGTAGAGTACACATACCGAACCTCCCAATACACTTATCTGCAACACCACCAACAGTGAAGTGGCTTGGAAGACCTGTTGGCTATCACAATAGGCTAGTGCTTAAGAAGTGGCTTGGCCTAACTGATGAGGAGATAAAGAGGTTGGAGGACGAGGGGGTTATAGGCTACTGGGACCAGGCACCAGGCATGTGCCCACCAGACGCATGGGATATAGATAATGACCCTGTGTTTAAGGGTGAGAGGGATGAGTATGAGTAGAGATGAGCTTCTTGCAAAGCTGTTCAACCCCGAGGGCAAGCCCTCAGCTCTAGAGGGCATTAAGGTAGTAGAGATTTCCGCATCTAACCTTGCAGGTGCAATGGTTGGGGCTTTCCTGAGGGAGCTAGGGGCTGAAGTAATAAGAATTGAGTTTCCTATAGGAGATTCACTACGCGAAGTCTCTCCCTATGGAGCTAAGGTGAAGGGTGTAGGAATACCATACCTAATTGAGAATGTTGGTAAGAAGATTGTTCGCCTGGACCTGGAGAGCGAGAGGGATAGGGAGGAGCTCAGAAAGCTATTGCTGTCATGCGATGTTGTAATTGATGCTCTTAAGCCAGGGTACCTCGACTCTCTAAACCTTGGCTATCGGAGTATTTCAAGTGAAAACCCTAAGGTGATATACGTAGCGATATCGCCTTACGGGCACTTCTCCAAGAAGGCTAAGGAAATGGCTAATGTTCCCGACTCAGATTTAACAGCACAAGCATACAATGGGTATCCATCGCTTATAGGAAACCCGAGTGTAAGGCCAGAGCCTTTGCGCGCAGGCATATGGGTGGCGTGGGCAATGGCGGCTATATGTGCTTTAACAGGTGTTCTTGTTGCTCTTTATGAGCGGCTGAAGAGTGGTAAGGGTCAGTTCATAGACATTGCAACACACGAAGCTTTAGCAGCAATACATGTGTATCCAATACTAGTTGGCTATCTCTTTGGAAAGTCAAGGCCTCAGTATGGTGTTATAGACTACATACTCTACCCCTTTGGCATTTACAAGACCAGGGATGGGTATGTAGCTATAGCAACACCATTTGACACAGACTTCAGAGCATTTCTAAAACTAATTGGTAGATGGGATCTGGAGCCCGACTGGAGGCACACCATTGACAGAGTGACTGATGATGTTGATCGAGTACTTGAGCTAGATAGAGAGGTTAGAAAGGAGATAATGAGGTTCACAACTAAAGAGCTTATAAAGAAGTCCCTAAGGCGAGGATTACTGCCAGACGCCATTAGAAGACTTACTGGAAGACCAGTAATAGTAAAGGCTTACACACTTAAAGAAGTTCTCAGCGAAAGGCACTGGTACATTAGGCAATCAATACTAAAAGCCAAGGTAAACAACAAGGAGCTGCTAATTCCAAACTCACCCTTCAGAATGTCTGAAACACCTGGCAGAATACCAATTGAGAAAATTGGAGAACTGCTAAAGCAAAGCGGCTCAGAATCGCAGAGCAAAAGCTAGTTCCTCTCACTCAAAAGAGCTTCACCACAGACACAGGAAACCAAAAGCAATTAAATCAGCATCACAAATAATAGATAATAGATATCAGCAACCCAGCAAAGCTGACCCACATCACCAGGTCAGCCTCCGCCGCAAAAACCATCACAAGCCCTCAACAAATACATAATTTCCTTAAAACCATTAGAATTAGTAACAGGATCTAAAAAGCTGTTATTATGATGATATTTCACCTCCCTGAAGCGTGATGACCAGCTTTCCCACTGACCTTACAAAGGCTGAATACAGCATTATGAAAGCTGATTCTGGACAATCTATGGGAGTTTTTCAAAATCTTTGTATTGTATTTGCAAAATCTTTTGTACTACCTTTCTTAATAGCTGAGAGGTGAAGTAACATTATTGTTGCTATGTGCTTGTGTTCTTTGCCTTTTCTACTCTCTGCTGTCTATAATATCTAGTACTTTTTTGTATGGAAGTATAGGTTTTCCATAGACTAGGGTGTAGTATAGTGTTGGTATGCGCAGCTTTTTGAAGAAGGGCTCTAGTTTTTCATCAGCAATTACTATGAGGTTGTTCAGCAGTTTTGAGATTTCATGTAGTTTGTAAGCTTTTTTCTCAGCATACTCTTTTCTCCAGTATCCGGCAATCTCTACGTAAAACACCTTTCCATTTCTGTATATCTTGAAGTCTGGTAGGTATACTAGCTGCCCTAGAGCTATCGGCTCCTCCTCTCTCCTAATATCCACCCCCATGGACTTCAGAACCCTGAATATGTACTCCTCAATAGAGCTATCAAAAACTTGCTTAACCTCCACATGCTTTTCAATATCTATAAGTGGTTTTAATTTGTGTGAAAGAAGCTCTACTTCTACAACCCTTTTACTGACGTGCATTAAAGCCTTAACACACCAATACCTAGCTGTGTAGAGGAGGCTGAGGAGCTTTAGTATTAAAAGAGAAAGCCTTGAGCCATACGCTGTAGGTCTTCTAAAGAGGCTTCTAGGACCCTCAACACCAATTCTCAAAACACTTCCAGAATACCTCATATCGTACACAAGCCCATAGAGTTTAGAAAACCTGCCAACAGCTCTCACAATACTGCTTAAAACCTTCTCACTTTTCCCAACTTCTATAATAAGCTTAGAGGAGTTTACACATACCGTGTCCACAGTCTCAAAGTTAAACACTTTAACAACTTTCTCTACAGAAGGCTCAGCCACCTTACTTAAAACAAGCTCATCCACATCATCACTCCACAAAACCTCATCTATATTAACACCGAGCTTCAGCTCCTTCTCTATCTCCTCCAAAGCCTCTCTCCTCTTCTCCTGAGGCACATAACCTCCAAACCTAGTGTTTACGAATTGAAACACCTTTAGCCTAAGCAACTTCAAATCAGTAGGAGGCTTTCTTGGCTGAGAAGCTCTGTAGAAATGAGACATAACCTTTTTAAAAGCCTTGTAGAGCCTGTCGTCACCAACTATTATCCTCAGCTCCTCCCAATCAACATCGCCTTGCCTCTTCCCCTCGCAAGCCCTATAAAACCTTATAACCTCTTCAACAAGCTCCCCATGCTCTGTAACACTTAGGTATAGGGGCTTTGCACTTCCACCAGAGAACTCAAGCCTAAGGTTCTTCCTGCCGTAGGTCAAGAGAATTCAGCCTTCTTCAAAAAGCTCAAACCTCCTCCTTCTCCTAGCCAGGGAAGGCTCTTCAGTTCTCTTCGTTATAATCTCTATCAACACAGCCTCTCTATCCTTAGGCCTGAGAATCCTGCCCAACCTCTGCACATACTCTCTATGAGAACCTGTTCCACTTATCACTATAGCAACAGACGCGTCAGGCACATCAACACCCTCGTCCAGAGCCATAGCTGTGGCAAGCACTCTCACCTTACCCTCTCTAAACAGCTTCAAATACTCTTTCCTCTCATCTTCAGGAGTGTCGTGAAGTATTCTTGGTATTAGAAATCTTCTTGAAATCTCCCTAACAATATCTGTATAGCGAGAGAATATCAGCACTTTTTCACTTCTATACTTGTTGAGAAGCTCTTCAACAACTCTTATCTTAGCCTCACTACTCAAAGCTATTTTCCTAGCCCTGTGCTTTGCTCTTAAAGCTTCTCTCGCCTCTTGACTTTTTGAAGCTAGCTCCAAAACCCTTCTAAACCTCTCCTTAGGATTCTTAACGTTTGGAAAAGCCTTTTTGCAGAAGTCTAGGTATATTTTCATAAGCCTCCTATACTCCCTATACTCATCCTCTGGCAGCGCTACATAAATTCTCTCCTCCCTGTGCCTAGCCAAGTAGCCTCTAGACTGGAGAACACTACTCTCAAGAGAAAAGACTATGGGGCCCAAGACCCTCTCATAGTACTTGTGCAAACCATCACTTCTATAAGGAGTTGCAGTAAGCCCAAGCCTATAGGGAGCTGTAATGTTTTCCAAAGCCCTTCTGTAGCTCGGGCTTACTGCATGGTGACACTCATCAGCTATCACTAAGCCGAAGTACGTTGGCATATTCTCAAGATTTGTGCTTGCAGAATCGTAAGTCATTATGGTTACCTCATTTACCTCCCTCTTACCACCACCAAAAAGCCCCACCTTACTTGGGGGAATGGATAGCATCTTTACAATGTTTTCAAACCACTGGTGCATTAAGTCTATTGTTGGAACAAGAACCAGTGTCTTTACAGCAAGCTCTTCTATAGCCTTTAAAGCAACTACAGTTTTTCCAGCTGCTACAGGTAGCACTACAACACCTCTTTTACCGCCCCTAGCCCAGGAGCTGTAAGCCTCTTGCTGATAATCCCTTAGAGAAACCCTTAGCCTAGCTTCAAAAGAAGCTCTGTAGTTCAGCTCAAAACCAAGCATGTACCGAAACCCCCTAGCCTCTACAACCTCTAGCACTTTGTGAAAATCTACTGGTCTAATCCTAAGAGTGCCGCTACCCCTATCAAATACAGCCAAACCCCCTTCCCTAAGCCCACGCAAAAGAGACCTAGAGTCAGTGTAAACAACTATGTCGGGAGTCTCTAAAACAAAATACACATCAACATTGCTATTCTCAAGAAGAGCTATAGCATTTTTCACATCATCAGGAACATAAACCCCAACACCGTCTAGAATAGACAGTGTCTTCTGAAGACCAGCTTTAGCAGCTTTAACAGGATTAAGCCTGTAAAGCCATAGAGAAGAACCCTCATCAAATCCAATAGGATCTGCAACAAGATTAACATCCCTATACAGAGACGAGGGAAGAGGTAATTTCACACGAAACACCAAAACCATGATAACACCAGCCAACAGTACCTCAAACGCAAGCTTATATATCTTAGCGCTTCCCACTAACACCACTTAGCAATACTCGTAAATGTTTGCATTCCCATTAACAAAGCTATACCCTACATGGAATCGCAAGATTCACCCATACTTTACAAGCGTCTGTCAAGCCCAACACCATAAAGTTTTAATTTGAGTTTTGAATCCCTGCTGTGTGAATTATTTGAAGAGGTAAGCTAGTTCGCAAAGCAATCAAACTTCTTATATTAACGAAAGAGAGAACAAGTATCTGCAGTTATGCATAGCTTCTCGCAAATCACTTACTTCAAATACTATGTATTAAATAGAAGCAGAGGGCAATAGCAAGAAAGCACAATGTTAAAGAGAGCCTTCGTTGTAGAGAGAAGTTGTAATGGGTATGATCTCTACCCCTAGTCTTTCAGCCATCTCCTTAACTCCTCTATCCATGAAGCCCCCTATTATTGCAAGTCTTGGCTTTACACCTGTTACCTTCTCATACAATTTCCCCACCTTGCTTAACTCATACACATCTCCCCGGCCAACCCTAGACTTTACCTCTAGCAGTATATACTCCCTATCCCTAATAACAACATCTACTTCAATTACTGCTGGAATCCCGTGGACAAAGCCCTCAGCATCATTATAAACCCACTTCTCAACCTTTGCAACGCCAAAGACCTCTTCAACAACATACCTCATAGCATTCCTGAAAGCCTCTTCACTTAAAACACCAAACCTATGAGCAACTACATTAACTATTCTACTAAGTTCTCTCACTTCTTTTGTTAACTCCTCTATTCTTTTGCTATGCTCAGCTAAAACCTTGCCGTGCTCCTGAACAGCCTTAGTCAACTCCTCCAATCTTTTACCGTGCTCTTCAATTCTCTTGCTGTGCTCGGCTAAGATCTTGCTGTGCTCTTCAATTCTCTTGCTGTGCTCGGCTATGATGTCAAAACCCTTCTTCACATACTCAGCAAGAGTTCTAATGGCATCTGCAATATCCTTGAGCTCCTCAGCCCTAGCCCTCCTAACAGCCCTCTCAACAACCTCCTCAAGCCTACTCCAATCAATAGTAGCTGTGCTCATGATGCACACCCACGAGTACTCCTAAAGTATGCTAATATTTTAAAAAATATTTAACTTTGTGTTAATTACTTATAGCAAATATCCTAACAAAACTCGCAAACATAGAACTCATAGAGAAATAGATAGATATAAATCATAGACTCAAAATCACCAAAAAGTAAAAACAGTTACTGTGGTTTACCTCAGTTTCAGTGACTTCATTCAGCTCTTTATAAAATGATTTCATCTCTATTTCATAAGAATGCAAACATTCAATTCTTTTTGCGGCTTAATCAGAATGCTTACATAAAGTCAGCCCTTCTCGACAAAACACTATTGTAAAGTGCTCTGAAGAAGTTACAAACGTTTTGACAATCTTCATAAACATTTTTAAAGAAAAGCTTAAGAAAATCTCAAATAGCACACGAACCAAACTCCCAAGAGGGAGTAGAAATTAGAAAGAAGTGAAGTTAAAGTCGTGGTAAAGCTGTGAAAAGAAATAAGAGCGCTAGCCAATAAACACATCTAGCTATGTGGTGAACTAACACATGTGCTTCTTAACTGTACTAAGGCTTGCAAAGCTCATAGAGATAGGGGAGCTTGAAAAGCTGTTAAAGGAACTGGGCTTCGAAGTTGTTACAAGAGGCAGAGTTCTGGAGGCTAGAAGAGGAGAATCAGAATTAAGAGCATTCTTAGAGCAAAACTCACTAAAAATTGAGACAAATGACTATGGAGAGCAGTGCCTAAAAGACTATGAAAACATCTACAAAGGGCTTCTAGAAATGGATGCAAAGCCCGAGGCAATACACTTCACAAGCCCCTACGTCTACGCCTATGAGAAAAAGCGGGGAAGCGCAAAAAAGCTGCTAAAGAAGCTGGGGCTAGAAGCTGAAGAAGTGTACAGTGGTTACTGCGGCTAATAGTAACGTAACGTTATCTAACTCATAAAATTCCTTTAGCTAATGATATCAATAAAACAGTTTTAGCACTAGAAAGCGTTTAGAGCGCTTTAAACACTGTTGTTGATGTATTACATGAAGTACAGCTATTCAAGTACCTGGCTCAGAATCTCCACTGTGCAAAACAGTAGAGATGTTCCCTAGCTAAAGTATGGTATGGTATGTAGCTATGTAAGCCATTCTTTTGCCGTAGATTTCATTAATCATGTCTATAGTTACGCAACAAATGGAAAGGTTATTGCCCCTCCTGTTAGCACTAGAGGTATAAATATGTTCTATACATCTTCACAAGCCATGAGCTGGCAAGCGTTGACATTGTTAAGCCCAGTGCCCAGAAGAGCCAGATCCACAGCAAGCTTCACACCCTTGGTCTCTCTATGTACTCAGTCTTGTCAGGAAGACCAGCCTCTTTAAATGCCCTGGCCCTATTTACACAGCTTTCACATTTTCCACAGTGCTTTTCATAGCTTAGGTAGCAACTCCACGTCTCATACACAAGATCTCCCACAAGCTCATAGCACGTCTTTAGCATCTCGTGTTTCGCCATGCCTTCTCTTGATGGAGACCATATTTCTAAGTCTCTCAGCAACCTAAAGTGGCACAGCCTAAGAGCTGCCTCTAGAGACTGTATACACTCTGGTGTACAGTCAGGGTAGTTAAAGTCCTTTAAGCTGGGGTTGTAGGTCGCGTCACTGAGCTGAGCTCCGTAAATCACGTAGACTCTGCGTCTCGTGAGCTCCCTGATGCTATAGGCGTAAGCGCTGGCTATAGTCAGCATAACAACGTTTCTAATGGGCACAACAACAGATGGTCTATACTCTTCGCTTACTTCAACAGCTTCATCAGTTAGCTGAGTCCCTCTCCAGAGCTCCCTCATGAAGCTCACATCAACGACTCTATGCTCAATAACTTTGCCCCAGCTACGCGCACTGGCAACCATATTTAGCTTCTCAACAACTCTTTTCGCAACATCAATCTCCTTAGCGCCCTTCTGACCATAGTTAAATGTTAGTACATAAGTGTTGCAGCCTCTGCTAAGCCATAAAGCAAGGTAGCACGTACTATCAGGTCCTCCACTAACCACAGCAACAACACTACAAGACTTAGCAACACTTGGCTTCAAGGTATGCTCACTAAGCACAGCACATTCAAGTAGCTGGGAAAGTCTTGCCTAAAAAGCTTAGTTGTGTGTAAATGTTGGGGTGGGTGCCCTATGTAACTCTACTCGTACTCAATTGTTGCTGGAGGCTTTGGTGTAATGTCGTATGCTACTATCTTTACCTCTGGCTCGAGGCTCATAATCTCTCTGGCTAGAGTCTTGAGCTCGTCAATGCTTAGCTTAGCTATATCTGCTGTCATAAAGTCTTGTGTCGAGACTGCTCTTATAGCAACTACATATTTCCCGCTGTCTCTACTCTCAATCTCTATGAGTATGTGTGGATGTGCAACTGTGTCAAACTCTTTGTAGAGGCTGTAGATGTCCATGTCCTTCGGCTTCCTTCTAACCACTACTGGGTGTCCATAGCTACGCCTACCCCCAACAACGCCTGTTACCCTGACTCCGTGAACCTCATATGCAACGCCCCTCTCCTCACCTGTGCCAATGACGTTGTGTTCCCAAGCAGCTGGGAAGTACTGGCTAATGCCCTTGTCGCTAAGCCTCTCTTCAATAAGTGTTGTAAGCCTTCTGACAAGCTCTAGCTTCTCTCTATAGACCCTTCCAACAACTCTCACCAGAAGCCCTGGGCCTGGAAATGGCTGTCTGCTGGCTAGCCAGCTTGGGAGCCCAAGGTGCTTAGCAAGTGCTCTAACCTCATGCTTGTACAAGTCTATCAAAGGCTCTATAACCCTCAACCCATATCTCTTCAAAAGCTCTTCAGTTAACACATTGTGCTGAGTCTTAACACCACCAAGAGTCTCAACAACATCTGCCTTTATAGTTCCCTGAACAACCCAGCTACACCCCTTCTCAGAG
>Ga0080004_1126899_pt1 | contig 16496 bp, 17 predicted proteins | sample WasSprMetagenome_FD_69207 | JGI IMG/M metagenome (GOLD analysis project Ga0080004, IMG submission 69207) | Sulfidic aquatic microbial communities from Washburn Spring, Yellowstone National Park, USA - WS (SPADES assembly) (version 2) | ecosystem: Environmental > Aquatic > Thermal springs > Hot... | reverse complement strand
ATGAATCGAAGTCTAGGCCTTGGCAACCTCACTATTTACACACAGATCCGCAACCAGTTAAACCCGGCGAGATAAACTGCTATCCGATCGAGATGGAAGCAACAAGCTACGTATTCTTCCCAGAACATAAAATTCAGCTCGAAATCACATCATGGAAACCACTTCCAGGAGTTCACCACCACAAAATGCAACTAATGCTAACACTACCAGACACAAGACTAATACAATACAAGATATACCGCGACTCAAAACACAAATCTCATATCCTATTACCAATCATCAAGGAAACACCCGACGAACTATGGATAAGAAGCAGCGCATAGTTGGTGGATATGCCTCTAAAAAGAAGGTCAATATGTTCTTTCTGCTCAGCTGTCCCTTTGTTCTTCTAACAATAACGTTGACCTCCTTTTAAAGAGGTTGCCACAATTGCTAGTCTTAGCCTGAGCCTTAATTTCCTAGGCGAGTAACAATTTTTAGGTTGGCTCATCTGGCTCAGAAGGGCTCTTCTGGCTCAGGGATACCCTAATAGGGGATCGTACCAGAACGTGAGAAACTACTTCAGGTGGTTGAAAGAACTTTCCTTCCAGATAGCCTTGCTAGGGATCTCACTTACGCAGGCACACCAGAAGACGTTACTAGGAAGATTCGTGAGGTCGAAGCCAAAGGCTTCAAACAGGTGATAATAAGACCTACATCAACAGAATATTGGGAGAGCGCATTTAGAACATTTGCTGAGCACGGTTGAAGGCTAAGATCTCCGCTATTCTAAGGTTCTCTCCTTAGTGATGCAGTTAAGGAGCAAGGAAGACGAATTACTTGGCCTTCTTCAATAAGAGCCCGCCCCTTAACCTCTCATAGTCTAAAGTTTCTGTCGGTCTAGCTCAATAACCTATTATCGGCTAGGCGTCAATAAACATCTTCATAGAAAGAACGGGAATTTCTAAAGAGCTTGTGAATTTACCCAGCTGAGCTTTAATCTGCGGCATCTCTTTGTGAATCACAAACTTTTAGTTCCGCAAAATTACGCAGTAACTCTTACTCTAACATAGTAATTTCAGTAGGATACTTTGAAAGTTTCTCTACACCGTCTTTTAGAACTTTAACCGTTTCCCCTATTAGGACGAAACCAACTCCGCGTTTTTGTATAGGAACCCTTATGCTTATTGCCATATTTTCCTCAAATGTGACATTAGCGTTCTCTTCAATAGATGGTTTTTCCGCAATAGATAACCCAATACCGTGTCCAAAACCGTACTCAGCCACAAAATTCTCTTCGTAGCCGGAGGATTTTAGCTCGTCGATCATCCGCTTGTATACGGAGGGGGCGAGAGAGCCTGCTCTAATAGCGTTTTCTCCTGCGGCCAAAGCCTTCAATCCTGCACTATACATCCTCATGTACTCATCGGATGGCTTACCTATGGTAAACACGCGTCCAGCTTCTGCCCAATATCCTAAAACTTCTGTGGCAAAATAGCAGGCAATAATGTCGCCTGCTTTACATATCCTTTCTGACGACAAAGTAAGAGCACCCATTTCTTGCGTCGCCCATAACATTCTTACATCCCTCGCTCCCTCTAATCTTGCTATTCTATCCGCTTCCGCTTCGGCTTTTCTAATCACAACACCCGCCTCTATGGTTCGCGACAATGTTTCGCATTCGACATCGATTGCTTTACACGCCAGCCTAATCGCATCAAATTCCCTCTCATCCTTGGTTTTCCTCATATTCTCAAAGAACAGTGTTTCGTCTGTAAACTCTATGTGTCCAAGTTCTTTCTTCAGTAAAACGTAGTCCCCACTATTAACCAAGGGGCTTATTCCGACGAGACCTACCTTCTTCACGGAAGGTTGACCTTTTATTATATTAGCTACCGCAAGGACACCACCAGGACTCACTCTTATATCGCTTACCCAAGTCAACGCTTTATAGAAAGGTATTTCACGCGAAGCACAGACGTTTAAGAGAACAGGTTCCTGATCGGCTGTGATAAGACAATAGCCAGCTCCACCCGGACCTCTCCATAGGCCTAAAAGCAATCCGGTAACATATGTCAGATTTTCGCAGCAATGAGCCTGACCAGCTATTATTAAAGCATCTAGTCTTTTTTCACGCATATGTTCCTTTACCTTCTTAAGCCGCTCCTTGTATAGACCTCTAGGTATCCTCGTTTCGTCAAACACTGTTCGACCTCGTATATTGATAGTCTTAAAACTAAATATCTGCCCACACATGGTTAATCGTCACCTTTCACGTATAGTCTTCCCGGAAACCGACGTGCATTAAGGTCTTCATACCCAGACTCTGTCACAACTATTGTGTCTCCAAGCGCCAGATAACCTACCTCCGGAATGTACTGGTTTGGATGTAGGACGAGAATCAAGCCCTCTTGAAGAGGTATTTTTGAATCCTCGCTTAATGAAATACCGATCGGATTATATGCTATGTTTAAGCCGTGCCCTCTGGCACGCATATATGGAGGTTTACAATACTGCGCGTACCCAGCTTCGGATATCACACGGTTTTGAATGCGTACGATTTCAGAAGCTAATACTCCTGGTTTAATTATTGCGAGGCTTTCGACTAACGCTTTTTGCAGTATTTGATATTTCTCTTGTAAAATTTCGGAGGGTCTTCCAAGCACCAAGCTGCGGCAAAGCTGTGTAGCCACACCACGATATACTGGAGTTATTTCGAAAAGAACTATGTCCCCTTTCTGAAGCCTTCTATCTGTCGCCCAATGCAGCTGCATATTATGCTTTGCAGACGAAATGAGGGTAAAGTTGTCGTCGCAACCCTTTATCCGTGCTGTGTATTCGAGTTCAGCGACTAACTCATATTCGGTTATACCAGGTCTTGAATATTGAAGAGCAGTCTCAAAGACAGCATCTGCAATTTCGGCGCAAACCTTCGCCGCTTCTATTTCACTCGGGTCAATCGGAAAGAAGAGCGTCTTTCCATCTTTGAATCTGTACCCTAACTTTGCTTGTAGGCTCTCCAGGAGCACAGGCTCCATGTCTTCAGAGCCAGCAAGCGCGAGGCGTTCAGGTACCGCTTGACATTGCTTTATGTATGTAATAACGACATCCTCTACATTATTTAGCACTTTCACCTCGTCTACGTACGCTTCATTTTTAGCTCGCATAGCATCGGCGTTGGAGGAGACGAAAAGTTCACTTTTACCATCTACCTGTAGAAATAGCAAGTTGTGGGGTCCGAGTGGTATAAAGCCAGTTAAGTAGTATAGATAACGAGGTCCACTTATCCGATTATTATTACTACTATAGACGATTAACAGGTCTATACCTTCTCTTTTCATAGCTTCTTGCGTTTTTTCTTTCCTAAGCTCAACGTTTCTCATTTTTAACGCTCCTCATCTTTTTTCATTCCTAATTCATCTTTTAACTGTTCTAAAATGCCTCCTTTTTCGAGTATACTCATCATTACAGGAGGCAAAGGTGTTATCTTCAGGGTTCTGCCCGTAGTTAAGTTAGTTACACGCCCCTCTCTGAGATCCACCTCAATAGTGTCACCTTCATTAACCGCTTCGCTGACACCCTTACAAATGACAGCTGGCAAGCCAATTGCTATAGAATTTCTGTAGTAGATCCTGGCAATCGACTCAGCCACTATAGCCTTAACACCGAATTCTTTAAAGAGAGTATTGGCTTGCTCACGGTGTGACCCGTATCCCCAGTTCCGTCCGGCAACTATTATCATACCTGGTTTGACTTCATCCGGAAAGGTCGGTCTTACAGCGGTCATGCATAGTCGCTTTAGCTCTTCCATATCGCGACTACGTGTCCGTTCAAGCGGAGCCATTTCAATCGTACTTATGTTGTCTCCAAATTTCATAGCTTTACCTATAATCTTCATTTTCTAACACCCCTCTTTAAACGATCTAGGATCTGAAATGCAACCTTTCAAAGCTGATGCGGCTGCTGTAGCTGGTGAAGCTAAATATATATAAGCTTTGGGACTACCCATTCGCCCCACGAAGTTCCGTGAGGTTGCTGCTATACAGGTTTCGCCCTCTGCCAAGGTCCCCATCCTGCCAGTGCATGTACCGCAGGAAGGATTTGTTACCACAGCACCAGCTTCTATAAGCGTTGAAATGAGACCTTCTTCAATCGCCTTCAAATATACTTCACGTGAGGCTGGTGTTACAAAAAGTCGTACGTTAGGATGCACCTTCCTCCCTTTAAGTATGCTTGCCGCTACTCGAAGATCTTCAAGCCTACCGTTAACGCAGCCGCCTATCACCGCTTGATCTATTGGCGAACCTTCTACCTCGCTCACTGGCACAACGTTTCCTATGAAGTGAGGCTTTGCTATTTGTGGCTCCATCTCGCTAAGATTAACCTCGTATACAGTTTCATATTCTGCATCCTTATCAGGCTCTACTGGACGTATTTCAGATATTCCCCTACTCCTAAGGAAACGAGTTGTCTCCTCGTCCACTCCAAATATGCCACATTTAGCCCCTAGCTCAACAGACATAGCGCTTAAACACATCCTTCCGTCCATACTTAGGTGTGACGCTCCTTCACCAGCCCATTCAATCGCTTTATACTGAGCAACCTCAGTAGTATATCTTCCTGCTATATAAAGCACTATGTCTTTAGCCATAACTGTTTCGGGCATTTTTCCTACTAGTTCAAATTTAATTGTTTCAGGAACCCTGAACCAAAGACGTCCTGTAGTAAGAGCGTACACCATCTCTGAAGCCCCTATCGGAATTCCAGCAGCATTAAGAGCACCGTATAACGTTGTATGAGAATCTTTACCCAAGATTAGAGCGCCTGGCTTGACGAATCCTTTTTCACACATCAACTGATGACCTATCCCCTCGTTTATATCGCTAAATATTACACCATATTTACGGGAAACCTCTCTAGAGTGCTTCACTCTGAGGGCCATCTGCTCATTTGTAATAGGAGTACTATGATCGATCACTGTGAACACTTTATCTTTGTCCCAGATCCTCGGAATACCGTCTCTGAAACCCGCTTTAACCGCTGTCTCATGAACTTCGCCCATACCCTCAGGCAAATAACAAAAGTCTATATTGGCTATAACGAACTCGTCAACATCGACTTCAGTTTTCCCTGCATGAGCAGCTAGGATTTTTTGAATAATCGTTTGACCCATCCCGTTTCACCTCCTATACTTCAACTTTATCCCTCAAATAACAGATAATATTTCCCTATTTATTATTTATGATACACCAGAGGTTGTCGCCTAGTTGTGTTTTGTGCATCTTATTCTGTTTAGTGTTTTGGGGTTCCATCCTGTTGCTATTGTTTGGCCCCATTTTTCTTGGTGTTCTTTGGTTCTGAATCTTGTTTTGAGTTTGTGGTTGTCTGATTCTTCTGCTTCGAAGGTTGCTTCTATCATGCTTCTGTGGTGGTAGGTTTGTTCGTCGAATTCTTTTGATGCCTTCATTCTGTATCTTAGCCTCTTCCTACCCTCTCCTTTCAGCATATTCCTCTGCTTGATGTTCAGCTTCATCCCAAGATTGTAGATGTATTCGGCATATCTCTAAAGCTCAAACCAAGTATGACCATGAGGAGGCAGATGCAGACCATCTTCTCCCAGGAGTGAACAGGCCTCCTACTCAGCTTAACCCTCACAGGAGGACTACACTCCTTGACAAGCTCAACTATATCTTTAACCAAGCTATCTAGTTCGAGGGTGTGGGCGAGGTGGTATACCCTCCAGTAGCCACCCCTCCGACGATGCTCCGTCGTCAAAACACATCAGAGCCCACTCCCCCACCACAACCCACAAACAACCACATCAACAGAATCTAACCACCAAATAGATAACAGGAATTAAGCGACAACCTCACGATCAGCGAAAGATTAAAATATCTCCAATGGGTCTCGTCTTTTGAGATGCTAAATAGTAGTATAGCAAAGGAAGTTGCAAGATTTATCGCAGGTTTCTCATATGAGGATCTGCCCAGAAGTGTTGTGGCGAAGGCTAAGACGCACATCTTGGATACTTTGGGTGTCACGCTTGCAGGCTCGTCTACAGAAGTGGGTAAGATGGTTTCAAGGTTTGTCAAGAAGTTAGGTGGCTCCCAAGAGTCCACCCTGTTCGGCTATGGGGGGAAGGTGCCCTCCATTAATGCCGTATTCGCCAACAGCGCGATGGCTCACTCCATAGAAGCTGATGACCTACATAATGATGCAACCCTGCATGTGGGTGGGATAGTTGTTCCTTCGGTGCTGGCTGTGGCTGAAGAGGCTAGGGCTGGTGGTCGAGACGTTATCGTGGCCACGGTTTTAGGATACGAGGTCATGGCGAGGGTAGGGAGGGCGATAAACTCTTCCTTCGCATACTTCCGTGGATACCATCCGAGTTCCATCTGCGGCCCATTCGGAGCCGCCGCCGCTGTGGGGAAGATACTTCACCTCGACGTTGGAAAGATGACTCATGCCTTAGGGTTGGCTGGCATTCAAAGCACAGGTCCAATGATCGGCTCAGGTTCTCTTGGGTGGTATATTGAATTTGCTAAGTCAGCCCAAGCTGGGACCCTCAGCGCCTTGCTTGCTTCAGAGGGCTTTACTGGTCCGTTTACGATCTTTGAGGATAAGAATGGTTTTTGCAACCTATTCTCTGACAAACCAGAGCCTTCGAAACTTACCCAAAGCCTCGGCAGAAGTTTTGAAATCTTAAGGACGAGCATAAAGCCTTACACCTGCTGTAGATTTGCCCAACCCGGCATTGACGCCCTGCTTGAGATAATGAAGGAACACGCAATAGATCACCGTGAAATAGCGCAAATCGTGCTCAGAGTTCCAAGTCCAGGTGTGATGATAATGAACAAGCCAGACTATCCTAAGAGCTTTAATGAAGCCCTTTCAAACGGACCTTACATCATAGCTGTAGCAGCGATAGAAAAGGGAGCTTTGATGAAGGAGTTTCTCGATGAAAAGAGAAGCCAAGCCAGCATCCAAGCCCTATCTCGAAAGGTCAGACTTGAGTCAGACCCTGAGTTAGATAAGGTCTACCCCGAGAGGTATCCAGCTGCTATCGAGGTGCAGACCGTTGATGGGAAAAAATACAGTCGCAGGGTCGATCTGCCGAAAGGAGACCCTGAAAACCCTCTTACGAAAGAAGAATTAGAAGCGAAGTTCGTTACCCTAGCAAGCTACGCCATAAACAAGACGAAAGCTAAAGAAATCATAGTACTTGTTGACAAGTTGGACGAATTAAAGGACGTACGAGAGCTAACAGAGCTGCTGGTTCCGGATAGTAACCACTAACCTTAGTCCGACCGTCAGTGAAGCAGACTTGCAGGTTCGTCGCCAATCAGAGTTATCTTCTTAATAGTGTGACACCTTCGATGAATATTTCATCTGGCGTGGGCTTCTTCTTAATTAGACCTCTCTCAAGGCAGTCGTCGAAGTACATTGAGAGCCCCTCCCATGTTATGGCCCCATCTGGAGGATAGTAGGGCCAGCGGGTTTCGAGGACGTTTTCTAGGGGTAGCCCAGTGAAGTTTGCCATAATACGGGCGATTTCATCCCTTTGCGGACTTGGTGTCCAAGCGTATCTCATATAGTAGCCCAGCGTCTTGACCCATCCCCTAAGAAAAGCCTTTACAAGATCTGGATGCTTCTTATAGAAGCTTTCTCTGATTACCACACACGTAAACTGTACTTCCATACCTTTGGGTAGAAGTGTCCAAGTGTATTTTAGAGGCATCGCTCCACGCTTGATAGCTAGTGTCATCCAGGGTTCATTTGGTGTATTTAATCCGTCAAGATGACCTGCTATCAAGGAGTCTACAAGATCTTTTGGATCGCCCATATGTATGATCTGAAAGTCTTCTCGTTTCAGACCTGCTTGCTTGACATATAAGCTGAGGAACCAGTCTTGAGCACTTCCTGCATAGACGCTGCCTATCTTCATCCCCTTCATCTGTGAAATATCTCTTATGCCCTTATCCCATAGGTCGCGGCGTATGACAAATGCTGACATCGACTTCTCCTCAGACCCGCCCAGGAAGGCTGTCGAGGAGGCTATTGCTCTGAAGTCTCCACCCTGCTCATTAGTTGTGATGAAAGCTGGATTTAGCGGCTGGGCACTTACATCTATTGTCCCAGCCATCATAGCCTGATAGATAGCGGGTGCGTTGGGAAAGCCCTTAACAACCGTAACATTCACACCTTCTTCCGCAAAGAAGCCTTTTTCAACACCTAGTTGTACTACGACAAAGTCGCTGTAGGGGAGAACCCCAAACCTTATCGTCTGAAGCTGCTGAGGTTTAGGTGCGAGCAGGAAATAGCTACCAGAGGCGATTACAGCTATTATTATGATAACGCCGATGCTGATAGCCTGCAATCTGGTGACAGCTACTCTCCTCATATTCGATCATGCGTTATGTTCTGAAGGCCCTACTTAAGTTTTTCTAGCTTCGAATTCGCATGTTGTCAAGCACATCTACTGATGCCTTGGATGTTGGCTTTTCATAAACATCATAGCCTGCTATCAATCTGGATGCATCGTCCTCATAGCATATCAGCCATCGACCTTTCCATCTACCATCTTTAACGCAGTGCCAGTCCACATGCCAGAGAGAATTTGAATATTCTCTTACAAATTTACCGATCTCCTCCTTATCCACTTCTTTTTACAGTCAGAAGCTAAAACATTCATCTTCAATATTATATGCACTCTGTTACGGTTGATATAGATGCCATTATCAACAGCTATCATCTTTGCGAGATAAACAGCGTTGACCAAGTACTTTGCAAAAGATGATAATACTATGCTCTTCTCCTCTTCACCTATCTCTACCCTCTTTCTTCCCGCTTTCTTTATCGATGGAATCCTTTCACTATCCACGAATTCTTTGTATATCTGCTGGACCCTTCTGCATGATATCTGCAAGGAATCTGCTATATCTTTTGAGCTCCTACCCTTCCTCTTCTGTATTATGATATACCTAATTTTGTTGCTGTCAAGCTTCACCCTATAGTGTTTGATTATGCTTCTCCAAAAATCACCCGGCGTATTTCTGTGCACTATAGTGCGAAATATTTTCTGGAAAAGATAAGCTTCGAATTCGCAGAACAAATCTAGTTATCTAACCTCTGCTAAAAACAACTAAACAAGGGAGAAGCCATTGTGCAACTGCAGTAAAATGGAGAACGTTAAAGGCTGTGGAAGGCCCTTTTTCTTCCGATCAAGGTGAACAATCCCCTAGTATCTACTCTTTTATTGCTCTACGCCATCTAGCTGCCTTCTTGTCCAGATACTCTGCGAAATTGATTATCACCCCTCCGACGATCGCCAAAACCAGAAGTGCCGAAAGAGTTCCCGCAGGATCATTTTGAATGAACGCATAGAATGCTACGCTCCAACCTAAGCCGGACGAATATGGCGGGGTGAAGATCATCTCTGCGGTTACATCAACTATAAATGCGCCGATGACAGCCAATTTGAACCCCGCCACGATCAATGGTACAGCCGATGGAAATACTACCTTCACAGCGATCTGCCTATCGTTGGCGCCGTAATCCCTAGCTGCTCTTACTAATATCGGGTCCACATCCTTCACACCCGTAATCGTATTTAATAACACCTGGAAGAAAGCAGTTACAGCCCCCACGGCAATTATCGCTTGGTCTGTTAGTCCAACCCATATTATGAAAAGGCCATAAAGGCTAATCATAGGTATAGGGTAGAGCGAGTAAATCAGGGGCGCAGCAATGCGATATGCCAACTTATACCAACCCAGGATCCAGCCTACAAGGATCCCGCCGAAGACACCGATCATCAAGCTGGTTGAAAAACGATACAGAGAAAAGGCTGCAGCTAGCAGGACCTTGCCTGAAACCACTTCCGAAGAGAGACGTGAAACCACCTGAGAAAAAGAAGGGAAAAGGTATGCAGGAATTATCCTTAGCCCAGATGTCACGATTTCCCATACGATTATGATTACGATTAGCAGGATAAAGTCCGTGCTCCTTGTAAGAAGCTTACGCGGAAGACCTGTCATCTTTCTTCCCTACGCCATCTAAGGAGCTTCTTCTCAAATCTGTCAGCCAGGAGGAGAAGGGACCCACCAACTATAGCCAGCGAGACCAACCCTGCAAATACCGTTGAGACGTCACCTTCATATCCCCGGCTAGTCACTAACCAACCTAACCCGACTCCTCCAGGCGCGAAGGAAATCATCTCCGACGCAACCACCGTGATGAATGATTGTGCAATGGCCAGTTTCAAGCCAGCTAATATCGCAGGAGTTGAAGCAGGAATTATGACTTTGACGACAATCTGGCTGTAGTTAGCACCTAAGTCCATAGCAGCCCTAACGAGTGTAGCATCTATTCTTCGCACCCCTGCGATCATATTAAGTAGGACAGGATATAAGGCGGAGATGGCACCCACAGTTATAACAGGGGCGTCTCCAAGCCCTAACCACAGCATTAAGATTGGAACCAAGGCGACTTTTGGTAGAGGGTAGAAGACGCCAAATACCACTGAAAGTTGCCGATCTATTTGGCGATACAACGCCATCAGCAGTCCCACAAGAATTCCAAGCACCCCTGCCAGCGTAAAGGCCAAGAGTGACCTGTAAAGCGTGGTATATACGTGAGGCCAAAGCTTCCCTGAAGCTAGGAGAAGATATAGTGTAGAACCTATGGCGGAGGGAGAGGAGAAGAATTTCACATCTATTAGTCCCCAAGTCGACAAACTTTCCCAAAGAAGCACTACGATGACGAATGCCAAGCTGCCCAATGGGTCGATATAGCTGGGAATTCTCGTAAGATTTCTGTTCAAACACTTCCCTCAGAGTATTGTAAGTCCTCCTTTAGGAGCATTTGGATGGTTCCGCATAAATGGAAGAAGTCTTCTTTAAACCTGCTCTCCTCGAAGCGTGGCCGAGGAATCGTGATGGGAATGGTCTTCTTAACCCTACCTGGTCTAGGGGTGAGGACGACCACCCTATCGCCCAAGAACACTGCTTCTTCAATATTATGTGTAACGAACACTATGGTCTTTTTGGTGGTCTCCCATATCCGTAATACCTCACTCTGCAGTCTAAGCCTTGTCTGGTAGTCTACAGAGGCAAAAGGCTCATCCATAAGAAGAATCTCGGGATCGTTCGCCAAGGCTCTAGCAAGCGCGACCCTCTGTTTCATACCGCCTGATAACTCGTACGGAAACTTCCTTTCAAATCCCTCCAGCCCCACCATCCGTATGTATTTTTTGGCGATCTTTATGGATTCTTCTTTCGAAACGCCTCTTATCTCAAGACCAAACCTTACGTTGTCTATTACAGTCCTCCACGGAAAGAGGGCGAGTTCTTGAAAGACAAGATTTGTTGGGCGGTTCTTGGTCTTCCTGTTTGTGAAAACTATAACTCCTTCGGTAGGCTTTTCAAGACCACTTATTATGTTCAACAGTGTAGACTTTCCACACCCGCTTGCCCCCACTATGCATAGAAACTCACCGTCATAGACCTCCAAATCGATCGGTCCCAAGGCTGCAAACGGGGAGTTACTTTCTCTATCGACAAAAAACTTTGACATACCCCTAATCACAATCCCCGCCAACCAGCTCCCCCCTCTAACACCCTCTAATTTATCTGAGTTATATATTAATGTTGATGAGGCGAAGATTAAGTTGAATGGTTTATGGGTCTATATGTGGGCTGCGATTGATGTTGATGGTGGGGAGGTCCTTGCTGTGTATGCTTCATATCAGCGCTCCTTACTAAACCTAAGCATACCTGATCAAAGGGGGTTGGGCACACACCCCCATCTCCACCAAAATCAAAAGAAATAGGCTAAAAGGTCACTTTCGGATCTACTGTATTATCCCATAACCTTTTATATGTCAGAAGGTTAAGTGTCAAAAGGGAGGTAGTAGTCCCATTGGTTGAGTTCGGTTTTACCGTTAGACAGGTCAGAGGCCTTTCATTTGGACAGTTGGTTGAGTTGGTGAAACAGGTAGAAGCCGCTGGTTTTGACGCGGTTTGGATGCCAGATTCTCAGTTGGTTATGAGTGAAGCCTATGTATCTCTAGCTGTGTTCGGTTTAGAAACCAAAAAGGTGAAGCTGGGATGTTGTGCAACCAATCCTTTTACAAGGGACCCGACTGTTATTGCTAGCGCTATTTCCACAATTAACATTCTTTCACAAGGTCGAGCTGAAATAGCTTTTGGCGCAGGCGAAACAGGGTCCAGACCACTTGGGTACCCTTACGCATCCACAAAGTTGCTTGAGAAGGTAATCGAAGAGGTCAGACTCCTTACCCAAGGGAAAAGTATACCACGAAATCCGGGATGGCATGGTAATGGTGTGGTTCGTTTAGCGCACACAGGGGGTAAGATTCCTATTTATTTAGCCTGCACTGGTCCAAAGATGCTTCAGTTGGCTGGCAGAATCTGTGATGGTGTTATCTTAAATGTAGGCGTGGCACGAGAAGCCATCATGTACGGTTTGGAACTTGTGTATGCAGGCGCTGAGTCTAAGGGGAGGGACAAGCGCGATATTAAGATTGGCTGTGAAATCAACTTCTGTTTGTCGGAAGATAAGAGATTAGCTACGAATCTTGTTAAGCCATACGCAAGGATGTTTGCTACCAATCCTAGCTACGCTAAGTTACTCGACACCCTTGGGCTGTCTCCTCGAGCGATTTTTCAGGGACAAGAATATCGTTCATACGGCGATTTAGCTCACCTCGGAGACGTAGCCACTCCAGACCAGATAATCGAAGAGGGAAGGCATACTCCTGACGAAATCGCGCGTCTTTTCTCAATAGCAGGTACAGTCGAAGACTTCCTAAGGAAGATACGTGATCTTGAACAATTAGGTATCGACTTTCTTGTCTTCAAGCCATTCTTCTTTTCAGAGCCCTACCCCGGACCTGAAGGAGATCAAAGCCTCATTATTAAAACATTTGGAGAGAGTATTATTCCGGCCTTCAGATAATGCGAATATTAATGCAATATCGTTTCGTTAAGTATGAAAGGCATGCGGCATGTTGAAAAATCAAATCCTATTTATGATAACGTCTGGCTTTGTTAAAAAATTATGGTTATTGTCTATTTTTCTAGAGAGTACGTCCATTCATCAAACCATAAGGTTTTGGTGCCTAACGGTAAGGCAAGAAGCTCTCGTTTAACATAAGAGCATTCCTCCAACACTCAAAATCCGAACCTCTTTCTCAACTATACCCAAACAGAACAAGAAAGAAGAAACAAAGCATTCGCATCGATAAGTTAATATAGGAACGACCTCTACCAAGTAGAAGGGGCTTTAAGAATTGTATGGCTGGAGGGGGAAGATAGGGCAAATTGTTCCCGCAGCGGGTTCGCCTACAACTGAAGGTGAGTTCAGAAGACTCTTGCCTGAGGGGGTAATATTAGTAAATACTTTGGTACCTACGCAAGAGATCAGCAAAGAAGAGCTAAGTACACGATACAATGAAAATATTGAAAATGCTGCGAGACTTCTAGCTATGGCTGAAGTTGACATTATCGTGCAGGGAGGTACCCCTGTGGCTCAATACGTAGAGGGGAACGAAGAAGCAATAGAAAGAAGAATACGCGCTGTGACTGGTATTCCTGCAGTAGCTACGATCACTTGCGTAATTAACGCCTTAAGGAAGATGGGTATAAGAAAATTAGCAATAGGTGCGCCATATCCTGTGAAGGTGACAGAAGATTTAGCAACTCTCCTCAAAAAAAGAGGTTTTGATGTAGTTGCCACAAAATCCCTCAATATTCGAAGAAACATCGACATAACAAAACTCTCTCCTGCTGATGCCTATAGACTCGGTAAACAGGCGTTTTTACAGGCGCAAGATTGTGATGGCCTGCTTCTTTCTTGCGGTGCGATGCCGATGCTTGACATCGTTGAAAAGCTTGAGTTCGACATCGAAAAACCCGTTGTTGCAACTTATACAGCTATAGCCTGGGAGTGTTTACGCCGACTCGGTATAAGAGAGCCAATCAAAGGTTATGGGAAGCTTATGCTCTCCTTTGACTAGGTTAAGCGCTTGCGGATTAAACGCAATTTTTACTTCATGAATTGCTTTGTTGCAAAATGGGTTCTTCTTTCCAGTCTTTTTGGTGTGTTTAGATCGCTCTCCATGCTGTTAGTATGTTGTATGTTAGGGCTTTTATCTTCATCTCCTGTATTATTTGTGTTGGGTTTGTTGCTCTTATGAATTCTCCTAGTGTTCTCTTCATGGTTGAGTTGCAGGTTTCTGCTATCCATCTTAGTCCATAGCTTACGCTATCCTTCCAGGCCTTTGGGTTTTGGAGGAAGGCTCTTACGATCTTCGCTCTTAGGTGTGAGCCTTGGTTGATGAGTTCTTTCTCGGTTTTATTGCTGCTTCAGCTTTTATTGTTTGGAGGGGGTTGAAGTTTGCTCTTGAGTTGTATGTTGTGTCTGCATACACCTTAGCCACTACACCCCTTTCACTTGCCTTCTCTATCAGTGGTTTGAATTCTTTGAAGTCTCCTATGGATTCGTCCGTTACCTCTAGGCTCACTATCTTCTTAGACTTCACATCCACAGCTATGTGTAGCTTTACGTATCCTCTCCTCCTCTTCCACTTCTCCCTCACCCAATCCCCTCTATTCGAAACCTTGTAGCCTGTGCTATCTACCGCTAACTCATAGACGCTGCTTGAACCATCTAAGTCTACTGGTATTGTCAGGCTTCTTACCCTCCTATTCAGGGTTGAGTAGTCTGGTACCTTTACACCAAGCTTCTCAAGTAGCATCCTAGCCAAACCCTCAGTCTGGCGATAAGGCAGCTTAAAGTATGAGCGTATCAAAGGAAGGAGTATAATCAAGCCGTTAGGATATGGTGGTCTACCAACCCCCTAACCTCAACATCAAACCTCTCCAGAGGGTCAAAGAACCTTCTTGCTGAAGAATAACTAAACCATCATTATAACTCGACCAATCCCTACTCATAGGCTATAAGTCAAAGCAAAAGCAGATAACCCCTACCATCAACCACATTAGACAAACAACAACTATAACAGTAACCACACCGCAGATAGACCATAAACCGTTCAGCTTAAGCTTCACTTCATTTACAGTTACTTAATAAGTTCCGAAGGATTAATTTAGGGTAGATGAGAACACAGATTTCTCTAATAACAACCAAATTACCACACCACCTTAGACAAATATCCCGCATTTTTACAAGCTTTTACCAGCGCCCCCCCCTCTTAAGCTTTAAATACTTGTTTGTTTTTACTGTTTAGCGCTATGTCTGAGGATAAAGGGTACCCTAGTAGGGGTGTTAGTAGAAGAGGTTTCCTAACCGTTGCTGTCTCGGCTATCGTTGCTGGTGTGGTTGCTGGTGTGGGAGCGTATTACGCCGGCACGTTAGCTGCTCCTGTGAAGGAGGTCGTTAAAGAAGTTACGAGAACAGTAACGAGTACAACAACCCTAGCGCCTGGAGCACCAGTAACATCAACAGTAACAGTCACACCACCACCAACCACAGTAACAAAGACGGTAACGGAGACTGTAACCGTTGCACCAACAATCCCAAAAATTAAGATAAAAATCGGTCTGCTTTACCCTCTCACAGGAGCTTTGGCACCGCTCGGTACAGATCAATGGACCGGAACGAAAATAGCTTTAGATTTAATAAATGAGAAGGGGGGTATTCTGGGGAAGTATAAAGTAGAGTATGTTGTTGCTGACGCGACGAGCGACCCCAAGGTTGCTGCTAGCGAAGCTGAAAGATTGATAACCGTTGAGGGTGTAAACATAATAATCGGTTCTTATGCTAGTTCTATCTCCCTCGCAGCTACCGAAGCTGCCGCAAGATACGAGGATAAGGTGATTTATTGGGAAGTGGGAGCTGTGACAGACAAAATTACTTTACGTGGATACAAAAATCTCTTTAGACCGTGTTTCATTGGGAGGGATGAAGGATTAGGTATGATTGATTTCGTAAGGAGTGTGGTGGCTCCGGCTTTAGGTAAAGATTTCAAGGAAGTAAGAATTGCCTTAATTCATGAAGATGGCCCTTTCGGGACCTCCGTTGGGACCTCTGCTAAAATGGCAGCGGAAAAATTAGGTATGAATCTTGTTTTCTACGAACCTTACTCAGCTAAAGCCACCGACCTCTCAGGGTTGATACTTAAAGTTAAAGCTCAGAAGCCTGAAATCCTTCTACATATAGGATATGTGGCAGATTTTATCCTGTTCTATAAACAGGCGAAGGAGCTTGGGCTTAAGGTCAAAGTTATATTAGGTTCGGCGGGTAGTGCTCTGCCTGAAACATATAAGGGTCTGGGCACAGACATGGAGTATTTTACGGATTATGGTCTACCTACTCACTATATGAAAAAAGAAGCTTTTAGTGAAGAGCTGAGGACGTTTTTAGAAGAGTTTGTTAAAAGATTTACGGCTATAAGGGGTTATGAACCTGGTCCGCATGCGTTACAAGGTTTTGCATTAACCCTGCCGCTACTCACACATGTACTTCCACCCGCT